>Ga0136651_10001063_pt1 | contig 15044 bp, 6 predicted proteins | sample Mar14236cmmetaG_FD_94867 | JGI IMG/M metagenome (GOLD analysis project Ga0136651, IMG submission 94867) | Marine hydrothermal vent microbial communities from Guaymas Basin, Gulf of California to study Microbial Dark Matter (Phase II) - Marker... ...
ACGTAACACTGCGCTCGGCCAGCGGCAACCGCGAAAACGTCATCCTGGACGGTAACTATATCACCACCGAGATCGTTCAGATCGTCGCCTCCAACGTCACCATCGCCGATCTGACGCTGCGGGAAGCGTATTATCATCCCATCCACGTCTCATCCACCAGCAGCGCAGACACGACCGGTACGCTCATCTACAACGTCCACATCGTTGACCCCGGCGAGCAGGCCATCAAGATCAACCCTTACACCGGGGAGAACGCCCTTTACTTTCCCGACGATGGTGTCATCGCCTGCTCTCACATCGAACTCACCGACGCCGGGCGTCCCCACATCCGCAACGACTGCTACACCGGCGGCGTGGACGCGCACCAGGCCCAGGACTGGGCCATCCGTGACAACCTGATCGAGGGCTTTTGGTGTGACAGCGGACTTTCCGAGCACGGCATCCACCTCTGGCGCTCGTGCCGCGATACGCTGGTCGAGCGCAACGAACTGCGGGACAATGCCCGAGGTATCGGCTTTGGCCTGGTGACCAGCGGCGAGGGCATTCGCACCTACCCCGACAACCCCTGCCCCGGCGCGGGCGGCGGGTACGTGGACCACTATGGCGGCATCATCCGCAACAACTTTGTCTTTGCCAGCGACAGCGGGTTGTTTGCCTCCGAGTACGGCTTTGACTGCGGCATCTGCCTGTGGAACGCCTGCGGCGCGCGAGTCCTGCACAACACCGTCGCCTCGACCCAGGCGCCTTTTTCCTCCGTCGAGTGGCGCTTTGATTACACCGATGTGGACATCATCAACAACCTGGTCAGCCACAACCTGATGGACCGGGGCGGCGCATCCTATCTTGAAGCAAACCTGGAGAGCCAACCGCTATCCCTGTTCGTGGATGGGACAAACGGCAATCTCCATCTGCTGGCCTCGGCCACCGCCGCCATTGACCAGGCGGCCACTCTCCTCGACGTGAGCGACGACTTTGACGGCGACACGCGCCCCATCGGCAGCGCCCCGGACGTGGGCGCCGACGAGTATGGTACACCCATCACGCCTACGTCGCTGACCCTCACCGCCCCCACCGGCGGCGAGTCCTGGCCGGTGAACGACCAGCGGCAAATTCGCTGGGCCTCTACTGGCACCATCACCCACGTGAGCCTGACCTACTCCAGCGACGGCTTTGCCACGCCCCACGTCATCTCCTCGCCCGTCGCCAACACCGGCGTCTACACCTGGACGACGCCTCTCACTCCGACTCACTCGGCGCGGGTGCGCGTCGCCAGCATCGTCAGCCCCACCACCATCAGCGACACCAGCGGTGTTTTCACCCTCTACGATCCCAGCACGCTTACCAACACTACCTACCTGCCGCTCATCATGAACAACTATGTCTCTCAGCCACAAGACCGTCGCATTTATACTACAAATCTCGTCTACAAAGGCGCCTTCACGTACCCTTCTGGCGACGAGTGGGCCTACAGCGGGCATGCGCTGGCCTATTACCCCGGTGGCGACCCCGGCTCACTCTACGCAGCGGCCCACACTTGGTACGACCTGGTGGGCGAGATCAGCATCCCCGCCCCGGTCATCTCGACCAATTTCGCCGCCCTGCCCCGCGCCGCCGCGCTCCGCTCCCCGACCGACATCGCCGGTGGCTGGAAAGACAACTGCACCTACAACGACGATTGCGAGTACCGCGAGGTGGACGGCCTGGCGTACCTGCCCAACGTGGACAAGGTCGCCTGGAACTTGAACGATTGGTACAACGTCGGCGGCTACGACCAGGACTCGCTGGGCTGGAGCGCGCGCGATATGAGCGGAGCGCAGGGGGTGTGGCACATCGGCGCCCGCCCCTCCAGCAACGACGTCTTTCACAACGGCAAGACCAGCGACTATCTCTTCCCGGCCCCGCAGAGTTTTGCCGACGCCAACCTGGAGGGCAAATGGCTCATCGCAGGCAAGCACAGGGAGGCCGGGGCGTTCGGCGGCTCCCAGGGGCCAACGCTCTACGCCCTCGCCCCCTGGGAGGATGGCAACCCTCCCACGTCCGGGCAGAACCTGGACGCGCTGGCCCTGCTGTACTATCCCGAAATCTATGCCTGCGTGGACGACCCGGCAGAATGTCATTTTCCGGGCTACCGGCCCGCCGATGACTGGGGCGGCGGGGCCTGGGTGCAGAGCGCGGGCGCGAGCGCCGTCCTGATATTCGGGCGCAAGGGGCTGGGGGACGGTTGCTACGGGACGCCCGAAGAGTGTGGCGGAGACCCTTGCCGCCCCTCCAAAGGATACCACGCCTATCCATACCAGCCGCAGATCCTCTTTTACGACCCAGAAGAGATAAAGGCGGTGCTCGCCGGGAGCAAAGAGCCGTGGGAGGTACTGCCTTACGAAACCTACAGCCCGGCGGATAAAGTGATCGGCGGGGAGTGCGCCACGCTCGGCGCCGCAGCCTACGACCGGGAGAGAGGACTGTTGTACGTGGCCGAGCGGGAGGCCGGCCCATCGGGAGAGACGGTGGTACACGTGTGGGAGATTCGATGAAACATAAAGAGGAGAATAGAATGAACGTCAAACGTCTGCTTCACCTGATAGCAATTCTAACCATCACCATCGGCTCCACCGGGCTGTTGGCCTCGGCCGCGCCCATCCTCACCCACACTTCCAACCCTCCCGCAGGTTCCGAACCTGCGGGAGGGTTCACTCCTACGGCCGATGACCCCAGCCCGCCCGCCTCCCCCGTCAAACTCATCTTTATCCACCACTCCTGCGGCGAGAACTGGTTGGCCGACGATGATGGTGGCCTGGGGCTGGCCTTGCGCGACAACTACTTTGTCAGCGACACCAACTATGGCTGGACGGTTGGTGGCAACGACATCGGGAGCCTCACCGACATCGGCCACTGGTGGGAGTGGTTCCGCGGCGCTGATAGCGCTGCCTACATGAGCGCCCTCTACACCGAATACGGCCAACATTCCTGGTACTCCCGAATGTCAACCGACCCCGGCGGTGAGAACGAGATCATCATGTTCAAGTCCTGCTATCCCAACTCTCACCTGGGGGGTAATCCAAGCGACCCGCCGACGGGCGATCCGAACCCTTTGCGCGGCCAGGATGCCTGGTCAGAGTACCACACCGTGGCCAACGCCAAAGGCATCTACAATGACCTCCTGGAGTACTTTGCCACCCGTCAGGACAAGTTGTTCGTCGTCATCACCGCGCCCCCTCTACAAGAAAGCGAGACCGACGCGACCCACGCAGCCAACGCTCGCGCCTTCAACGACTGGCTGGTGGACGACTGGCTGGACGGCTATTCCTACAACAACGTGGCCGTCTTTGACTTTTACAACGTTCTGACCTCCAATGGCGGCGACGCCAACACCAACGACCTGGGGACGGAGACTGGTAACCACCACCGCTGGTGGAGCGGCACGGTGCAGCACATCCAGACTGTGAGCAACAACTACTCGGCCTATCCGGGCGGCAATGGAGGGGGCAGCCACCCCACCGCTGCCGGCAACCTGAAGGCCACCGGCGAGTTCGTCCAGTTGCTCAACGTCTACTACAACCACTGGCAGGGGGGCGCTCCCCCCGCCCCCACGCTGACGCTCACCGCTCCCAATGGCGGCGAGAACTGGACGGTGGGCACTCAACATCAAATCCAGTGGACGTACACCGGCGACATCAGCAACGTCAGCCTGGCCTACTCCACCGACAACTTTGTCACGCCCCACGTCATTGAGGCGACAATCGCCAACAGCGGCAGTTACGACTGGACAGTGCCGGATGATGTCAGTACATCGGTGCGGGTGCGGGTCGCCAGTGTGGTCAGTCCCACCATTTATGACGACAGCAACGCCGATTTCACCATAAGCGCAGCCGTCGCTGCCACCTACACTTTCAACGCTGTCATCACGCCGCCCAACGCCACGTTGCCTGTCACCTACGTCTGGTCGCCTGCACCCGCCAGCGGGCAGGGGGAGGCCAGCGCCACTTACCAGTGGGACAGCGGCACCCACGTGATCAGCGTGCAAGCGACAAACTGCGGCGGGACGGTCAGCAACACGTACACCTATACCGTCGGCGCATCGCAAGCGATTGCTCCAAGCCCTCATCGCGCCACGGCGCAGACGACGGTGGTCTTTACTAGCACGGCCGACGTGACCCTGGCTAACGATGTCTTTACCAACGCCAACGTGGGCGGTCTGGAGAATTTGCAGACTTATTACGGCGACGCCGAGAACCGGCGCAGCCTGATGATCTGGGATTTGTCGGCGCTATCTGGTGACATCACGATTAGCGCCGCTACTGTGGAACTGTACCGTTACCACACGTATATGGACAATGATACCGAGATTGCTCTATACCGCGTGACCAGCGATTGGGTTGAGGGCACCGGGCACGACTTTTGGCCCGATGCCAGTTACGTCCCCGACGGCGCGACGTGGCTCACTGCTACCGCCACTGTGCCCTGGACCACGCCGGGCGGTGATTATGACCCTACCGCTCTGGACCAACTCACTATACCGACCGGGATGGCACTCGGCTGGATGCACCTGGACGCCACCGCCGCAGTGCAGGCTTGGGTCGGGGGCAGCGCGTCCAACTATGGCCTGCTCCTCCGTCCCTTGAGCGGCGAATGGACCGATCATCAATTCTACAGCCGCGAGGCCGTCACCACCACTTTGCGCCCGCGCCTGGTCATCACCTACACCAGCGGCGCACCCGCGCCTACGCTGGACATCACCGCCCCCACCGGCGGCACAAACTGGCCCGTCAGCAGCACGCAGCAGATCAGGTGGAATACCACCGGCGTCGTCACCCAGGTCAACCTGTCCTATTCGCTGGGCGGCGGCTTTACGCTCATCGAGTCAAACGTCACCAACAGCGGTAGTTATGCCTGGACGACGCCGGTCACCCCGACCACCTCGGCGCGGGTGCGCGTGGAGAGCACCATCAGTTCCACCATCTCCGATACCAGCGACACCTTCACCCTCTCCGATACTGGCGTCTTCACCAGCACCGTCTACCTGCCCCTCGTTTTGAGGAACTATGCGCCCTGCGTCTCCCTGACCGGTGTGACCATCAGTGAGGCCAGCAGCAGTGCGCTCATCCAACTGTCTGACCTGACTTATCTGGGCGCGTTTAGGCTGCTCGACAGAGCGACGGGTGCGCCTGACGAGGAGAGTTGGTAGTAGGATATCCAGGCTCCTTGTAGCGAATCGTTGTTTGCTGGTTCGTCGTCAGTCGCCCGGCGCCATCGAGGCACCGGGCCTCCTTTTTTTCCTGGCAGTGGTGTCCCTCGCGCCCAACCAGAGGGAACGTATTTGCCTTTTTTGATGTCTGATGGTAGCATAGTGGAGATTCAAGATTTCTGGGAACACAACATCGAATTAGGAAAGGAACGAATTTCTTGCTCTCGATCCGCTCCAAATTCGCTGTATTCTAAATTCGACTCTCAGGAATCACACCATAGAACCTCCTTTGCCTGTCTTGCTGCGTGCAACTCGATCCGCTCCAAATTCGCTGTATTCTAAATTCGATGTTGTGTTCTGCGGACACAACGTAAACTTGCCAAACAACGTGTCTCCAATTCGTTTTTTTCCAAATTCGTTCTAGTGTTGCCCCCCGAGGAAACAATTGTGAACTCTGAACAGAAGCCACTCCCGCCCCTGCGCGGTCGCCCCCGGCGCATCGTCCGAGTAGTCTGGATGGCGCTTGCGATTCTGACCTTGATTGTCTTTATCGCCTCCATGTCAGTTCACTTTAGATATATTGCTCCCCTCGTCGAGTTCAAGTTCCTCGCCGTGTACGAAATCGTCTTGACTATTATACAGGTGTTGGTGTTTTTCCTCACCGCCGTGGCGATCTTTTGGCACAAGTCAGACGATCTGATGGCAGTCTTTGTCTCCATCGCGCTGCTGATGTTCGGAGTGGCTATAGTGCCCACGTTGGACATGCTGATGATGACCCAGTCTGCGTGGCGCTGGCTTGCTCTCATCGTGCGGTATCTGGGCATGGGATTGATTTTGATTGTCTTTTACACCTTTCCCGATGGACAGTTTGTGCCCCGTTGGACGCGCACACTGTCCTTTATCTGGGTGGGGTGGCTATTGGCCTGGTCACTCTTTCCCACTGTGGAATTCGATCCAAACAATCTGGCTCTTCCTCTCCGCTTTCTGGCTTTTCTGATTCCATTGGACGCCGGCGATTTCAGGACCATACTCTACTACACGCGCGTTTTCAGCCTGTCACTGGTGTTACTGGGCTGGTTTGGCAGCGGCATATTTGCTCAAATCTACCGTTACACGCACGTTTCCAGCCCGGTACAGCGGCAACAGACCAAGTGGGTCGTGTTTGGTCTGACGGCGGCGGTAATAGGGTACTTTGGGTCTCGATTGTTGCTCGCTGTCATTCCATCGTTCCACCAACTCGGTACCTCCCGATTCATCTACCATCTGGTCGTTAAACCGCTCTCAATGTTCCTGCTGCTCCTCGCTCCGCTAACCATCAGTATCTCAATATTGCGCCGCCGGTTGTGGGATATTGACCCCATCATCAAGAGCACGCTGGTCTACACCGCGCTGACGGGAGGAGTGGCGGTTGTTTATCTCGGCGGTGTGTTTGTGTTTCAAAAGACATTCCGCGCCATCACTGGTCAGCAGTCCGACGGGGCGATTGTCATAGCCACTCTGATAGCCACTGCCCTGGTCAGGCCCCTGCACCGGCGCCTGCAAGACTCTATTGACCGCCGCTTTTACCGGGAACGGGTGGATTTCGGGCGCACGATTACGAACTTTGCGCGTGAGGTGCGCACTATCATTGACCTGCCCGAATTGCTGCGCGTGCTCGTCAGTCGCACGACCGATCTGTTGCACGTCACATGTGGCGCAGTCTTTCTCCGTGACCCGGACGGCGCGTTTCAATTGACCGAACCGTTCAACTTGCCATCGGACGGAGCGGCCCAGTTATCGTTGACACCCGATTTGCTCGGCCGCCTGCGGAATGGCCATCCAGTCTCTCCGTTCAGGGATGAGCACTTTGAACTGTTCGTGCCGCTGATCGCGCCCCGGACGGAAGGCAGCGAATTGGTGGGAGTGCTGGCCCTCGGCTCGCGCCTCTCTGGTCAGGGCTATTCGCGCCAAGACCGGTCCCTGCTGACAAACCTGGCCGGTCAGGCCGGCACGGCCATCTACGTGGCTCGGCTGATCCAGGAGAGGGACGTCGAGGCCCAACACAGGGAAGAGGCCGAGCGCCGTCTGGAAGCGCACCGCAATTCACCCATCGGGCGGGCGGAGGCGTTCGCGGAGACCCTGCTCGCCAGGCCCGAGGCCGCGCTAGTCGAACTGCATCGCCTGGCCCAGGCAGCCGGACAAGACCCGAACGCGGCCAGCCTGATTGACCACCTGCCGGGCGTTCTGGACAGCCTCGGCGCCGGGCCGATCTCTAAACTTGCCGAAGGGTTCAACTATCTCTTTACCAGCCAGTTCGAGCCCGAGGTGCTACCGGTCGGTCTGCGCACCCTCATAGCCCAATTGGAAGATCCTTCGGCCGGTGACTTGCACGCCACCAAAGCGCTGGCAACCTACCGGCTGTGCCAGACGGCACTGGACGCCAATTCCATCGCCCAGATCACGTTACTCTTGCCATCCCTGCCAGACGAGAAAGAAAAGGAAGCGCGGCCAACGGCAGCCACGACGGTCACCAGCCCCTTCCAGGCCCTTACCCAGGCTCTGTCCGGGTTGCGTCCGGTGGCGGAGGCCCTGTACGCCTACGAGCGCATGGACACATCCCGGGACAAATTGGCCTATCTGGCCAGCGCCGTCGAGCGGCTGAGACGGGTGGACCACCTGGCCCGGATGGAATTGGGCAGCGCCGACCGCCCCATCGTACAGCGCATCGCCGAAGAGTGGCTGGCCGTCGTGACCGGGGCGATGAGTGAACTCCAGACCCGCGCCCGCATCGTCTGCCGGCTACTTACCCGCCACACTTGGCAGGAGGACACCGTGCCGCTGGTGCTCAGCCTGCGCAACGAGGGACGCGGCGCGGCGCTCAATCTCAGGATCACGCTCGTCTCCGCGCCAGAGTACACGCTGCTGGACGAGAGCACCCAGATCGAGCAGATCGCGCCGGGCGAAGAGGTGCGGGTGGAACTGCGCGTGCGGCCCCACCTGGCGGAGGGAGCAGACCAATTCCGGGCCCGCTTTGTGATCTTGTACACCGATCCGCGCGGCCCCGACCAGGTGGAGAACTTTGCCGACATCGTCCGCCTGCTGGCTGCCGAAGGCGAGTTCCAGTTCATTCCCAACCCCTACGTGGTGGGGACGCCGTTGGAGGCCGGCTCGCCGCTCTTTTTCGGGCGGGAAGACGTGCTGGCCTTTATTCACGAGAACCTGGCCGCCCTGCACCGCAACAACCTGGTGTTGATCGGCCAGCGGCGCACGGGCAAAACGTCGCTACTCAAGCAACTGCCGGTGCGGCTGGGCGACGACTACCTGCCGGTCTATCTCGACGGCCAAGCCCTGGGCCTCGACCCCGGCCTGCCCAACTTCTTTCTCACTCTGGCGACCGAGATCGCCTTTGCCCTGGAGGATCGCGGCTTTGGCATTGACCTCCCGGAATACGACGACTTTGTCGAGAGCCCGACCACTGCCTTTGAGCGCGGGTTCCTGGCCCGTGTGCGCCAGGCCATCGGGGACCGGCATCTGCTCATCACATTCGACGAGTTCGAGGAACTGGAAGCGGCAGTGCAGCGTGGCAATCTGGACCCCTCGGTTTTTGGTTTCCTGCGCCACATGATCCAACACTCTAACAATCTGAGCGTGATCTTTTGCGGCACGCATCGGTTGGAAGAACTGGCCTCCGACTACTGGAACGTACTTTTCAACATCAGCCTGTACCGGCAGATCGCCTTCCTGGAGCAGCCGGAGGCGTTGCGGCTGATCCAGGAGCCGGTGGCCGAGTACGGGATGCGCTACGACGACCTGGCGCTGGACAAGATGTGGCAGGTGACGGCCGGCCATCCCTACTTCCTACAACTACTCTGCCACAGCCTGGTCAACCGGCACAACAAGACGGAGCGCAACTATGTCACGGTGGCAGACGTGAACGCCGCGCTGGAAGACATCCTGGCCTCGGGCGAAGCGCACTTTATGTACCTGTGGATGGAGGCCAGCCCGGAGGAGCGGCGGGTGCTGGCGGCCCTGAGCCGGATGACTCCCCTCACCGGGCGCGTCACGCTGGTGCAGGTCGTGGACTATTTGGCCGAGCGGGGCGTCAGCCTGGAGCGGCGGGTGATCAGCGACGCGCTGCATCGCCTGGCGCTGCGCAACATCCTGACGACGAGCGGCGAGGCGGACCCGGCCATCGGTGAGGCCTACCGCTGGCGGCTGGGGCTGTTGGGGCTGTGGGTGGAAAAGTACCGGTCGTTGAGCCGGGTGATCGAAGAGGTCAGGTGATTGGGCGACGGGTGGTAGGGGATAGCGGGGCCAGGCTGAGCGTGTGTACTGGCATAGTGATTGGGGCCATAGTCAGTATAGCGGCCTACTTTTTGGGCCTGCTCCTTTTGTTTGCTACTGGGTTTCCTGGTATGTAGGCTGGGCTGCTGCTCCGAGTGAGACAGGAGATACATCCGTATGCCTGACGTCTTCGAGATAGCCGAGATACTGGTATCACACGCGGTGCGAGTGCATGGCGAGGAAATTGCCATCATCGCCTACTATGGATCCCACGCCAAGGGCCTGGCCTCCCCCACTTCTGACCTGGACATCTTTTATATTCCAGACGCAGGAAAGGCCAAATCGTTGTGCAGTCAGTTTGTCCTGGATGGCTTGCCCTACGATTTCTGGCCGGTGTCGTGGGAGTTGGCGGAGGATATTGCCAATGCGAGATCCAATCGCCCCTGGGCGGTTTCGGCCTCCCTCATCGCTGATGCAAAAGTGCTTTATCACCGCTCCCAGGAGGACCTGGACAGATTCAACGCGCTCAAGGCCCGTATTGCGGAACTCGCCCAACCGCCAAGTCGTGGTATCATGGTGGGGCGGGCGCTGGACGAGTTCAAAACGACGCTTTTTCAACTGGGGCAAATGCGCCTGGCGGCCACCGGCGGCGACATGGCAGGCATGCATTGGGCCGGCCTCAAGTTCGCCAGTAGCGCCGTGAATTGCCTCGCGTTGGTCAACCAGACCTGGTTCACAAAAGGGTGGGGCGCTAACCTGCCTCAGATATTGGCCATGCGACACAAGCCCGCTGGCTTGGAGGACACGTTGAAAGGCATAATGGCGTCTGGCCCCCCGGACGACATTCTGGAGCAGGCCGACAGGCTGGCGCACGAGGTAAGGGGCATACTGCTCGCCGCACAGGCGTCGCTCGCCGAAACATCCGCTGCCAGGGATGTTTTCAAGGATTTCTATTTCTTTGTGGTCGAGTACGTGAGCAAGGTTCTTGCAGCCTGCGAGCGCGTGGATGTGATGGCGGCGCGGTCGGCCGCGTTTCACCTGCAGGAAGAGATCTGCCAGTTGATGCACAAGGTCGAACACGGGTTCTACGGCACGGATTTCAACCTTCTGGGCGAATATGCCGGCGCCTACGAAAAGGCGGGATTCCCGAATTTGCTCGAGTCTGCGTCGCAGGGCGACCTGGCGGCGCTGGCCAGGCAGGCACGGCAACTGGATGCCAGGGTCAGGGAGTGGTTCGAGAGACATTCGATTGAACTCAATGTCCTGGCTGACAAAGAGGCCCTGCGGCGGTTTTTGAACCACAGAGATCCTGTCACCATGATCCTGGTTGACTGACAAAACTCTGGATTGGCCCTGGGAGCAAGAAATGGGACGCAGATCAACGCCGATGAACGCTGATTTTCTGATTGTATCCGCATCCAATCTGCGAAAATCTGCGAGAATCTGCGTCCTAAAAGATTTGTCAATCAATCAGCACCATGATCATAAACTGAGGAACTGCGATGGACAATCCCTACATCTTCCGTGGCCCGGTGCACGACCCCGACATGTTCTTTGGCCGCACGCACGAACTGAACGAGATCGCGGCCTTTTTGCGCGGCAACCAGTCCATCTCCGTCGTCGGCCCGCGCAAAATCGGCAAGACTTCGTTACTCTTCCACCTGATGCGGCCCGAGACGTGGCCCGCCCTGGGGCTGGGAGAGGACATTCTCTTTACCTACCTGGATTGCGAGGTGTTGGGCGAAGGCAGCCACGAGGAAATTCTCAGCCAGTTTGCCGCAGAGATCGCAACGGCGCTCGACGAGCGCGGTCTGCCCCCGGAACCGGCTCTCGAAAAGGCGATGGACAAACCCACGCGCCTCTCCTTCGAGGGGGCGATCCGTAAACTCAACCGGCGCGGCCTGCGCATAGTGCTGATTCTAGACGAGTTCGAGCGACTGAGCACCAATGCCAGCCTCAACGTCAATTTCTTCAACGCGCTACGCTCCGCCGCCGGACGTTACAAACTGGCCTTTATCACCAGTTCGGCCAGCCCGCTCATCCACCTCACCTACTCGGGCCGCTCGCGGGAAATCCTCTCCAGCCCGTTCTTTAATATCTTTGCCCCCCTCTTCCTGGGGCTTTTGCCCGAGGGCGAGGCCCGCCAATTGATTCGCGGCCCGACCGAAAAACCATGTTTTTCTCCTGCCATCCAGGATTTCATCTACGCCCTGGTGGGCGGACATCCGTTGGCCCTGCAAGTGGCCTGCTTCCACGCCTTTGACGCGCCGGACGACACTGCCGAGATCGAGCGCCGGACGACGCTCGAACTGGCGCCCCACTTTCAATACTATTGGCGCAACCTGGCGCCCGAAGAGCAGAACACGCTGCGCCAGTTATCCAGCGCTGCCTCGCGCGCTTCCGGCGATACCACGCTGCGCGGCATACTGCGCGACCTGATCCAGAAATGCCTGTTGGTCTCCGACAATGGGGCTTATCGTTACCCTTCGCGGGCGTGGGAGAGTTTTCTTTCCTCTTCCTTCGTCGCCAGTACCAGTCCCCCGCCGCCGAGCCTCCCGGAAGCGAGCGGATTGGCCCCCGGAACGCGCCTGGGCACTTATGAGATACTCGAATTCCTGGCCCGTGGCGGGATGGCCGAGATATATAAAGGCCGTCACCCGCGTCTTGACCGCACAGTCGCCATCAAAATCCTGTCCACCAGCCTGGCCGCCGAGGCGGATTTCCGCCAGCGATTCGAGCGCGAGGCGCAGGCCGTCGCCGCGCTCAGACACCCGAACATTGTGCAAGTGTTCGATTTTGGTGATGTGGAAGGAACATACTATATGGTGATGGAATTTATTGACGGGACTGACCTGGCCCATCACATGCGAGAAACCGGCCCAATGCCACTGGCGCAGGTGCGTCCCATTCTGCGGGATATCGCCAACGCCCTGGACTATGCCCACGCGCAGGGCGTGGTTCACCGCGACGTAAAGCCCTCCAACGTAATGCTCCGGGAGGTAAAGACTGCCATCCTGACGGACTTTGGCATCGCCAAGATCCGCGCCCGCGGTACCGGAGCCACCAGAACCGGCATGCTGATGGGCACACTGGATTACATGGCCCCCGAACAGGTGCGGGGCGCTCGCAAAGTTGATGGCCGCGCCGACGTCTACGCTTTGGGCGTGATGTTGTACCAGATGCTCACCGGGGAACTCGTATTCCAGGCGGACAATCCCGGCGCTGTGATGCTGGCTCACTTGCAACAACCCGCTCCCGACCCGCGTATACTGGTACCGGACTTGGCCGAGAACGTCGCGGTTGCGATTCTTCGCGCCCTGGCCAAGGAGCCGGACGAACGTTACCCCACGGCGGGAGCCCTGGCGGATGCAGTAGAGGTAAATTGATGGATTGGCAAGTTGGTGGATCTGTAGGTTGGTAAATTGGAAGGAGAGGGGGACAATGAAATACTCATGCACACACTGGTTTCGTTGGGCGCTGATCGCTGCGCTGGCGCTGGTCGTGGCGATTGGCGCAACCCAGACCGCCCAGGCGGTCGAGATTGACGACGACGGCATTATCGCCGCCGACGAGGTCATTGACGATGACGTGTTCATCGGCGCCGATACCGTCGTGGTGGACGGCACTGTAAATGGCAATCTGTTCGCCTCGGGCAATAGCGTCACGATCAACGGTACGGTGGGCGGAGACCTAATCGTGACCGGCTCTGAGGCGACGGTCAACGGCCTGGTGAACGGCAACATCGCTTTCGCCGGACAGACGCTCTCGGTGGGCGGCACGGTCAAAGGCAGCATATACGTCCTGGCCGGTTCCCTCACGCTAGAGTCGCGGGCGGCCGTAGGCCGCAACGTGTCCTTCTCCGGCTTTGGTATGGAAACCGAGCCGGGGTCAACGGTTGGGCGCGACCTGCAAGTGGGCAGTTACCAGGCGTTACTCGCCGGGCGGGTTGACCAGGACGTGGACGCAGAGGTAGAGGCACTCGAAATCGAGGGCAGTATCGGCGGCGACTTGATGGCCGACGTGTCTGAACCTGAGGCAAGCCCTCCAGGATGGTTTCGGTGGCCCGGCATGCCAGCCATGGTTGCTCCGGGGCTGCGAGTGGCGGAGGAGGCCCAGATTGGCGGCACGCTCACGTATGCCAGCCCAGTCGAGCAGGCGGATACGATTAAGGCGCTCCCTGGTGGCGGGGTGGTCTATCAGCCCGTCGCAAAGCCTCAAGTATCCACCACCCCGTGGCTTGTGGCGCGGGCGCAAGATTGTCTCACGCTGCTCGTGCTGGGCGGACTGGCTCTCTGGTTGGCCCCGGCCCTGCTAAAACATCTGGCGGATCAGGCACGCGCCAGGCCCCTTCCGTCCGCCGGTTGGGGATTGGTGGTAATGATCGCCGGGTTTATCGGCCTCGTCGTACTCGCGGCGCTGATCCTCGTCCTGGGGATTATGATGGGCGCGGTCACTCTGGGCGGATTGGCGAGCGCAATCTTTGGCGTGGGCTTCTCCGGGTTGGCCTTGGCGTTCGCGTTGTTTTTGCTGGTTATCGTCTACGGGAGCAAGTTGGTCGTGGCCTACGTGGCCGGCAATCTGGCGCTCCGGCGGCTCGCGCCTCGACGTGCGGATGGAATCTGGCCGCTGGTGTTGGGTGTGGTGCTGTACGTCCTGCTCCGCTCGATCCCCGTCCTGGGCTGGTTTATCGGAATGATCGTGACAGTCACCGGCCTGGGTGCGATGTGGCTACTGTTCCGTGAGCAGCGCAGTGTCCCCGCGCCGGTGGTAGGAGATGTGACATGAAACGCTCGCTCTGTCTCTACGTTCTGCTCGCCCTGCTCCTGGCAGCGGGCCGCCCTGCCTTCGCCCAGCAATCCACCCGCGTCATCTTTTTGCACCACTCTTGCGGCGAGAACCTGATCAACGAGGGCAGCGTGCGGGAGGGGCTCACTGGGCTGGGCTACGAGTTCTACGACCACGGCTACAACGGCGACGGGCTGCGCCTGGCCGATGGCTCGCACAGCGGCGCCAACTTTGACGTGCCCGGAGACAACACCGACCCTGACGGTTTCGCCGAGATATTTGCCCAACCACTCCACGACCCACCGGACAACACCTTTAGTCACCTGATGCAGTATGATGTCGTCGCCTTCAAATCCTGCTTCCCGGTCAGCAACATCGGGGACGACTATCAGTTGGACGAGTACAAATCCCACTACCTCGCCATCCGCGACCGGATGGATCAGTACCCGGACAGGATTTTCGTCATCGTCACCCAGCCGCCGCAGACGCCGGCCGAAAGCGACCCGGCAGAGGCGGCGCGGGCGCGGGCTTTTGTCAACTGGCTACAGTCAGACGAGTACCTGGCCGGCCACTCCAACGTCTTTGTCTTTGACTTTTTCGGTCACTTGGCGGGCGACGACAATTTTCTGCGGGCCGAGTACCGGGTTGACGAGTACGACGCCCACCCCAACGAACAGGCCAACCGCGAAATCGGCCCGCTTTTCGTCGAGTTCATTGACCAAGTCATCAGCGGCTACGAGGCTGGCGAGCCGCCCCCCACGCACCCCACGCCCACTCCGCCGCCCCCGGCCGAACTGACCGCTCGGCCTCCGAC
>Ga0136651_10001065_pt1 | contig 15034 bp, 11 predicted proteins | sample Mar14236cmmetaG_FD_94867 | JGI IMG/M metagenome (GOLD analysis project Ga0136651, IMG submission 94867) | Marine hydrothermal vent microbial communities from Guaymas Basin, Gulf of California to study Microbial Dark Matter (Phase II) - Marker... ...
AGGTATATGCCCGGCTTATCATCTTATGATAAGTTTAGGGGATGTAATCACTGGCCTGTCGGTCAGGCTTCATGCGATGGACGCTGTAGTCATAATATGGGTGACAGGCCATCCCATATTTTGAGTTTTCCGATATCTTATCCGGTTATTCATGAAAAGAATGGCAGGATGTACTGGAATGGTCTTTATGGCATGAACTCTTACAACATGAAAGAACTGATTGAATTTGGCAGGTCATGGGCTTATGCTCCCAAGTTAAGAATTATAAGTCAGGGTTTTGAATCTGAAGGTTATGACATGAGTGAAAGGGCATATAAATTGTACAGAAAAGATATAAGTGACCTGAAAATGGAAATTAATGCTAATTTAGATCATCCGCTTATTAACCCTGCATTTGTGATCATAGGATGGGGAGAAAAAATTCCTAAAGTCATAATAAACGGCAAAACACTTAAAGAAGGAACAGATTATTATGTTGGATTGCGCCGGAAGATAAAGGGTACTGACCTGATTGTATTTATTAAGTTTAATCAGAAAAGAAAAGCGATAATATTATTAACTGATAAATAAATTGTAATGAATGTGTTTTTTAATTATACATTGTTTTAAAATATGATGAAATTTAAATATGTATTCTTATTTGTATTTTTTTTAGTTTTTGCCAGTTGTACGTTTTTTCATAAAGATAAAAAACCAGCCAAACCCAATATTATTGTTTTCCTTGCAGATGATCTTGGTTATGGTGATCTGGGATGTTATGGTAACCCGATTATAAAAACCCCGCATCTTGATCAACTTGCATCAGAAGGTGTTTTATTTACCGATTGTCATTCCGGAGGGACGGTTTGTTCTCCTTCACGTTATGCATTACTTACAGGGAGGCATCCTTACAGAGGGGGGTTTTATTATCTTCAGGGATCGTGGGGGACTTATCTACACAGTGAAGAAATAACCATTGCTGAATTACTTAAGACAGCAGGGTATGAGACATGTTATGTGGGGAAATGGCATTTATCCCGACTCGAGAACAAAAAAGGAAAACCACATGAACCTACTCCCGGTGATCAGGGGTTTAATTATTGGTTTGCTACCACACATAATGCATTTGACGGACCAAAAAACACAAAAGAATTTATAAGAAACGGTGAACCTGTTGGCCAGGTAAATGGATGGTATTGTGATGTTATTGTTAAAGAAGCTATTTACTGGTTAAACAAAATAAGAGATAAAAATAAACCGTTTTTCCTTATGGTTGCATCTCATGAGCCCCATGCCCCTATTGATCCTCCGGAAAAATATAGCAATATGTATGATAATGGTGAAGTTGATAAACTTGAAAAAACCATAAAATACGGACGTGTAAAACGGCCGGTTAGGGATATTTCCAAATACAAGAAAGAATATTACGGAACGGTAAGTCAGCTTGACAATGCTTTTGGTGTTTTAATGAAAAGTATTGATAGTGTTGGCCTCAGAAAAAATACATTTGTTTTTTTTACAAGTGATAATGGTCCGGAATATCCGGTCAATTTTCAAGAGTCTCAAGGTAAGTGGAAGGATCCTTTGCGGGATAAATGTTTCGGGACACCCGGTATTTTGAGAGGTATGAAGAGATTTCCGTATGAGGGTGGACATCGGGTTCCTGCTATAGCTCGTTGGCCCGGAGTAATTCCTGCCGGGATTGAGTCTTCCGCTTTGTTAAATGGGACGGACATATTACCTACCTTTTGTGCCCTTGCGGGGGTTAAACCGCCATATGACCGTGTTCTTGATGGAAAGGATGCGTTCAATGCGTTTTTGGGGAAGCCTGTTTACAGAAAAAAACCGGTGCTATGGCTTTTCCCTTTACATAGCGATTGTATTTTAATGACGCCTCATTTGGCAATGCGGGAGGGGAAATATACACTGATCGGATGGTTTCCCCAAAAAAACGATTCTGTAAATCTTGTTGATTGGATGAAAAGCTCTGTGCCCGACAGATTCGAATTATACAATATTAAAGAAGACCCTGGCCAGTATAAAAATATAATTAAAGAGAATCCAATAGTGGTAAAAAATTTAATTCCATTAATGAATAAACAGTGGATTAATATTCGTGATGAGGGTCCATGGTATAATAAATAATTATTGGGAAATGAGTAGAATATATTATATCTTTCTTTTAGTGTCTTTATTTATTACGGGATTCGGCAACTTTGAAGAGATAGATATAATAAAACGAAATAACGACCTTTCTGAGGCGATGTGGATCGGTGATGGCCAAATATTACCGGAAACAGATAGTTTGTTTTATATTGATGATCCATTTCATCTTTTCAGAAAAGAATTCTCGATTATTGGGAATATTAAAGGTACTATTAAATCAGCAATGCTATATTTTACAGCTGCAAGATATTACCAGGCAACTATTAACCGGGGAAAAATTGGAGATAACTTTCTCGAATCAGCGTGGACAAACTATAGCAATAGAAATTATTATACGGAGTATGATATAACGAAATATATTTTGAATGGAAAAACTGTTTTGGTGTAACACTTGGAAATGGTTTTTATAATCCTTTGACGCTTCGTATATGAGGCCATCTTTATTTCAGAGATCATCTCCTTACGGGAAGGTTTGTTTTCATAGCTTGTTTTATAATTATTTTTAAAAATGGCTTGTCAAAAAAGATAGTGACCGATAGTTCATGGAAATATTCTTATAGACCAATTTAAAAAAACAATATTTACGTGGGTGAATTGTGTGATATTGAAAGCTTAGCTTTGAGTACTGCTGTTGAAACCAATGGAAGTTTTAGCTGTTCTTCTGATTTACTAAATGCTATCCAGAAGATGTCGGGAAGAACATTTAGAGACAATTTGATTAGGGTTCAGTCAAATGAACGGGAGATTCGAATAAGAAGTCTTCTCATATTTATACCGTGAAAGAAGGTTTTTTGTGAAAGAGCTTAAAGCAGTGAAATACATAATAACTATGGATAAATAAATAAAAATTAATAATGTCTAGCCGTTAGTTATAAAAAAAATATGGATAAAGATTGTGTTTATTATTATGATACTCTTTCCTCTGAAAGAATGTTGATTTTAAAGGTCAAAGAGAATCTTACTTAGAATATTTTTTTTTGCAGCCTAATGTATATTTGCATGAAAAAATTTGTGTAGGTTTGTTAGTTATAGAATATAAGAAGCAAAAATTATTAATTTATTGTTTGATATAAAAAAATTCAACATGAACTATTTGGGCATTGGAAAACCTAATGTGCTGTATATTAATTACAGACATGGAGTAAAATATATCCTCTTTATATGGATTTTTTTTATTCCGGTTTTTCTTTACTCGCAAAATATAAATGGTGAAGTTTTTCCTGGTGCAAATGAAAAAACTCCCTCCCGGTCTATGTATTTTTCCTGGATCAACAACACCAATGAAGGGGGTACCGAAAAACAAACATTAATTAATCTCAATTTCTTTAAATGGTTGCATGATGAATATGGTATGGTTTTGGATATTTATACCATGAGTGCAGGAACAATAGATAAAGCGGGGTGGTATGGGAATATGGATTCTAAAGAATTCAAAAGTCAGTTTCCGAATGGTTTTCAGTCGATCTATAAAACAGCAAAGAGTATTGGTACTAGATTAGGGATATGGGGAGGACCGGACGGATTTGGAAATACTCCGGAGGAAGAAAAATCAAGGATAAAAATGATGGTAAGTCTGTGTCGGGATTATGAGTTTGAACTTTTTAAATTCGATGCTGTGGTAGGACAATTACGTACTGAAAAGCAGGATGCATTTATCCGTATGATGACTGAATGTCGAAGATATAGTCCGGATTTGATTTTACTTAACCATCGGTTGAATCTTGGAGAAGAGGCGAAAAAATATGCAACTACTTGGCTTTTAGGAGGTATTGAGACGTATATTGATGTGCATATATCAAATCATAATACTGCACCACATCACAGGGCCGGTGCTTTATCCCGGGAACTGGTACCCGGCTTACAGCGTCTAACTGAAGATCACGGGGTTTGCCTGTCATCATGCCTTGATTACTGGGAGGATGACCTTATCCTGCAGACTTTTAACAGAAATCTTATTCTTGCACCTGAGATTTACGGAAATCCTTGGTTGTTAAGTGATGAAGAGTTTCCAAAATTGGCAAGAATATTTAATTTGGCAAGAAAATATAAAGAAATACTAGTCAATGGAATAAAATTGCCGGAGGAAGATTATGGCGAAAAGGCTGTTTCACGTGGTGACAATCATACCAGATTGATTACTTTAAGGAATCTGAGCTGGTATCCTGTAACTTATAAAATAAAACTGGATGAAGAGATAGGTTTAAAGGTAAAGTCAGGCAGGAAAGTTGAGTTGAGGCAGTATCATCCGGTGGAAAAAGTTATAGGAAAGTTTAAAAATGGCCAGACAGTGAATATTGAAGTTCTTCCGTTTCGTTCCTGCCTTCTTATTGCGACAACGGAAGAAAAGGAGCTTGGACCATCTATTGAAGGGTGTGATTATGAAATAGTCAGGGATGTTGCAGAAAAACCACTGAAAATCAATCTGCTGGCGTTTCCTGGCGAAACAAAAAAAATAACTTTTAGAGGAATAGGTGCTACTTTTAAACAGGCGAAGCTTGATGGTAAACCTATAAACAAATTACTTAAAGGCAATCAGGTTGAAATAGTTTTTCCGGGAAGCCATTTTAATAATAAAAAATATCACCGAAAATTGGGAGATATGGAATTGGTACCGGTACCGGCGGATGCAGAAAGTTTGTATGAAGCCACCTGTTTTGCAGCTGACAATAATGCACTTGAAGTTCGTTCACTTGTCAGGTCCGGACCAACCAGCGTTCCACAGGTACAAAAAGCACGAGATGCCTTTTTTGGTCAGAAGCTTTTTGTAGAGCGTGGATTATGGGATCATTACATGTTCGATGGAGACCTGAAAACATCGTTCTATGTGAGCCGTAGGAGGCCATTGAGGACTGATCTTCGTATTAATGGCGGATCACTCCGGTTGGATATGGGTGAATTAACCAGTTTAGATAGCCTGAAGATAATTGTTGGTGATGAACAGGCTCTTCAGCCGTTTAAATCAGGGGAGGCAATTCATTTTGAAGTGTCAGATGATCTTAAGCACTGGAACAGGATTCTTATTCTTGCAGGAAAAATTATGACATTACCTCTTAACCGGAGTAAGCCTATACGTTATCTTCGTTTGGCTGGTACACCGGAAAAGGTAATGGAAATAGAAGGTTACCTGAATGGAAAACCTGTGGACAGAACCCATTGGCGTGCATCAAATTTGTTCAGCCCATATCATAGGATAAGAGCAGAAAAAGCATGGATATATTCATTTGTATTAGATGAAATTCCCAAAGGCAGTTATCTGGCAATAGCACTGAATGGGAAACATGGTGTAGAAGGAGCCTATGCAGCAATACGAGTAAATGGAACACCCGTAGGTGCACCCGACAGGAGTACATCCTACCCGAGCAATACATGGGAATATCCGGTAAAGAAAAGTGATTCAAATTATACGTATTATATTCCCCTGACAAAAGATATGAAAGGAGCACAAATAGATGCAGTTGTTTTAGGATTAAAAGGTGGAGTATGTTTATTTAAGCCGGAAGTATGGATAACAGCTAACCCTATACCATATGAAAAAAAAGAGCTGATCCTTTTCAAATAATAACTCGACTTTTTTTCAAGTGAATATATATAAAATCAATGTCATGTTTGAAAAAACTACTTATATAAAACGTCGGAACCTTTTAAGAACACAAGTAAAAAAGGGTATTATTTTTTTATAGGGAATATGGCGGGAATATAGTTATATAATGATATTTATCACTCAAAAAACAAGTAGCAAAATGAAAACAAGATTATTATTTTCTTTTACCTTTTTCGGATTGTATTTACTTTTAAATCTTCCCATTGCAGGACAAAACAGCGTTGTTCATCTGACTCTGGAAGATATTTATAAAAATGGAACTTACCGTCAAAAAGGGTATGGGCCTATCCAATGGACATATGATAATAAGGGTTACTTTACACTTGAAAAAAACACTAAGTATGGGGGGAGTGATATTGTCAGGTATAATTTAAAAACAGGAAAAAGATCTGTTGTTGTTTCTGCAAAACAACTTATACCTGTAGGGAAAAATAAACCGTTAATCATTTCTAATTATAAATGGTCAGCAGATAATACAAAATTATTAATATTTACAAATACAAGAAAAGTTTGGAGATATCATACCAGGGGTGATTATTGGGTGTTTGATATTAAAACAAATAAGCTTTGTCAACTTGGCAGATCAGTTGAGCGTGCAACTATGATGTTTGCAAAATTCTCACCTGATGGTAAAAAGGTAGCATATGTAAGTAAATATAATCTTTATGTTGAAAATCTTACAACAGGAAAAATCACTAAAATAACTTTTGATGGTGGAAACAATATTATAAATGGTACTTTTGATTGGGTTTATGAAGAAGAATTATCAGACCGGGATGGTTTCAGATGGAGTCCGGATAGTAAATACATTGTTTATTGGCAGTCAAACACAAAGGGAGTTGGGACTTTTTATTTAATTAATAACATTGATTCAATTTATCCCCGATTAATTCCAATAAAATATCCAAAAGTTGGAACCCAAAATTCGGCGGTTAAAATAGGTGTTGTGTCTGCTGAAGGAGGAAAAACCCGTTGGTTTAATATACCAGGCGATCCCAGAAATCATTATCTGGCAAGAATGGATTTTATTCCCGAATCAGATGAGGTGATCATCCAACAACTAAACAGACTCCAAAATACAAATAAAATATGGATAGGGAACATTGTTACGATGAAACTTAATAATGTTCTTATAGAAAAAGATGATGCTTTCTTAGATATTAAAGCAAATAATAAAATTATTTGGTATGATCATAATAAATATTTTCTATGGGTAAGTGAACGTGATGGATGGCGTCATTTGTATAAAGTTTCAAGGGATGGGGAAGAAATGACTTTAATAACGAAAGGGGATTTTGATATAGTAACTATTGCCGGTATAGATTCAAAAGAAGGTTATGTTTATTATATTGCATCCCCCAAAAATTATACGCAGCGTTATTTGTACCGAAGTCATATTAGCGGGAAAGGAAAATCTGAGCGTATTACTCCCTCCGAAATTACAGGGAATAATTCATATCAGATATCGCCAAATGCCAAATGGGCGATACATACTTTTCAAAATGTTACTACTCCTCCAATAATATCGCTGGTAAATTTGCCTGAGCATAAAAACATAAGAATTTTAGAGGATAATTATGTTTTAAAAGAAAAAATTGATTCTCTCAGGCTAAGACCAAAAGAGTTTTTTAAAGTAGATATTGGGGATGTAGTCCTTGATGCATGGATGATCAAGCCTGTTAAATTTGATCCCTCAAAAAAATATCCAGTAATATTCTATGTTTATGGTGAGCCTGCGGGTTCAACAGTGCAGGATACATGGAATGGTGGTGACCTGTGGCATCAGTATATGGCTCAACAGGGATACATAATAATGAGCATTGATAACAGAGGAACTAATGTGCCAAGAGGAAGAGAATGGCGTAAATGTATTTATCGTCAGATAGGAATACTCGCCAGTCATGATCAGGCTGAAGCGGTGCGTAAAATATGTAGTATGTTTAATTATGTTGATGCCAAAAGAATAGGCATATGGGGATGGAGTGGCGGAGGTCAGATGACTCTGAATTGTCTCTTTAGATATCCTGAAATTTATAATACGGGTATCGCTGTAGCTTTTGTGTCTGATCAGAAACTTTATGACGATATCTATCAGGAAAGATACATGGGACTTCTTGATGACAATGAAAAGGGTTACAAAAACGGGTCTCCAATTAATTTTGTTCATAATTTAAAAGGGAATCTAATGATTATTGCCGGTACCGGTGATGATAATGTACATTATCAGAATTTAGAAATGCTTGTTAATGAGCTTATTAAAGAGAATAAAATATTCAGTATGATGTCTTATCCTATGCGTTCCCATGGGATATATGAGAGAGCAAATACCTCATATCATCTTAGGGAAACAATGGAATGGTTCTGGAAAAATAATTTAATACCTGGTGGTAAATAAAACTTTTTTAATATGAAAGAGTACAGTAGTTTAGAAAGAGTAATTTTAGCTCTTAATCATAAAGAACCTGATAAGATTCCTTTTGATTTAGGAGCTTCTGCGGTTACGGGAATAAATATAAATGCTTTAAAAAACCTGAAAAAATATCTTGGAATTTGCACTCCCAGTATTATTCAAGATGAAATAAATCAGATTGCATATTGTGACACTTCCATTAAAAATTTATTTAAAACTGATGTTGACAATGTTTCTCCAGGAGATCCTTTACATACTGGTTTAATTAAAAAAAGTCACAGAGAGGGTAACTTTTACAGATTAACTGATGAATTTGGCATAGGTTGGCAAATGCCATTAGAAAATGGTTTATATTACGACCTTTATTATCATCCACTTGCAAATGCCGAAACCATTCAGGATGTTGAAAATTATCCCTGGCCTGACCCTACTGATGAGAATCGATACATCACTATGAAAGAGGATGTTAAGGAAGTTATAGAAGTAAAAAAGAAAGCATGTTTCCTAGAACGTATGAGTTCAGGGATGTGGGAAAATGCAATTTGGATGACAGGATATGAAAAATTTTTTACTGATATGTACCTCAATAAAAAATTTATTCATGCATTAATGGAAAAAATACTGGAATTAAAGATTAAATATTGGGGAAAAGCTTTGGATGAAGCTGGTGATTATCCCATTATTGTTTCATGTGCTGATGATCTCGGAACCCAAAACAGCCTTCTTGTATCCCTGGAATTGTATAAAGAAATGATATGGCCTTACCATCAGCGGTTATTCAGTTTTATAAAAAAGAAGAAATCAGGAGATAAGGCATATATTTTTTTCCATAATGATGGAGCTATAATGGATACAATTCCTTTATTAATTGAAGCAGGAATTGATATTTTGAATCCTTTTCAGGTTAATTGTAAGGGAATGAGTACGAAAATATTTAAGAAAGAATTTGGAAAAGATTTGACTATTTGGGGTGGCAGCTGTGATACGCAATATGTTTTGCCCAGAGGAACTCCACAGGAGGTGAGGGATGAAACGAAACGAAGAATTGATGATCTGGCCCCGGGAGGAGGATTTATATTTGCTCCAATACACAATATTCAAGGTGATGTCCCTCCTGAAAATATTGTGGCGTGGTGGGAAACATTGCAAGAATATGGATTTTACTAAATATATTAAATTTATAATTTATAACTATATCATAATCAATCTAAAAAATTAAAATGGGAAAACAAACAATAGAAACAGGCACTTTGCTATTTGATGGAATTTCAAAGATTTGGAATGATAATACTGACATTGAAATTATTGGTCATTCAAGGCTAAATCAAAAACCAAAAGAGAAAAAAGTAGTTATAGGAACCGTTGTCGTTAAGGCCTATGGCAATGTAATTCCAATATCCGATGCGTGATAAATTGATGATTTGAGAACAATAACCTATTACAATAATAATTATAATAATTAAAATAAATAAATTAAATAATTAAATTAAAATAAATAAATTAAATAATTATGAACGGAACGATTAGTTTAGTTGATTCAATAATAATCATTGCATATATAGTTGGCATTTTGATTATAGGCATAATGTCTGTTAAACTTAAAAAAATAACCAGTGAAGGCTATTTTCTGGCTGGTCGAGGATTAAAATGGCCATTTGTTGGTGCTGCTCTGTTTGCTTCTAATATCTCAACCATACACTTGGTGGGATTAGCTGCTTCAGGATATAATGAAGGGCTTGTATGGGGTAATTTTGAATGGCTTGCTGCTGTGACGCTTATTTTGTTGGGGCTTGTTTTTGCCCCCATATATTTTAAAAGTAAGATTTCAACTTTACCTGAATTTATGGAAAAAAGATATGGACCAGAATCCAGAACTACTTTGGCCTTTATTGCGATTATCACAGCCCTTTTTATACATATTGGGATGAGTTTATATGCTGGAGCAGTAGTGTTTGAGTCATTTTTTGGCATTAATCTGGTCACTTCAATACTGGTGATTTCATTAATAACTGCTATTTATACCATCTTAGGCGGATTGAAGGCAGTAGTCATAACCGAAACAATACAGACTGTTATTTTTGTTTTTGGAGCTATTTTATTGACCGTAATTGCCATCTTTGCCTTGCCTGATAAGGGTATTCACACGCTTGCCGAATTAAAAACGCAATTGAAGCCAGGTCAATTAGTTATGCTTCATACAAAGGATAGTCTATCGCTATTAGGGAAGGGAGGGGTTGAATCCGGATTAACCTGGTATGCTTGTTTACTTGGATATCCTATCTTAGGTTTGTGGTACTGGTGTTCTGACCAGACTATTGTTCAAAGGGTATTAGGCTCCAAGTCAAAACACGATGCCCAATTAGGACCTATTTTTGCTGGTTTTTTGAAATTATTGACCCCTTTTATACTTATTTTCCCCGGAGTTATTGCTTATATATTGTTTAAAAACATTATAGGTACCAATGCAAATCAGGCACTTCCTGTAATGATTGACCAACTACTTCCTATCGGATTAAAGGGACTTATGGCAGCTACACTATTAGCTGCACTGATGAGTACTATTGCCGCTGCTTTGAATAGTTCGTCAACATTAGTAGCTTTTGATATTGTGAAAAGGATTAATCCTGCTACGTCAGACAGGCAACAAATTAGAGTTGGCCGTATCACAGCTGTAATTGTTATGTTATTGGCTATTTTCTGGTCAACTCAGGGAGGAAAGTTTTCAAGTATTTTTGAAGCGATCAATAAAATTGCTTCTGCATTAGCTCCACCTGTTGCCACTGTATTTTTATTTGGTGTTTTTTCAAAACGAGGAACGAGGCAAGCTGGTATTATTACTCTTATAAGCGGTTCCATTCTTGGAATAGCCGCATTCTGTGTTGATTTTGAACCGATCAGTGGTTATATGTATCTTACAAAAGGTTTGGGTATTCCTTTTATGATGCAGGCATGGTGGTTATTTGTAATATGTTCAATAATATATTTTATTGTCAGCTATAGGACTCCCAAGTCTTCTCCCGAGATTATTAATAAGTATACTTGGGAAAATCCTTTGGTAATAATTTCCAAAGGTAAATTCAGGGGGTTAAAAGATGTCCGTTTGTGGGCATGTGTTTTGGCTGTAACTCTGGTAGTTTTATATTTGATATTTAAATAAATAAAAAATTAAAGTAATGAAACAAGCAATAATGACAAAACCCGGTGAAATTATATTTAAAGAAGTAAATGAACCCGGGCACCTTAAAGCCAGCGAAATTTTAATAAGGATAAAAAAAATAGGTATTTGTGGTTCCGATATTCATGTATATTATGGTGAACATCCGGCTACTTCTTATCCGGTCATACAGGGTCATGAGTATTCCGGCATAGTAGAAGCTGTTGGAAGTGAAGTGAGTAAAGTAACACCCGGGATGAAGGTAACGGCTCGTCCTCAGTTAGTTTGTGGTGAATGTGCTCCCTGTAAAAGAGGGCAGTACAATGTCTGTGAAAAACTGAAAGTACAAGGATTTCAGGCACCAGGTGCGGCACAGGAATTATTTGTTGTTTCGGAGGACCGGGTAGTCCCAATACCGGATTCGGTAAGCCTGGAGCAGGGAGCTATGATTGAACCTGCCGCTGTTGGAGCTCATTCAACAAACCGAATTACGTCGTTTACAGATAAAAATGTTGTCGTTAGCGGTGCCGGGACAGTTGGTAATTTCGTGGCTCAGTTTGCAAAAGCAAGGGGAGCAAAAAAAGTATTGATTACCGACATAAGTAACTTTCGTTTAAATATTGCCAGTCAGTGTGGCATTGATGCTACTCTTAATGTTAAAGAAGTGTCTTTTGAAAAAGGGGTAAAAGAAGTTTTTGGTGATGAGGGTTTTCAGATTGGTTTTGAAGCGGCAGGAGTACAAGCATCCCTGGATAATTTGATAAAAAACATAGAAAATGGCAGGGATGTTGTAATAATTGGAGTTTATGCCCAAAACCCAACTGTTAATATGTATTATCTTGGCGAGCATGAATTAAATATGTTTGGCTCCATGATGTATCTTCACGAAGATTATGAAACAGCCGTTGATTTCATTGCTGCTGGAAAAATAAAAACCTTACCATTACTTTCAAAAAAATTCCCGTTTGAGCAATATTTGAATGCATATAAATATATTGAAAAACAAGGAGATAAGGTTATGAAAGTGATGATTGAATTATAAATATTTAACTTTATCTTTTGATTAGTTATCAAATTTATTTATAGAATATTGAGAATAGTTTATTAGTTAATGAAAAAGTCAGACGATAAACCGGTTGTTGCCGGAATTGGAGAATTACTCTGGGACATTCTTCCTGCGGGCAAACAATTGGGGGGAGCGCCGTTCAACTTTGCATATCATGCCTCTCAGGCTGGCTGCGAAGGGATTGTGATTAGTGCTGTTGGTAAGGATGAGTTAGGGAAAGAGATAATAAAACAGGTTCAAAAGCTTGGATTAACGAGTCAGTTTATTCAGTTTAATTTATACCCAACAGGTGTTGTTAGCATAAAATTAGATGAAAATGGGAATCCCCAATATACTATTCATGAAAATGTAGCTTGGGATCACTTACATTGGGACAAGTCACTAGCAAAGATTGTTACAAAACTGGATGCCGTTTGCTTTGGAAGCCTTATTCAACGTAATTGGGATGCAAAAAAAACCATTCTGAAGTTTTTAAAAAATGTAAACTCAGGATGTTTAAAAGTTTTTGATATCAACCTTAGACAACACTATTTCAGCAGAGAAATAGTTGTTGAGTCATTACAACTATCAGATATTCTTAAACTCAACGAGGATGAGTTACAGGTTATTTCTGATTATCTAAACCTGAAAGGGAATGTAGAATTTCAGTTAAAATATATTTTTCGAGAATTTAATTTAAAATATCTTGCTTATACAATGGGTAGTGAAGGAAGTATCCTCCTTAGTGCAAATGAAGAATCATTTATGAAAGTTCCCAAGGTAAAAGTTGTTGATACTGTTGGGGCTGGAGATTCGTTTACCGCCATGATGGTGGCAGGTATTTTATATAAGAAAAATATAAGAACTATTCATAAATGTGCTACAGATGTTGCTGCTTATGTGTGTAAGCAACATGGCGCTACCCCGAAAATTCCTATTGAACTTCTTAAATCAATTGTTAAATAAAATAAATAAGAAAATGAAGGCATTTAATTTTTATCAAACCACTGAAATTCTATTTGGAAAAGGGAGAATTTCAGAGTTACCTGAAGTGGCTAAGAGATATGGTACAAAAGCTCTACTTGTGACTACTCCGGCGGCTATACCTGTATTGGAAGACCAATACAACAGAATAAAGAAAATATTAACTGATGCAGGAGTAGAAGTGACGCATTATGATGGAGTGGTACCAAATCCAACCATTCAGTCAATAAGTGCCGGTGCAAAAATAGCCAGGGATTCTGGAGTCGAAATGATTATTGGACTTGGAGGTGGTTCAAGTATTGATTCTGCAAAAGCTATCTCTGTAGAGGCAACTCATAAAGGTACTTGTTGGGATTATTTGTTTTATAAGTCTCCGCAACCTGATCCTGCAAAACTTTTACCTGTTATTGCAGTATCTACAACTTCAGGAACAGGTTCACAGGTTACGCAGGTAGCCGTGATAACAAATCCCGAAGTCAGAGATAAATCAGCGCTTTTTAATAATATACTCTATCCCAAAGCTTGTATAGTTGACCCGGAGCTTATGCTAACCGTTCCTAAATTTGTAACTGCTACTACAGGTTTTGATGTTTTTTGCCATGCTTTTGAAAGCACCATCCATCCGGGTAATGGCGCTTATGTTGATTTGCTGGCATGGGAAGCTGTTAAAATTGTTATAGAAAATTTGCCAAAGGTTCTGAACAATTTATCATATCTTGAAGGTCGCGAAAAAATGGCGTGGGCAGATACCTTGGCAGGATTATGTATCGCTAATGCCGGGGTTACATTACCACATGGTATGTCAATGGCTATTGGTGGTATGTATCCACATGTTGCTCACGGTGAAGCACTGGCCATTGTATATCCTGCTTGTGTTGAATTTACTTGGGAAGCGGCTGTTCCTCAGTTTGCCAGAATGGCCAGGATATTAAACCCTGAATTGAATGCTGTATCAGAAAAAGATGCGGCTTCAAGAAGTCCTGTCGAAATTGTTAAATTCCTAAAGCTTATCGGGTTGCACAAAACGCTTAAAGACGTTAACATGCCTGAAAATGAAATTAATAAATTGGCTAAACAATGCATGGTACTTCCGGATTACACGAACAATCCACGTGTTGCAACATTCGAAGAAATGATTGACCTTGTTAAACATTCATATAAACTATAAAATAAATTTAATTCGCCTTCGCATTCCGCTTTCGCGGACGAGAAGAAATGGTTTAATTCCCCGACCCTCTGGGTCAGAAACAAATAATTCCTTGTGATACATCGGGGCTTCCGCCCGAACGACATCGGTCGGACGGGCTTTCCCGGGGTAGTTCATTTATGGAGGGGAAAATACAAAGAATAAGATATTATCATTAATTATATACAAAAAGGCTTATGGAAATCAGAAAAGTAAAAATTAATGATAAATGGTACGTTGCTGAGATTACTGCCAAAACTCAAAAATTACTTGACAAGATAAATCTTCATATTACGTGAAAAAAGAAAAGTTACGGGTTAAATGATTTACTCAAATGTAAAAGAAAAATTTTGTATATCTTTGTGTTAGCCAAAAACAGAAAATATCAAAATAAAAATGAAAAATAATATTTCAGGAAGAAAACTTCCCGGGATTGTTACAATAGGATTAGGAACATTATTATTAGTTGTAATAACGTTTACCTTAAATTCATGTAACAGTATTCATAA
>Ga0136651_10001067_pt1 | contig 15031 bp, 10 predicted proteins | sample Mar14236cmmetaG_FD_94867 | JGI IMG/M metagenome (GOLD analysis project Ga0136651, IMG submission 94867) | Marine hydrothermal vent microbial communities from Guaymas Basin, Gulf of California to study Microbial Dark Matter (Phase II) - Marker... ...
CTCGGAGCTAATGTCTATTATCAGAACTTTACATTCAGGGGTTGCATTTATAGATTAGAAGATTTTTTCAAAGAAAAAGATTCTGGTAATTACGGACAAAAATTCGCTATTGGTATTAAATACACTTTGGACACTTTTTCTGATATTAAAGCATCCCAGAAAGACGGTTATCTGAAAAGTACTGTTCCACCTAAAGAAAGAACAATGACAAGGACTTTACCGGAAACTCCATCTGTTGATTATGATTCAAATCCACTTTTAGAAGAATTGCGATTGATCAGAGAAAGAAGAAAACAAGCTGAAAAAGAGTTAGAAGAAATTAGAAAACTACTTCAAGAGTAATTTCTAAAATGAATCCTAAAAACATATTTTTTAGTTTAGTTCTATTATTGTCTCTTTTTTTATCAGCCCAAGAGGATAATTCTGCCTTAATTCAACTGATACAAGAAGAGCAGCGTGGATTAGATATTATCGAAGGTGAAATCCAGTATTTCTATAATTTGATAAATCTAAGAAAAGAAGTACGCGAGCAATATAAGAACGGAAATCTGTTAAAGATTGAAAGAGCATTTGATGAAGACTCCCGAGTCATCGATAATATGTTCAGGACTTCCGATGCACAAGCAATCAGCATGAAAGTCGGAGAGCTTAAAGTTATTTATAGCGATGTACCTGAATTAAAAGACCAAATACTCTTTTACAGGGCTAAAAGTTTAAAAATTAGAGGAAATGTAGATAAATCTCAAAACCTTTTAGAAGAATTGGTTGATAATTACCAGTCTTCTCCTAAATTTGATCCTGCTCTTTTTCTGTTAGAAGAGATTTACTTTATCAAGGAACTCGATTCTGAATTGATCACTCTCTATAATAAATTTCCTTCAAATAAATCAGGTCAGCAGAAATATCAACTAGCTCAAGCTTATTACAACATCGACGATTTTGATAATGCAAAAAAAAGGTTTCAGCTACTTTCTGAAAATGAAGAATACAGCTTTCGAGCCAAATCAATGCTGGCGTTAATTGCCTATTTTGAAGATGGGATAAATGCTTCTATAAAGATGTTTGAAACCTTAAAAAATGAACATCAACCATCTACTCCTTATTACGACTTTGTGATTTTATCTTTAGCTCGTTTGTATTCTGAAAAAAAAGACATGATTACTTCTTTGGATTATTATGAACAATATCTCGACTTGCAGGGAGATCTTTTATTTTCAGATTCAGATTATGGTATTGCAACAGTAGAATTACAAAAGAAAATGAATTACGATGAAATAATGTATGAGATCGGAACCCAGTATAAAAATGCCAAAGACTATGATAGAGCATTATATTACTATTCATTAATAATCAATAATCCTGTTAAGAGCGAGTATTTTGCTTCTGCTAAATTTGCAGTTTTGATGGTTGAACTTGAAAAAGGTGATATAAACACTGTTGAAGAAAAACTCAATGAGATAATTTCTGTTAATAATATTCTCTTGGAAACATTAAATGCAAAATACAGTCTTCTTGAAAAATACAAAAATTTGAGAACAGATTACTCTAAAGATGACATTTCGGAAAATGAAAGAACTTCCATAAAAAATAAAATGGATAGTATTGAATCTGCCCTTCAGAAGACAAACACCTCTCTTCAATCTTTATATAAAGGTCTCGATCCTGTCACCTTAATAGCTCTTGAAATGTTAGAAGAGGAATATCTTTCGTATAATAGCATTATCAGCGAAATGGAAGCTGTTATTAAACTGGCAAATACAATTCCAAACAAAAAAATCCCCAAAATGCTTGATAAAAGAATTGAAGATTCCGATGCATATTTGGTAACTCTACAAATGATTTCCTATTTAGGTCATCTACAGAATTTTACTACTCAAGATTATGAATTAGCCAGAGCATTAGCTGTAGAAAAACTACACGAAGATTTCTTATTAAACACCTGGAAAGAGATAAGAAATATAGCGAGAGAAACTAATCATCCCAATATTGCAGTTATGTGTGATAATTCAATAGAAATACTGTCAGGAAATCTTGAATCAATTGATACAATTGCCCGAATACAATTTCAAGGTGAACCAAGTGCTGATATGAAACAATTGATCCGGGAAGAAGCAGTTGCAATAGAACAAAATAGGGATGATCTGATTGAGATTAAACAGGAAGTTATTGAGAAATTCAATAAAAAAATTGCTAAAAGACTTGATAAAGAGAAAGAATTATTAGTAGAAGAGAATGAGATGCTAAAAGAAACATATCATAACGCTCTAACCATGATGAAGGATGATATAGTAGAAGAAAATGACAGATACCAGATCAGCTTATTGGATGTTCTATTCAAACAATCTCAAACCATCGACGAAGAATATAAAGAATTCACGGAACAAATGAAAAATGAATAATAAAATAAATTTTTTTTTAATTTTCTCATTTTTAATTTTCTTAGCTATAAGTCTTTTTTCACAAGACCAAGACATTGATCCAAAACTACAAAAAGAATACAATAAAAAAATCTCTTATAAAAAAAGTGTTTATGATAGAACTTTAAAATACATCGAAGAAAATCCAAACTCTACCGGACTGGCTAACTTATATTTTAATCTGGCTGAAATGAGCATCGAAATAGATGTTAATGATCCAGAGATTACAGCGATGTATTATAAAAAGGTTCTTGAACATGATCCTTACTTTCCGAGTAAAGATGTTGTCCTCTATAATATTGGATATTTTGATTTTGCAGCAAAATTATTAGAACGGGATACAGAAAGACAGAAAAACATCGAATTGGTGATGAATTGGCCTGATAATCTTAGATTATCGGAAGAAAAACTAAAAACATCCATCGACGCTTTTTCGGAAATTTACCAATCAATGCCGGAATCAAAATATAATACAGATGCTGTTTACAGATTAGGAACAGTGTACTTCGAAATAGCTCTCGATTCCAGAGAACCTCTTCCATACTTCCAAAAAGCAATAGAATACTTTGACATTGTTGCTCAACGAGAGGGAGATCCATTACAGAATTACGGTCTTTTTCAAAGAGGATGGTCTTATTTCAGCAGTGCTCAATTTGAATTAGCTATCCAGGATTTTACCCAAATACTTGATATTATTCATAATGATAGTCTGCAAACAGAAAAAGTTTTCTTTGAAGATGATGCCATCGAAAATATTGCTTTCAGTTTGATCGACTACGATAGTTCGGATTTTAATCAAGCATCGGTTGCTGCAGAAAAAGCGAAAGAGATACTTGCAGAGTTTATTAGTGACGAATACAGTAAAGAGATTCTGCTAAAATCGATCGAATTAAAACTTAAATATAATGCACCTATCCAAGCCATTGATCTAATAAATTCATATCTATCTCTTTATCCTCTCAGCCCGGAATGTCCATTATTTATTGATTCGGTAATGACGATTTATCAAAATAATCCATCTCGAACACGAGATAAACAGCCTGCTGAAGATTTGATTGTAAATGAAATGATCAGAATTGTAGATAATTATAAAGTAGATTCCGAATGGTTCAAAGCTAATGCTGAGAAGGATCTTTCAGCTCAATTTCAAGTGATCAGGAAAGCTTACGAATTTCTTGAACCAAAATATTACAACAACTTTGTACATTCAAAAGAAGAAGAAGATTTTATCACTTATAAGGAACTTGTTAATGATTACTTAAAATTTGATTCTTATATTGATAAAGAGAATCTTGAAAAAATGAAGACCATCAGAAGACGAGTTTTAGATGCCAGTCTGGAACTTGCTGAAAGCACTAATAATCCGTCTCATTATTTCTCTGTTTTGAAAGATATTAACGATTTTAATAATCTCTATCCTGACCATGAAGAATTTTATATTTTTGAAGATAACATTTTTTATTGTAATGAAAAGATCTATGAATTGTTAAAACCAACTATTGACGAACAAGCCTATATCGATACAACCTGGAATGTTTTTCTTGATAATAATAGTTTAGATTCATTATTTATTGATGCTTCATTACATTACGAGAAAATCCTAATCACTCCTGAATATCCCGGTGAAAATAAAGAATCGGACTTGATAAAATTAACTTACAAAAGAGCTGAAATCTGGTATGATCGAAATGAGTTGGATAAAGCTTTTGCAGATTATTCGAAGTTATTAGATTACAATCTGGATAATGAGATTAGAAAACTGACCAATGCTCGTCTTGCCGAGATCAGTCAGCAAAGAAATGATTATAATTTAGCTGAAACTTATTATCGGGAAGCAAGTAAATATGCAACAGAAGATGAGAAAAATGATTACAGTAATAATATTTTAGCTTCAATCCAATCCAATGCCAACACACAAATGGATAAAGGAGATTATCTTACAGCTGCTGAAAATTATCTAAGACTTGCAGGTGAATTGGAAAATGAAGATAAAGAAAAAAGTATTGGATTCAAACTCAAAGCAATCGAAGCGTATAAAAATGCCGGAGATAATCAAAAAGCGATCGATCTTTTGCTGGATATTGCTTCCCAAAAAGAAGCTAAAGAAGATATTCTCGCTGTTTATATCAACGCCTGGACAATATCAGATAGTTTAGGTGACTGGAATCAGAGCGAAAGATTAAGAAATCAGTTTATTGATAAGTTTAATAAATCGAACGAAGCTTATAAACTCCGACTTCAGAATATTGGATTTTATGAAGGAACACAATTCGATAACAAAGAAAAAGCAGCTGAAATGTATCTCCAACTTTATGAAGATGCTGCCGACATGGATATCGGAGAAGACAACCGGGAAAATATTTACTTAAATGCCATCAGGATTTATCAGGAATTAGGAAATGAAAACAAAGAAATCGAATTGATGCTGGCATTTGAAGAGAAACATCCGAATCATCCCAAATCTAACGAATTTTTACAGAAAGTTGCCTTGATCTATCACGATCGAGGAGAAGAAGAAAAATACGATACTCTTGCTCGCAAACTTTATAAAAAGGATCCTTCTATTGATCTTATGTCTGCCCTCGCAGCAGAAAAACTTAAAGATATCAAATCTGAAGTTGATAGCCTTTTTGTCTTGAAGGACTATCCCGGAATGGATGTTAAAATATCCGAATTCAAAGAAGTTGAAGCAAGTTATAAAGCAGACGGACTAGATTTACCTCTGGAATCCATTTATGAAGTTTTTGCTTATTATAAAAGCTATGAAGAATTTTATAATAGGTTCAATGATAAAATCGACTATATAGAAAACGATTTTTTAAAGAAATCTCCTCAAACTCTGATCAAAGTCAATACTTTAACTAAATGGAAAGATCACATGATCGGAGGTGACGATAGAATTAATAACTTGATGAAAACCTGTAACAAGATCAAAGAGGATATTATTGCCTTGATCCGGGAAGGAAGCTCGTATGAACTTCAAGTCGAAAATCAAACTCATGCTCTTTATCTTACTGCTAAAGCTTATGATTATTCAATGGATGTTGTTACGACTCAAGTTCAAAAATTCGTCGATGTCTCTAACCAGATCAATAATGAGCAGATGAAGAATCAACCGGATCTCCAGAATAAAGCGAAAATGACACTTTTGAATGCTGGAAAAGCAAAAGCTGGTGAATTCAAACTTGAAGCTGCAAAAACATATCAGCAGTTACTATTGACTTTTTATGATGGTAAAAATTATTCTGATGAATGGACAGATAAGGCTCTGAACCGTTTATATGAATGGGATGTCAGGTCAGAAAAATATTATGATCATCTTTATTCGGATGCTTCCTGGATAATCAATAATGCTCAAGTCGATGATTATCTATATTTTTTGGAAACTGACTCTCTCTGGAGTTTTGCAAACACTACGGAAGATACTGTATTTGAATTTGCCAAGGTCATTGAAATGAATCCGGAAATGAATTCCTATATTTTGATCAACTTTAATGCAAATGATGAACCGGAAATGTTGACTATTGATTACGCAGCGGAAAAACCTGTACAAGTTATCTATAATAAAGAAATCATACCGATCGAACCTGTTGTGCAGGATACCATTAATCTGAGTGATAATAATATTATTCATTATACTTTACAGATCGAAGATAATCTCTATCAGGGAGCTAATAATTTGGTGTTTAAAGTTGAGAATAACGCATCAGTTACAACACCAAGCTATCTGGCAGCACACATAACCATCCAATATGATAAAGCTAAAAAAGAAGAATAAAGATTTAATGAGAAGGTGATTTTATGAAAAAAAAATTACTGCTTTTACTTTTAATGTTTTCTTTCACATTCTGTCTTATTGCCCAGGAAGAAACAGTTGATAGAAGCAATTTAAAAAAATTGAAAAGTGATGAAGAAGACAAAGTTACTGTTGAAATAAAAAAACCTGATAATTCAGCAATTATGCCAAGAAAACAAACGGAATATAAAACTGAACACAGTTTTTCGATCAGGGAAAAAATAAAAAAATCAAATAAACTATTATATTAGGGAGGAATAATGAAAAAATTCTGGTTAAGGATATTGATTATCTCTATCTTGACATTGACTTTCGGAAGTCTTTCGGCTAAATCGGTCGTTGAAATTTATATGGAAGGCGGAGCATTCATGCACATTATTACAGCCTTGTTTGTGATTATGATCATATTTGCTATAATTAAATATTACCAGTTAGCCATTCGGGAAAAACTGGATGCAAAAAGTTTCTATTTGAAACTCAAAGGTTACATCAGGAACAAGCAATATGATGAATCTGCTAAAATCAGCGCACAATTTAAAACAACAACTCTTGGATTCATTTTCTGGAGCGGTTTTCTGGCATTTATCGATGCCAAGAAATCAGGTAGAACCGGTACCGACCTGGAGAACGCTTTAAAAAATGCATTCGATGAAGCAGGACTGCAGACTATTCCAAAAGTCGAAGCCGGTCTTTTCTGGTTAGATGTTATAGCTCAAGTTGCTACTTTTCTGGGTCTGCTGGGAACAATTTTCGGACTTATTTTAGCATTTGATGCCTTGGCAAAAGCTCCAGAAGCACTGAAACAGATCAAACTTACCGAAGGTATTTCTCAAGCCATGGGAACGACTGCTTATGGTCTTATCGTTGCGATTATTACCATGTTCATCAAAGGTGGTCTGCAAGCAAGAGCTGATAGGATCATTAACGATATCGATGAATACAGCGTTAAATTGATCAATCAAATTACTTATTCACTAAAGGATTAGATCGTGTATCAGGGTCCATCAAAAGAGAGACGGCTGTCTCAAAAAAGACAGAAGTATCCCAATCTGATTCCATTGATGAACATGTTCATTGTTATCATTCCCATGATGATGATGATCATGGTATCGGTTCATTTGGCTTTAGTTGGAATTAATCTTCCTGTTGCTGAAGGTGGTGGAGGTTCGGAAATCGAGCAGAAAGAAGAAGCGGAACTTCCAAAAAAAATTACTTTAGCTTTGCTTACTGATCGATTTCAGATATCTATTGAAGGAATAAAGGATATCATTGAAATACCGGCTTTAAGTGAAAATGCTGGAAAAATTAAATACGATTTTCTCTCGCTTGATCAGAACATTAACCATCTGAAAAAAGAAAATGAGAATCAAAATACGATAGAAATATTACCCGATCCTCAAGTTCAGTTTGATATTCTGCTTAGATCTATTGATATTTGTAAAAGCAACGGTTTCCCTAATATAAAATATCTTACGGTTTCTAAAAAGTATTATCAAGCTAAACCTTGACAGGAGCTGATAATGATTGCGAATAAAAAGGATAAATTCAGATTAGCAAAAAAGAAATCACATTCAAAGAGTGATCTTAATATTACATCTTTGATGGATATTCTGACAATTTTATTAGTATTCATGCTGAAAAATGTAGCTATGGATGCTTCTCAGAAGAACGCTCCTGAAGGTATGTTTTTACCAACAACAACAACTAAAGACAAACTTATTGAAAGCGGTCAGGCGATCCTGATTAAAATATTTTCTGATAAACCGGAAAAAAATGAACCTGCTAAGATACTATTTGGAAAAGAAAACATTTATGTTGGTACATTGCAGGAATTTATGAGCAAAAGAGAGACACGGGAAAACCTGTTTAATTATCTCAAACTCGAAGCTGATGAAATTAATGTTATGCAGAATAAACCTTGTCTGCTCATTCAGGCAGATAAGGAGCTTAAATGCAGATACATTACCGAATTCATCATCTTCAGTGCTAATGCTGCTTTTGCTAACATTTATTTCTCTTCTATTCATGCTGATGACAAAAATGAAGTCCTTGGCATCTAAACAGAGGTGAAAATTGTGAAAATATTAAATTTGCAGCTTAAATATAAGAATAAAAAATTAGATGAAGCAAGATACGGAAGAGATTTTACCAGTAAATTTCAAATTGGTAGTGACAAGCATATTTTCTGGCAAATTCTTGATAAAGCATTCCCCCCAAAATATACCTTGATCAACAAAAAAGGTAACAATTTTACCATGCAACTCCGTGAAGGAATGGACTTATCCGTCACAAAAAATGGTAAAGAATTAAGTAAAGACGACCTGAAAAGAGAAAATATCCTGAAAGGTAATGTTCTTAATTTAGAAGAAAATGCTGAAGGTTCTATCTCCTTTAGTAGTCAATGGACAATCGATTTTTTTTACAAAGAGCCCTTTGTATATAAAGCTTCACCTGAAGAATTAGCATTAGCAAGGCAATTTGCCAAGTTTCCTCCCTTAACTCATGAACAAAAATTTACCAGGATTTTCTTGATCCTTGGTTTGTTGTTTACCGCTATCGGACTTTTTATAGGAGAGGCAACATATGTACCTCCTGAAGCTGTTGGAATCCGAGAAAGATTGAATAGATTAGAAGAGATTGCAACAAGAGTCGAACCGGAAATAATCGAAGAAGTCGAACCGGAGTTTACCAGAGGTGAAAGGGAAATCGGGGAAGAAGAAGTCGAAGAAGCCGAAGAAACAACCCAGGAAGTAACTTCCGAAGATTTTAAGAAAATGTTCGGTCTTGATCTTGGAGCCGGGGAAATCGGAGACGCAGATTTGAGCTCCGAATTGTTGGAAGTAACCCAAGTAGATGAAATCGTAGCAGCAACTTCAACTGAACCTGGTTCTGGTCCCGGAGGAGGAACTGGTCCTGGAACACAACAACCCGGCGGAGGAACTGTACTCGATGATTTTGTTGGTTCATCAGGATTAGCTCCGGGAGAAGGTTTGGGAGATCTTGGTGGTTTGGAAGGATTGGATCTCGGGCAAGGTACAGGCTTTGAAGAAGTCGATCTGGCTGATCTGGGTGGTGATGTTGGAAAATTTGATATTACAAAGATTGAAAGCAAAGCACATTTTGAAACAGTAAAAAAGAGATTTGCCGGGATCAAGGCAGTAAAAGAAGGTTCGATCCAAGTAAAAGATGTTGCTCCTGAAACAAGAACCGAAATTGCTAATATTAAGAACCAGGTGAATACATATAAGCCGCAGATAACACAGCTTTACACAGTCGAATCTATGATCATGGAAATGTACGGCAGGATCGAATTTGTGATCATTATCGAAGCTGATGGAAAAGTTGTGGCAGTTGACTTTAATATTTCCAAAGGAAGTTATTTCAGCGAATCTTTCTTAAAGAAAGCGAGAAATATCATCCTGCAATGGAACATCAAAGTAAGAAATCCAATCCAATATACTTTTCCGATGACATTTATGAAGAGTCAATAGCAATTTGTAGATGTATAAATATTTTATCATAATAGCCCTTCAATTGCGAGGGGCTTTTTTTTGATTTATGTATCATTATGATATTGCCTTACTTGTTAAAATAGATAGTTTATTTTCCTATAAATATTCTACTGAAATAAAGAAAGGATGCCGGGTTATTGTTTCTTTTGGAAATACTGTCAGGACTGGAATAGTCTGGCAACAATCAAAACGATTAAGTAGCGAAATTAAATATAAAAATATCCTGGAAATTATCGACAAAGAACCGATCATAAATGAAGAATTATTATACATTGCAAAATGGATCAGTAACTATTATTCTTGTAGTTTAGGTCATTCTCTTTTTTCCATGCTGCCGGCAGGTCTGAACATTCAATTACAACAAAAAATAAAAAAGATCAAAGATGGGATATTAAAAGAATCAAATGGCTTTTCCGAAAGGATAATGAATGAATTGAGTTCAATAGTTTTTACGGATATATCAGACATTAAAGATAAACTTAAAATGAATGATTTTTATTATTGGATAGAGCAGATGGAAGAAGCAGGTCTGGTTGAAATTGAAAGAGTTTATGATGCCAGGATCAAGAAGAAGATAGCCAATTTTATTGTTTTGAACAAATTAGATAAAATTCCTCATTTGGTTGAAAAACAGGAATCTGCATTCAATATCATAAAAAATACCGGGAAAGATTTTCCCTTAGCTGAGATTGCTCATAAATTCAGCTATTCAATTGTCAAATCCCTTCGAAATAAAGGTTTGATCAGAATCGAACAAAGAGAAATAAAATCAGATTATGAAATTACCAGATCAACAACAGAGAGGAAAAAGATCGAGCTCACAGATGAGCAGAAAAATATCAGAAAAAAAATAATTTCTACCTTAGATCAGAACATATTTAAAACATTCCTGCTTTATGGAATAACAGGCAGCGGAAAAACCGAAATTTATATCCATGCAATAAATTCCTGTTTAAAAAAAGGAAAAACTGCTCTTTTACTTGTTCCTGAAATTGCCTTAACACCCCAAATGGTACAAAGATTTTTTCATGCTTTTAAGGAAGATATTGCCATATTACACAGTCACCTTAATGATAGAGAAAAATTGAATCAATGGAGAAAGATACGATCCGGAAAATGTAAGATCGTTATCGGAGCTCGCAGCGCGATTTTTGCTCCTCTTGAAAATATTGGTATTATTATTATCGATGAAGAACACGAGAACAGCTTCAAACAAGATAAAACTCCTCGCTATAACGCCAGAGATATTGCTGTTGTCAGAGCAAAAAAAGCAAATGCTGTGGTCATTTTAGGAAGTGCAACTCCATCCCTTGAAAGTTGGCAAAATACAAAGAGCAATAAATTTCAACTGCTTAAACTTCAAAAAAGACCTCTTGCTTATCAACTTCCTTCTGTGAAGATCATCGATATGAAAAAAGAGAAGGATCATAAACTTATTATAGCAAAAGAATTGATAAAAAAAATTGAGAACAGGTTATCTAATAAAGAACAGGTTATTTTATTACAAAACAGGCGTGGTTATTCTTCCTTTGTGCAATGCATCTCCTGCGGAAAATTATTCAAATGTCCTAAATGTAACATCAGCTTGAAGTATCACAGCATTTCCTTAGACCTCATCTGTCACTATTGCGGTTATAAAACAAAAATGCCCAGAAACTGTCCAGATTGTAAGAATTACCTGTTCAAGTTTGGAGCTCCCGGAACACAACAGATCGAGAAACACTTGAAAATTCTTTTTCCAACCGCAAAAATTTTAAGAATGGATTCCGATACAACCCGTAAAAAAGATAGTTATGATTCGATGTTCAGAAGAATGCAAAACGGAAATATCGATATCTTGCTGGGAACTCAGATGATAGCCAAAGGTCTGGATTTCCCAAATGTTACTTTAGTGGGAGTAATTTCAGCGGATATCGGTTTGAATTTTCCTGATTTCCGGGCTGCTGAGAAAACTTTTCAACTTCTGACCCAAGTTGCCGGCCGCTCCGGAAGAGGAGAAAAGCCGGGTGAAGTTTTTATCCAAACTTATAATCCTGAACATTATGCCATAACTTCTGCTATGAAACAGGACTTTGAATTATTCGCAGAAAGAGAATTATCTTTAAGGAAAACTCTTCATTATCCACCTTTTTATAGAATTGCCAGAATGATCTTTTCCGGAAAGGATGAAAAACAACTGAAAACTCAATTCAATTACAATAAACAAATATTTCTGAAACTTCGTACTTTATTTAAACCATCTGAATTATTAGTTTTAGGACCTGTTCCTGCACCGATTGAAAAATTGAAAGATAATTTCCGCTACCACATTTTATTGAAAGCATCATCTGTCTCAACCATGTCAAAAGCGATTATTTTTTTAAAGGAAAATCTGAAAATAAGTTCTGTAGTAAAACAGACGATCGATGTCGATCCTTCGTCTCTTTTATAAGATATTCATAAAGGTTATTCTGTAATAAATCTATAATTTCTCCCTAAATATTTTCACGATCCTTTCCGCTGTCTTTCCATCCCAATATTTTAGAATTTTTCCTTTTTTGGATTCACCTTTCAAGATCAATTCTGCTTCTTCGATGATCGATTCTGTTTTCAGTTTGACCAGTTTGTTCGTTCCTTCTATGATCGTGATCGGTCTTTCTGTATTTGGTCTCAAAGTCAAACAGGGAATACCAAAATATGTTGTTTCTTCCTGGATACCTCCTGAATCTGTGAGAATGAATTTCGCTTCCATCTGCAATTTCAGGAAATCATAATATCCAATCGGATCTAATAAAATTAAGTTTTCCATTTTTTTGACTTTTTCATCTAATCCAAATAAAGAAATCTGTTTTTTCGCTCTCGGATGAATAGGAAAAACCAATTTTATCGATTTTGATATTTCTTCAAAGGCATTCAAAATCGTGAGAAAACCATTTTTCTCATCAACATTTGAAGGACGGTGAAGTGTTATTAAAACAAATTTTCCGGATTCGAGATCAAAATCCCGCAGGATCGATGATTTGTTTGCTTTTTCTTTGAACATCACCAGAGAATCGATCATGATGTTCCCGACAAAAAATATCTTTTCTTTTGAAATTCCTTCATTAAGAAGATTCTGATCGCCATCCGGAGATGGAGTTAGCAGATAATCAGAGATCACATCTGTCATCAGACGATTAATTTCTTCCGGCATTCTTCTATCAAAACTGCGAAGTCCGGCTTCCAGATGAGCTACCGGAATATGTAGTTTAACCGCATCTAAAGCGCAAGCAACTGTGCTATTTACATCACCGGCAACAATAACCAGATCCGGTTTGTCTGCAAAAAGGACCTGTTCATATCTTTCGATAATGCGAGCAGTTTGCTCTCCATGCATTCCTGAACCAACTTCCAGGTATTCATCAGGAACAGGCATTTGCAGGTCATTAAAGAAAAATTTGCTCATTCTTTCATCATAATGTTGTCCTGTATGGATCAATTTAACTTCAAACTCATCAGGATATTTTCCGAATTCTTTATAAAGCGGAGCCATTTTCATAAAATTTGGTCTTGCTCCAACTACTAAATGGATTTTTTTCATTTTGTTTCCTTTTTTTTTATTCATGGATTTTTTTAGCCACGAATGAACACGAATTAGCACGAAGAATGAAATTTCGCAAATCCATCTTTTTGTTTGTTATTGTTCGTGGATTTTTCTCTGTGAGCTCTGCGCCTCTGTGGCAAAAATTCAACACTTGAATTATTCAATAATCCCGCCGCCTAAAAGTTGATCATCTTGATAAAAAACTGCTGATTGACCGGGAGTTATCGCTCTTATCGGAGTTTTCAGTTTTATCTGAATGTTCTCTTTATTTATTTGAACATCCTCGATTGGAAATGGTTTGCTATTGTATCTAACCTGGACTGAAAGGTTTGAGAAATTTTCCGGAAATTTACCTGAAATCCAGTTTACATTATTTACTGAAAAATTGTCGGATAGGAGGTCTTCAGGATTGTCGGTAACGATTACTCTATTATTTTTTGCATCTAATTTTCTCACAAAAAGTGCAGAATGCCAAGGAGTATTCAATCCTTTTCTTTGTCCGATCGTGTAAAGAGGAACACCTTTGTGTTTGCCGATTATTTCCCCATTTTCAAGGACAATATCACCTGTTTTTAATTCCAGTTGTTTTTTTAAAAAATCCTCGTAATGCCCTTTAATGAAGCAGTTTTCCTGACTGTCTTCTTTATCATGAACAGGTAATTTCATATATTCTGCTATTTTCCTGACTTCAAATTTTGTAAACTCGGAAAGAGGAAATAATGTTATTGAAAGTTGTTCCTGATCCAGACCCCAGAGCATATAGGATTGATCTCTTGATTTATCTTTTGCTTTGAAAATTCTATAAATTACGGTTTCCCTTTTTAGCGAAATATAATGTCCTGTAGCAATTTTATCAACTCCGAGTTCCATAGTTTTTTTTAGAAATTCTCCCCATTTTATGGTTGGATTACAAAGAGTGCAGGGATTTGGAGTTCTCCCCTTGGAATATTCTGAAATGAAGTTTTGGATAACTATTTTTTCAAAACTTTCTGATAATTCGATAGTATAATGTGAAATATTTAATTTTTTACATACTTTTTTTGCATCTGAAATAGCAGCATCTATTCCTTCATTCTTTGAAAAACCAAATTTTGAGTTTTCAAAATGATGCATAGTAACACCGAGAACATCATGTCCTTGTTTTAATAAAAGAGCAGCAGCAACAGAACTGTCAACTCCTCCGCTCATGGCAACTGCGATTTTCATTTATTTCCTTTAACAATGAATAACGATTAATAAAGTTAAAATTTATTCAGCAATATATATGTCAAATAATACATTTTAGAAAAATAAAAAAGACACAAGCCGGAGCTTGTGCCTTCATTTTTTGGTTCTAAAACCTTGTTAACAACTTGACACCAAAACCTGATTTCCAATAAAAGTCATGGTATGCATTATTAAAGAACCGGAGCAATGAAAAAATTTTAACAAAAGGAGTCAAGATGAAAAATTATAGACTTGGAATCGATTTAGGAGCAACCTCACTTGGATGGAGTATTCTTGAATTAAATGAAAAAAAAGAACTAATCAATTTATTAGATATGGGAGTAAGAATTTTTCCAGATGGTAGAGAAGCTGGAGGAAAAAAAGAACCCTTAAATGTAACAAGAAGAGAGCATCGTGGAACTCGAAAAAATCGCGATCGATATTTGCATCGACGAGTAACTTTAATGAATTGTCTTATTGAAAATGGTATGATGCCAGACATTGAAAGGGAAAGAAAAAAACTAGAAAAAAACGATCC
>Ga0136651_10001075_pt1 | contig 14991 bp, 15 predicted proteins | sample Mar14236cmmetaG_FD_94867 | JGI IMG/M metagenome (GOLD analysis project Ga0136651, IMG submission 94867) | Marine hydrothermal vent microbial communities from Guaymas Basin, Gulf of California to study Microbial Dark Matter (Phase II) - Marker... ...
GGGCTTCGGACAGGGGTATTCGACCTACCTAAAAATAAGAAATATCATGACAATCACGCAGTTTCACTACCAAATCAGTGATGATCGGGATTTGGGAAGTATATATGGAGGCGTTTGTTATAAATTATATTTATTGCGGTAATAAAATATTATGAAATTGTACATACACATAGGCGGGCGCGCAATCCATTATAAGGCTTCGGATTACAGTATATATTCGGCCAATACGGGAAGCGCCCGGAACGGTTCTCGTAAGTCGTTGATTTATGGGGAGATGCAACGCCGCCGCAAAGGCCCGTGCAACAATGACTTACAGCAAAAGCGCATCAAAAGTGAGAAAACGAACCCGATTTGATAGTGCCACGCGGTGTAATTTTTTTCATGCTTCGCATGAAATGTCAGGAGCGCAGGGCTCCTGACCTACCCGGAATGCAAGGGAATTTCAATGTTTGCCACATCCTCTCCCCTGTGTTATATTCGGTTATCTCAACACCGAATCGGGTGTCGTTATGGATGACAGATCGGATCAGAAAAAACTTATCGAACAGATGAATGAGTACTATCGGCGGCGCGCCCCGTGGCACGATTACTACATGAGCTACAAGTCGCATGATGCCACCGAAAAACTGATGACGCCGCTGATCGAAATAATCCATCCCCTGATTTCCGGCAAAGATATTCTCGAGATCGCCTGCGGCACCGGTATCTGGACCCAGGTTCTCTCCCGCCGCGCACGCTCTGTTACGGCGACCGATATAAACGAGGCGGTTATCGAGCTGGCCCGGAAGAAACAGTACGATAACGACAATGTTACATTCCAAATCGCCGATGCATACAGTGCCGATAAATTACAGAATAAATTCGACGTCGTTTTCGCTTCCGACTGGTTCTCGCATATCCCTTTGCCGATGATCAGCCGTTTTCAAAAGAGTATCAACAATTGCCTGCATGATAACGGTGTCGTCATCATGATCGATATGATGTATCGAAAGGTGTTCGAGGAGGAAAAAACAATAAACGACGCCTATCATAACCGTATCAGCAATCGGCAGGTTCCCGACGCAGGCAATTTCAATGTGGTTAAGAATTTTTTCACGGAAGAGACCATCAAGCGTCATCTGAAAGATTTCGCCGGGGACATTCAATATATCGAGAATCTCGAACTTAAGAGATGGATGGTTATCTATCGAAAACCATAGTGCAAAATAAATAAAATAAGAGAAGAATAAAAAAGGCCGGGCAATCCCGGCCTTTATATTAATCGAAATCGATTACTTATTTCATGTTCTTGATGATAGCATCGGCGTACTGCGAAGTTTTCAGTTTCTTCGCGCCTTTCATCAAGCGGTGCAGATCATAAGTGACCGTCTTTTTCTGGATCGTTTTCTCGATGGATTTGGTAATCATCTCGCCCGCCTTGTCCCATTTAAGGTATTCGAGCATCATCACCGCCGAGAGGATCAGCGAACCGGGATTGACCATATCCTTGTCGGCGTACTTCGGCGCGGTGCCGTGAGTAGCCTCGAACAGACCGATATAATCGCCGATATTGGCGCCCGGGGCCATCCCCAGACCGCCGACCTGGGCCGCGGAGGCATCGGACAGATAGTCGCCGTTGAGGTTCGGGGTAGCAACCACGTCGTACTCGCCGGTGCGGGTCAGGATCTGCTGGAACATCGAATCGGCAATGCGGTCCTTGATGACGATTTTGTTCTTGGGCTGTTTGCCTTTGTACTTGCTCCAGAGTTCATCCTCGGTGATGGTTTTGCTTCCGAATTCCTTTTTGGCGAGCTGATAACCCCAGTCGCGGAAAGCACCTTCGGTGTATTTCATGATATTGCCCTTGTGAACCAGGGTCACCGACGGCAGTTTGTGGTCGATAGCATGCTGGATAGCTTTCCGGACCAGGTTTTTGGTACCGTGCACCGAGATCGGTTTGATGCCGATTCCGGAATCGGCCCGGATGTTTTTCTTCATGCTTTTGTTGAGGAAGTTGATCACTTTCTTGACTTCCTTGGTGCCTTTTTTCCATTCGATACCGGCATAGACATCCTCGGTGTTTTCACGGAAGATGATGATGTCCATTTTTTCCGGATGCGTGACCGGTGACGGGACGCCTTTGAAATAGCGGACCGGGCGGACACAGGCATAAAGATTGAGCACCTGGCGCAGGGTCACATTGAGCGAACGGAAACCGCCGCCGACCGGGGTGGTCAGCGGGCCTTTGAGCGCCACATAGTAGTATTTGATGGCATCAAAGGTTTCCTGCGGAAGCCATTCTTTGTATTTGGCCCATGCGCTTTCGCCGGCATAGACATCCATCCAGACGATTTTTTTCCGACCCTTGTAGGCTTTCTCAACGGCGGCATCGACCACCCGCCGGGTGGCTTTCATGATATCGCGGCCGATACCATCGCCCTCAATGACCGGAATAATCGGCTTGTTGGGGACAACCAGCTTCTTATTCTTGATCGTGATTCTCTTGCCATCCTTCGGAATCTGAATATGTTTGAATTTAGGTGGCACGTTATTCCTCCATTAATATCCTATTTCTTTAAGAACGCCCCGGTAATTCACGGCCGATGCTTTAAGGGCTTTGGATTCGGAAGCGTTGAGCTTGAGTTCCAAAACCTTCTCGACACCGTTGCCGCCGAGCACGATCGGGACGCCGATGTAAATGTCTTTGATGCCGTACTGTCCGGTCAGGTAGGCCGAGCACGGGAAGACACGTTTTTCGTCGCAGAGAATGGCGCGGGCCATATCGACCGATGCCGCCGCCGGGGCATAGTAAGCCGAACCCTTCTTGAGCAGTTTAACGATTTCGCCGCCGCCCAAACGAGTGCGCTCGGAGATCTCTTTGATACGTTTGGCGCTGATGAGTTCCTTGATCGGGATTCCGCCGACGGTGGTGTAACGCGGAAGCGGGACCATTGTATCGCCGTGGCCGCCCATGACCATAGCATGTACCTCGGTCATTGCCACACCCAGTTCCATCGCCACAAAGGCACGGAATCGGGTCGAATCCAGAATACCGGCCTGGCCGCAGATACGGTTGGTCGAAAACCCGGTAACTTTCATCATGTGATAGGTCATAATGTCGAGCGGATTGGAAACCACGATGACGAATGATTTAGGCGCATACTTTTTGATGTTCTTGGCCGCGGCGCCGACGATGTCGGCGTTCATGGCAAGAAGATCTTCGCGGGACATGCCTGGTTTACGCGGCATTCCGGCAGTCATAATGACCAGGTCGGCGCCTTTGATGTCCTTGTAATTGTTGCTTCCGGTTACCATACAGTTGTAACCCCGGACCGGCCCGGCCTGGGTGAGATCGAGCGCTTTACCCTGCGGGAAACCCTCGATGATATCAATCATGACGATATCGCCCAGATTGGCCTCGGCCAGATACTGCGCGCAGGAAGCGCCCACATTACCGGCCCCGATAACTGCAATCTTTTTGTTCATTACTCCTCCTCAGGTTATAAATTTATACCTTGGCTAAGTTAGTTTGCAAGGACGGCTTGCCCGGAGTCACGCACCAGAGCAGCCCGGAATTTACTTTCACCTTCAGTCAATTTGTCTATAAGTTTCTGCGGGTCGCGGATGGATTTAAAGTAAACTTTTTCCGCGACACCGTCATCGAGTTCGGAATAAAGGTATACGTTTATTCTTTGGCCGATTTTATTTACCCGGTAAAGTTTGTGACGCCCGAAAGAGCTTTTACCCTCGGGCATATCGTTTTCCGAGGGTATCCAGCTTTCGGCCAGCCGGTAAAAATCTTCCGACCCGATCCCCTCGCGGCATTCGGAAAAAAGCACGACTGTGCCATCATCGATCACCGCCCCCTGGCAATTTTCGAGTGACTTCTGGAGCTGGTAGAGGTTGGTATCCAGCGGCGGCCGGGCCTCGGCCAGAACCAGATCGTACCTGTCGGAGATTTTCCTGCCGTATATCCTTTCGGCCAGTTCACAGGCGCCTCTAAATGTATCCTGCAAATCACCGGCGAAAACCGCCTGAATATTATTTTCACCGGCCAGCACCAGTTGAATCGAAAACACTTTCTTATGATCAAACAGGTTCATTAAAAACCGCAGATTCTCTTCCACCGGATTACCGTCCAGTTTCATCGGCGCCGCCCTGAAAGAAACGGCGCGATTGTGATTTCGAACGGTCGTTTCGAGATCGCACAAACCGGGAAAGATAGATTTTCGGCCACCGGTAAAACCGGCGAAATAGTGCGGTTCAACGGAGCTAATGACAACCACTTTTTCGGCCCTGACCAGCCGGCGATTCAGATACACCGGTTGTCCGTCATCGTCATTTCCGACCTCGATCATGCTTTCGTGATCCCGGGCATCATGCACTATGATACGCGGTTGAATACGCTCATACAGGCCGCCGAATATTTTCCTCAGTTCATTATCATTCGGCCGCCGGTGACTCCCGGTTGCAACCAGGAATCCGGCACGCATATTCAGTCGTCCGGCCTTATCCAGCCAATCGAGGATCCGCGCCGATGGTGTCATGCGATAGGCATCATTCAGCACATATAAATCGGCATCCTCGATGTTAAACGGTTTGACGGAGGCAGAATCAAGCGACACCGCAAACGCCTCGAAATCCATTGTTTTTCCTGCCGGATCGTGCCTGAACTCGTCCAGATGCACATAATCCGGCAGTGTTAAATCAAGTTTTTGATCGCCGTAATTGATTGAAATAATCATTCCGCCTATCCAAAGAAAAATACCGTTTCCACTGCGGCCGTTTCCGGCGCATCCGATGCGTGCACCGAATTGCTCTGCACATCGAGTGCGATTTCCTGCCGCAGTGTCCCGCAGGCCGCTTTAGCGGGGTCGGTCGCACCGATCAGTTCCCGCAATCCCGTAACGGCATTTTCCTTTTCAAGCAGAATCGGGATCACCGGTCCCGACGTCATATATTTCACAAGGTCATTATAGAAAGGCCGTTCCCTGTGCACGGCATAGAATTCCCGCGCTTTCTCTTCGGTCAGTTTTTCCATCCTCATAGCGAGGATTTTAAAACCGGCCTTTTCCAGCCGCCCGATTACATGACCGACCAGTTTCCTATCGACGGCATCAGGCTTAATAATCAGAAGTGTTCTTTCCAATCGATTTTCCCCTGTCAGGAACGAGCGCCTTTGGCCTTTTTGGCGATACTGAAGCCAAGTTCCAGCGCCTTTTTGTTTTTGTCTTCAGTCCCCCGCGGGGCCCGGGCCAGGACCGCTTCTTTAAGCGATGCTTTCGAAACGATACCGGTCAGTTCGGCAATGGCACCGAGAGCGATGACATTGGCCACCATAGCATGACCGATTTCCTCGCGGGCCAGACGGACAAAAGGAAAACCATGATAATTTTTGGTCGGGACCTGTGTCACCAGATTCGAATCGACGATCAGTATCCCGCCTTCCTTCATATCGGGATAATACTTATCGCAGGCTTCCTGAGTCAGAGCCAGAAGCATATCCAGTTTCATCGTCTTGGGATAATAAATTTCCCCTGATGAGACAACGACATCGGCCCGGCTGGCGCCGCCGCGTGCCTCGGGGCCGTATGACTGACTCTGCACGGCGTTCTTACCGTCGCCGACACCGATGGCAGTTGCAAGGATAACGCCTGCCAGGATCAGTCCCTGTCCGCCGGATCCGGAGAGCCGGATTTCATAGCGATCATCGACATTTTTCTTGCCATTCTTTTTGGAGCCTGGCGCACTCATTTCGCAACCTCCTTCTTTACGCCCAGACGGTCGAGCAACATATCGTACTCCTGGCAGAATTCGGTGGCATCGGTTTCGTGTATCAAACCGGTTACGAATTTATCCACCATTTTTTCGGGCGGCAGTTTTCTGGCAGCCTCGATCGGCATGGCATGTTTTTTGAACCATTCGAGCATTTTGACGGCATCGCCTTCCTTATTGAAACGGCCGTAATAAGTATGACAGTTGGAATATACATCGACCAGCGAGAAACCGCGCTTGTTCAAGCCGCCCTCGATAAGTTTCTCGAGCTGCTGAACATGATAGACAGTCCCGCGTGACACGTACGAGGCACCGGATCCGATGGCAAGCTTAACGGCATCAAACTGTTTTTCATAATTGCCATAGGGCGCCGTCGTCGCAAACGATCCACCCGGTGTTGTCGGGGCAAATTGGCCGCCTGTCATTCCATAGATTTTATTGTTAATGAGGATGGTGGTGATATCGATATTCCTGCGGCAGGCGTGAATGAAATGATTCCCGCCGATGGCAAGAGCATCACCGTCCCCTGTAATCACTATCACTTTAAGATCCGGTTTGGCGACTTTTACACCGGTGGCAAAAGCCAGCGCCCGGCCGTGGGTCGTGTGCAGAGTATTGAAATCGAGATAGACCGGCATACGACTGGAACAGCCGATCCCGGATACCACCACGACCTTATCCTTATCGAGATTCAGGCGATCGATGGAGCGGATCAATGCTCCCATGACAATACCATTACCGCATCCGGCACACCAAACATTAGGGAACTTCTTTTTTGGTCTCAGATAGTGATGTGTAACATCGGAACCATGGGCTATTTTATCCATCACTTCACCTCTCTTATCTTATCAAGTATCTGCTGCGGGGCCATGACCTCGCCGTCATACCGCTGTAATTCATGCACCTCGGTATGACGCGGGGCAATCCGTTTCACCTCGTTGACAAGCTGCCCCATATTGAGCTCGGCGACGATGACCTTACGGACGCCGCTAAGCATCTCGCGAAGCTTGGCATCCGGGAACGGCCAGAGGGTCAACAGCTGTATGGCGCCGATCTTGATTCTTTTATCGCGAGCCATCTTTATGGCCTGGCGCGCCGACCGTGAAACGGTGCCGAAAGAGAGGATGGCTATATGAGCATCATCCATCATATCGGTGCGGATCTTATAAATCTCGTCAGCAAAACGATCTATCTTCAGCCGCAATTTGTCCAGCTTCTCTTTGATCTCGACGGGGTTGGCAGTCGGGAAACCTTCCTGATCGTGAATCAGACCGGTGACATTATAGCGATAACCTTCGCCAAATGACGCCATCGAGCTGACGAAACTGGGAGTTATCTCAAAATGTTTATACCAGTCATGAGGTACGTCGGGTTTGTGGCGCCTGATGACGTTGATTTCCCCGGGTTCCGGGATCTCCATCATCTCTCTCATGTGCCCGAGAACCTCGTCGGTAAGAACAACAACCGGTGTCCGGAAACGTTCCGCAAGATTAAAGGCGCGGACCACTTCCTCAAAACACTCCTTCACGGTCGAAGGGGCCAAAACCACAGCAGTGTAATCGCCATGCGTTCCCCAGCGGGCCTGCATTATATCGGACTGCGCTATTTTAGTCGGAAGTCCGGTCGACGGTCCGCCGCGCTGGACATTGATAATCACGCATGGGGTTTCAGTAATGTAAGCGTAACCGATATTTTCCTGCATCAGGGAGAAACCCGGCCCCGAGGTTGCGGTCATGGATTTGCACCCGGCATTCGAGGCGCCGATAATGGCCGCCATCGATGCGATTTCATCTTCCATCTGTATAAATTTACCGCCGACTTTGGGCAATTCGCGGGACATTCCCTCTGCCACCTCGGTTGAAGGTGTGATCGGATAGCCGGCAAAAAATTCTGCACCCGCATACAAGGCACCCTGGACGCAGGCTTCATTTCCCTGCAGAAGTCGGGCTTTATTATTATTATTATTCATCATCTGCTCCATCATTTATAAGTGGATGTTATCGCAAAATCAGGACAGTGGAGCCAGCACATAGCACACTGGGTGCACTTTTCGGGATGCGCAAGTATCGGCTTGCCGTCCCGATCGGGTTCCAGAACCTTATGCGGACAAAACGCAATGCAGATGTTGCATGCCTTGCACCAATGCAGAAAAATATGCAGGGGAGGTGTCTTCCCGTCATATTGATACTTCGCCTTGGGTTCTTTTTTAACCTCAGCCTTTTCAGGCTTGTCTTCCGAAACACCCGGTTTCGGATCCTGGTCAGTCATCTCTTATTTCTCCTTAAGAGGCTATAATATTAAACCTTCTTGATGATCTATTTTTTACGTTTTGCACCGCTTTTCCTGGCCGCCGCCTTCTTGGTCGCGACATTTGCAGTTGTCTTTTTTGCCCCGGCCGTTTTAGCTTTTTCCAATTTTTCTTTAATGAGCGCCGGGATTTCGGTCGGCGATGTCGCCACCGGTATGCCGACGGCATTGAGCGCTTCGACTTTCTCCTTGGCCGTTCCCGAGCCGCCTGATATTATCGCACCGGCATGCCCCATCCGTTTTCCCGGAGGAGCCATGCGTCCCGCGATAAAGCCGACCACCGGTTTGGACATTTTTTTCTTCACGAATTTGGCCGCTTCCTCTTCATCGGATCCGCCGATCTCACCGATCATGACAACCGCCCTGGTAGCCTTGTCGTTTTCAAACATCTGAAGGACATCGATAAAATTGGTCCCGATGATCTGATCACCGCCGATGCCGATGCAGGTCGTCTGTCCCAGCCCGGCGCAGGTAAGCGCCCAGATCGCCTCGTAGGTCAGGGTTCCGGAGCGGGAAACCACGCCGATCGGACCCTTCTTGCAGATATTACCGGGCATAATACCGACTTTGGATTTATCCGGCGAAATCAGTCCGGGGCAATTGGGACCGACCATGCGGACGCCTTTGTTCTTGAGATAATCGTATGCTTTCAGCATATCATTGGCCGGAACACCTTCGGTGATGCAAACAATCAATTTTATCCCGGCATCGGCCGCCTCATAGACGGCATCGATCGCAAATGCCGGCGGGACATAGATGACCGAAGTATTGGCTTTGGTTGCCTTGACCGCCTCGGCCATGCTGTTGAAAACCGGAATGCCGTTGACCTTGGTGCCGCCTTTTCCGGGAGTAACCCCGCCAACAACATTAGTACCGTATTTTTTCATTTGATCGGCATGGAAGGAACCGTCGCGACCGGTAATACCCTGAACAATGACTTTCGTTTTTTTGTCTATTAGAATACTCATCATGGCCTCCCTATACTGTAATCTCAGCGTCAGCCAGTTTGATCGCTTTCTTGACGACATCATCAAGAGTATCACCGAATTTCAGATCGGTCGATTTGAGGATCTTCCTGGCCTTGTCTTCATTGGTGCCGGTAAGCCTGACCACGATCGGGACTTCCGGTTTCAGTTCTTCATAAGCCATAACGATTCCATTGGCCACATCATCGCAGCGGGTAATGCCGCCGAAAATATTAATAAGTATCGAGCGGACATTTTGATCTCTTAGAATAATACGCATGGCCGTCAATACTTTTTGCGGGTTGGAGGAACCGCCGATATCGAGGAAATTGGCAGGGTCGCCGCCGTAATGTTTGACCAGATCCATTGTGGCCATGGCCAGCCCGGCGCCGTTGACGATACATCCGATATTTCCGCTCAGTTTAACAAAGGAGAGGTCTCCATCGCGGGCCTCCACCTCGGCCGGGTCCTCGGCCTCGAGATCACGCATGGCCTCGATAGCTTTCTGGCGGAACAGGCCGTTGTCATCGATATTAATCTTGGCGTCAAGAGCGATGACCTTACCGTCGGGTGTGGTGATAAGCGGATTGATCTCGACCAGCGAGGCGTCGATCTTCCAGTAAATATCATACAGCTTCATAAGAATATCAGCCGCCTGGCGGACCAGTTTGATGTCTTTATAGAGTTTGGTCGCCAGATCGCGGGCCTGGTATGCTTTCAAACCGATCGTGGGATCGACGGCCAGTTTGAATATTTTTTCAGGTGTCTTGGCCGCGACCTCTTCGATATCTATTCCGCCCGCCGGAGAAACCATAATGACCGGCGCCTTCGAGGCGCGATCGATAATGATCCCGACATAACATTCGGTCAGGATATCGGCTGCCTCGGTAATAAGAACATGGTTAACTTTTAGCCCTTTGAGATCCATTCCAAGGATCTTCTGTGACCAGACTCGAACCGCCTCGAGATTCTCGGCGTATTGAATACCGCCGGCCTTCCCTCGTCCGCCAACATGAACCTGGGCCTTGACCATCACGGGCCGCCCCATTTCTTCAGCGATCTCGACCGCTTCGGCCGGGGTCGTGGCCACCTTTCCCTGCGGAACCGGGATGCCGGCCGCCGCAAAAATCTCTTTGGCCTGATACTCGTGTATCTTCATAAAGCCGTCTCCAGATTAGTTTGTTTATTTGTTCCTATTCTTGATCTTTATTTTCTTTTTTCGCATTGTTCTCGATGTAGGTCCGCGCATGAGCGATTAAAATATCGCGCTCGTTTTCGGCCGGATCATCCAGGACCTTTTCCATCAAATAATCCAGCACCTCGCCGATCAACGGTGATTGCGGGATGCCGAAAATCGTCATAATATCATGGCCGCCGATAGCCAGGTCGCTGAAACTGAAGGGCGGTTTGCGTTCCAGTTCGGCGCGGATGTCCGCTTCGAATTGATCGACATCATCGGTCCGGCCGCCCATTCCCTGCGCCTCGACATCGGCCCGCCTCAGGTCGAGCAAATCGAATATCAGCTCTTTCCCGACGCGCCGAACAAGACGGCGCAGACCCCTGTCGGTCACCTCGGTGGTGAACATGTGCCGTTCCACCAACATTTTCACATTTTGAATCATTTCCGTCGAATAACGAAGTCTTTTCATGATGCGGGCGGCGGTTCTGGCCCCGATCGACTCGTGGCCGTAAAATGTCGCTTTATCCTCGTTAAGAACGTGCCGTGTCTGCGGTTTGGCGATGTCGTGAAACAGGGCCGCCAGACGTACATGCAGGATTTTCGGTGAGGCATCGACGGCATACAGGGTATGATTGAAGACATCGTATTTATGATAGCCGCCCGGCTGATCGACATCGATCATCTCCATCATCTCGGGGATGACATGCTCGAGCAGACCGTTTTCGAGCATCAGCCGGAAACCGATCGACGGCCGATCGGCAAGGGTCAGCATTTTGTTCAGTTCCTCGGCGATTCTTTCCGGCGAAATTGTCTTTATTAATCGGGCATGCTCGGTCATCGCCGACAGCGTCGCCGGTTCAATCTCGAACTCAAAGCGGGCGGCGAATTGCACCGCGCGGAGCATGCGGAGAGGATCTTCAGGAAACGAGTCGGGCGACACCATCCGGATACATTTGTTTTTGAGGTCGGTCATGCCGCCGTAGGGGTCGATTAACTTATCATCCTCAAGGGAAACGGCCATGGCGTTGATTGTAAAATCGCGGCGCAGCAGGTCATCCTCGACTTTGAGCCCGGGGTCGAAAGTCACCGAGAAATCGCGGTGCCCGACACCCGTCGAAAATTCTTTTCGGGGAAGGACGATGTCGAATGTACAGGGAGTATCATCATGGTACTCGGTATATTTGATGACACCGAAGGAGCGTCCGACCAGATCGACCTGTCCGAATTTTTTCAGGATATCGGATAACTCGCGGTAGTCTATCCCGCAAACAAGATAGTCCCGGTCTTTGACTTCGATATTACGATTCAGCATCCTGTCTCGAACCGCGCCTCCGACTTCATAAATGCTTCCCGCCTTTAAAATGGCCTCGACGACCCTATCGGAGATTTCGCACATATTTAGTCTGGCAGTATCCTTGTTCCGGCCTTACCCTTTAAGGCACGGCCGGCATTTTCGAATGAGGTTATGATAACCTGTTTGCCCCCATCCCGAATGAACTGGATGGCCGCATTCATTTTCGGCCCCATCGATCCGGGCGGGAAGTGCCCCTTTCTTAAATAATCTTCCATTTCGGAAACAGTTGCCTGATCGATCCAGGTTTCATTTTTTTCGCCGTAATTAAGGGCTACTTTATCGACGGAAGTCAGAATGATGAGTATTTCCGATGAGATCTCCTTGCCCAGGACGGCTGATGCCAGATCTTTGTCGATCACGGCATCGATTCCTTCCAGGTTGCCTTTCTCATCGATGTACACCGGTATGCCCCCACCGCCGACGGCGATTACAATGGTTCCTGATTCAACCAGTGATTTAATGATATCGGCTTCGATCACCGATATCGGCTGGGGCGACGGCACCACGCGGCGCCAACCGCGATTGGCGTCTTTTTTGACCACCCAGCCTCTTTCTTTAGTAAATCTTGCGGCTTCTTCCTCGGTATAAAACTGCCCGATGTACTTTGTCGGATTCTGAATCTGAGGATCATCATAATCGACCAGCACCTGCGAGATGACGGTAACGACCTTGCGGTCGACACCCTCGGCGCGCAGGCGATTCTGGAGCGATTGCTCGATCATGTAACCCATACCGCCTTCAGTATCGGCGACGCAGATTCCGAGCGGTAAAATAGGAGCTTTGCCCCGCGAAAGTTCAACCCGCAGGATGGCATTGCCGACCTGCGGGCCGTTTCCGTGACTGATAACCATTTTGTACCCCGCCTTGATCAGTTCCACAACGCCGTCGAGCGATTTACGGGTGTTGGCAAACTGATTGGCGATGGTATCTTCTCTGTCGGGCCGGGTGATAGCGTTACCACCCAGCGCTATAACAGCAGTTTTGCCGTTCAAATCAGCCATAGTCTATATAGTCTATTTATATTGTTATTTCCTGCCTTTGCCCTTTTTGATTTTATGCTTTTTGACAAATTCATCAAGGACATTCTGCATATCGGGTTTGCCGATTTCCTGCAGATCATAATAGACCCGGGTCGACGGCTTCTTGATATTGACCACTCTTCTCAGGTCGATCGGGGTCGCGATCACGACCGAATCGCACCTGGTCTTATCGATCGTTTTCTGCAGATCGGCGACCTGCTTGCCCGAATAGCCCATGGCCGGAAGAAGCGGACCGATATCAGGATATTTCTTGAATGTCTCGGTAATTGTACCCACGGTGTAAGGACGCGGATCGACCGTCTCGGCGGCACCGAATTTGGCCGCGGCCATCATACCGGCGCCATAGGCCATCTCACCATGAGTGGTGGTCGGGCCGTCTTCAACGACGAGGACCTTCTTACCGCGAATCAATTCGGGTTTTTCGACACCCACCGGTGATGCGCCGTCGATGACGATCGCTTCCGGATTGTAATAGGCGATGTTCCGGCGCACCTCGGTGACACCATCGATCGGGGCCGTATCGATTTTGTTGATGACGATGACATCAGCCATCAGCAGATTGTTCTGGCCGGGATAGTAATTGATCTCGTGTCCCGGGCGATGCGGGTCGACGACGGTGATGTAGAGATCCGATTTATAGAACGACATATCGTTGTTGCCGCCGTCCCAGAGGATGACATCGGCTTCTTTTTCAGCCTCACGCATGATCATTTCATAATCAACCCCGGCATAGACAATGACGCCGCGGTTGATATGCGGTTCGTACTCTTCCATCTCCTCGATGGTGCATTTGTGTTTTTTCAGATCGGCAAGCGTGGCAAATCTCTGACAGGCCTGTTTGGCCAGATCACCGTAGGGCATGGGGTGCCTGATGGCAACCACTTTCAGTCCCATAGCGATAAGAATTTCGGCCACGCGGCGGGTGGTCTGCGATTTGCCGCATCCGGTCCTGACAGCGCACACCGAGATCACCGGTTTCTTTGATTTGACCATGGTCGGGTCGCCGCCCTCGAGAGAAAACCGGGCGCCGCACGACATGACATAGGCGGCTTTGTCCATAACATACTCATAGGGGACATCGGAATAGGCAAAGACGACCTCATCGACGTCGTGCTTGTTAATCAGCTTGAGCAGGTCTTCTTCCGGATGAATGGGGATACCCTTGGGATAATTCGGGCCGGCCAGAGCCCTGGGATATACACGTCCTTCTATATCAGGAATCTGCGTCGCAGTGAAAGCTACCACCTCGACATTCTTGTTGTTGCGGTAAAGAACGTTAAAATTATGAAAATCCCTTCCCGCGGCACCCATGATGATGATTTTCTTCTTCACGTGCTAGTCTCCTTTTTCAGCCCCGAGACAATGTCAGATCGGGATTCGTTCAATTCAATTTATCATCAGTTATTATCAATCTGCGCTCTCTGTATTGTTCCGGAATAGTCGACATAGATCGATTTCCATTCCGAGAAAACATCGAGACCGGCCACACCGGCTTCACGATGACCGTTGCCGGTGTCCTTGACACCGCCGAACGGGAGGTGCACCTCGGCTCCGATGGTTGGAGCATTGACATAGAAAATACCGGTGTAAACATCGCGCATCGCCACAAAAGCCTTGTTGACATCTCTCGTATATATCGAGCCGGACAGTCCGTAGGCGGTGTTGTTGCAAAGCTCGATTCCTTCTTCGAGCGATCCGAATTCGGTAATCGAGGTCACCGATCCGAATATCTCTTCCTGGAATATACGCATCTCAGGAGTAACATCGCCGAACACGGTCGGCATGGTGAACCACCCCTTGTCATAATCGCCGCCGGTCAAACGACCGCCGCCGCAAAGCAGTTTGGCGCCGTCTTTCTTGCCGATTTCCATGTATTCCAGCACGGTGTTCATCTGGCTCTCGTTGATCGCCGGCCCCATCTCCACCGATTCATCCAGGCCGTTGCCGACCTTGAGAGCCTTGGCGCGGGCCACCAGCTTGCCGGTGAATTCCTTGATGACATCCTTGTGGACAATCAATCTCGACGAAGCGGTACAACGCTGACCGGTGGTACCGAAAGCGCCCCAGACGGCACCATCGACGGCCAGGTCGATATCGGCATCTTCCATGACCATGATGCAGTTCTTTCCGCCCATCTCGAGATGGCAGCCGCGGAAATCGGTGGCACAGGCTTCGGAAACCTTACGCCCAACCTCGGTCGAGCCGGTGAAACTGATCACGGAAACATCCTTGTGATGCATAAGCGGTGATCCGACTGATCCGCCGGAACCGGTCACCATATTGACGACTCCCGGAGGAATGCCTTCCTCTTCCAATATTTTGACGTAGTTATACACCGAAAGCGGGGTGTCGGTAGCCGGCTTGATGACAACGGTGTTACCAAGCACCAGA
>Ga0136651_10001079_pt1 | contig 14970 bp, 19 predicted proteins | sample Mar14236cmmetaG_FD_94867 | JGI IMG/M metagenome (GOLD analysis project Ga0136651, IMG submission 94867) | Marine hydrothermal vent microbial communities from Guaymas Basin, Gulf of California to study Microbial Dark Matter (Phase II) - Marker... ...
CTCAACTATATCTATAACATGCGTTGCAGACTCCTCGAAGATGGCAAGAGTCTTGTTATCAAGCAGTCTTTTATCCACCATCGACATCAAGACAAAGCCACGTTCTAGGGCTATGTTAGCCAGTTCGGAAAAGAAGCGGTGAGCTGTCTCAGGAGGATGGAAAACAAGAAGAGGCTGGAGGAAAAATATACCAACGAAACGATCTTCTGGAACTTCTCTCATTGCATGGGTTATTTTAAAAAGCTCCTGCGGAGCAAAATCCTCTCCCAGAGTAAAATAAATAACCCCATCAATGCCCTCTGTCTTCTTAAGTCTCTTTTTAAGGCGGGGAGTTACGAAGGCAATGGCTTTCTCTTTATTTTCCCTCAGAACAGCCAAGACTATCTCTATCCCCAGTTCCCCGATGGTGGAGATTAAAATCGTACTTCCCGGTTCAATTTCCCCGAGGAGCTCATCAAGCTTGGAAACGCCGATTTTCATACTCAGACCCCGTGAAACAGAACGTCTTTGTGGTAAACCTCAATACCTTTACTTGTTATTCTGTAAGGCCTGATCTCCTCATCGAAGGTGCTTCCTCTAAACTTTATTATCTTAACGCCTCTAAGGGTCTTCCCTCGCTCCTCAATTGTCTTCAGCTCGATAACCCCACTCACAAGGTATTCTTCAATATCACTAGCCTCAAGCTCTGAGGTGAGGATAACCGTGGCATTGTGCTTGGATATCTCCTTCAGAAAAGCCATAAAAGTCCTTCTGTATTCAAGCTCATCCACAATCGTGAGCTTGAGCATTGTTATGGGGTCTATGACTATTCTTGAGTACTTTTCAGCCTTAAGCTCTTCGCTTACTGCCCTTGTAAGCTTCTCAAAGCTGGTCGCAAACTCCTCATAGAGAACTTCGGCAAAGATAGTCTTCTTTTCCCCAACAGGTGTAGCATCTACGAGCTTTATGTTAGGATGATTTAGGTCAAAACCAAAGTTGCTCATGTCTTCTTTGAGAGTTGAAACGGGCTCTTCGAAAGTGATATACAAACCTTTTTCCCCATTTTGGGCCCCTCCCACCAAAAAATGCATTGCCAGTGTGGTCTTACCAGCTCCGGGTCCTCCTTTTACAAGATATGCCCTCCCAGGGATGAGGCCACCGTGAAGCATTTTATCGAGGCCTTTCACCCCTGTTGAGATCCTCACCATGTTACCCACCGCTGTCAGGTAATCCTATTTTCATCATTATAAAGTTTGCCATTAAAATTATTGTCTCGCCGCTATGATCTCACTCTTAAAACTTTTTTGCCAGAACAAAATCCCACCGGAAAAGAAAAACTATAAAAGGAATCACTCGAGCTGAACCGCGTTCTCCCAGAGGCCGTGGATGTTGCAGTAGCTTAAGGCATAGAGTTTGCCTTTTTTCTTGGTCTTGAGTACAAAGTAAGCTATGGGCTCTGTGTATACGTCGCTTGTGTTTGGTCCGTTTGTGGACTCTCCATGTGCTGTGAATTCCGCCCTTCCAACATGGTAAACAAAATTCTCACCTTCTGGTAAGAAGTAAAGCTCTATGTATCTAATGTGATGCTCTGTAGTGTTTGGATGTGGGATTTCTTTGCCCACCTGCACCCTGACCTTAACAAGGTCTCCTTCTCGTTCGTACTCTATAACGGGGACGTGCTTTTCTCCTTTCCAATCCCCACTTCTTATAGTTTCACCAATCATCCCGAACACCTCAATCCTCTATTTTCTCAAACATATCTTTTGGGGCTCCACAGAGAGGGCATACCCAGTCATCTGGGAGTTCCTCAAACTTTGTTCCTGGATTAACTCCACTATCTGGATCCCCAGCTTCTTCATCGTATATATACCCACATACTATACATTTCCACTTTGTCATGTTTTCACTACCCTAATATTATTAGACCAACCTTATAAAGTTTGTGCTTCAAACCAATATGGTTAAAGAATGAAAAATCACTCGAACACCACGAACTTTTCTCTTGGAGCGCCACAAACTGGACAGTACTCCGGGGCTTCATCAACTGCCGTGTAACCGCAAACTGGACATATGTAAACCTTCTTTATTTCTATATCCTTTTTCTGTTCTGCAAGCTCTTTTGCCTTCTTGTAAAGCTCTGCATGAATCTTTTCAGCCTCTAAAGCGTAATGAGTGCTCCTAACGGCCTCTTTCTCATCCTGAAGCTCAGCAGTTGCTTTGTAAACTGGATACATTTCTTCGACTTCAAAAGTCTCCCCATCTATTGCCACCTGGAGGTTGCTTGGAGTATCTTTAACGTTGCCCAAAGCTTCATAGTGGTTTCTCGCATGAATGAGCTCGGCGAAGGCTATAGCCCTAAAAAGCTTGGCTATATTTGGAAATCCTTCCTTTTCAGCAACGTCTGCGAAAATCATGTACCTCATATGCGCTTGGCTTTCTCCTGCGTATGCATCTTCAAGAAACTTCTTAGTCATTTTTCTTTCAACCACCATATCCATCACCTCAAAACGGCATTATTAATTTCGATATAGAAATATAAAAGGCTTTCTATCCGAAACTTATAAAGCAGAATGAGAACATTACATTTTTCTTTTAAAAGTCTCCCCCTGAAGGGCGAAGAGGTCAGTTCAACTTCCGGGAACCTTTCTCCTATGACGACTATCTTTCATTACCTCTTTTGTTTTCATATAAAACTTCTAAAGTTTGAACATATAAATTTTTCGGTTCGCCTAACAAAACTTGCGGACCCTAATTGATTTCAATTACTCCTTATTATTAAGTTCGAAAAAAGAACACAGCTTAGAGGGAGATGAGCTCTAAAACCAGCTCGTACTTTTCGCAGTGTTTCTTCAATTTCTCCATAACCCTCTTATCTCCTCCAAGCACAGGCCAGAGAATTGAATCTATATGCAACGGGGGGATTTCAACTTCCTTTGAAACTTCTCTCCAGAAAGTTATGGAGTTCTTATTCACGAATCTTTTCGTGTAGTTTTCAATTCTGAAGTCTTTTGGAATGTCGATTTCCATCGGATAAGGAATGAACTCCCCAAAAGCTATCCTAGACGCATAGCCGAACATTTTGACGGCAAAAACAATTGTTTTTGCATCTTCCTTTGCGTTCATGACCTTCGCTAAATGATCCCTAAATCCCAGCATGTTTTGGTGGTACTTTATTAAATCTTCAATCGTTAATGAGTTCAAAAAAGGCTCCAGCTTTTTAAGACGATTTAATTTCGACTGGATTAATCTCCTGTTACTTTTTGACCTTGGCAAGAACTCAGAATAAGCTTTCACAATGCTTCCCGCTAGAGGGTTTTTTGAAAAATAGTTTGAAAACTCCCACCACCAGTTCTCCCCTTTATCCGAAAGCTGATAGCTCACAATTGAGTTCGCTATCACGAGCTTGAGGAAAAGCTCATCATTGAGGTTTTTGTGAAGGTTCTCCAAAGCTGAAAACTGCAGGTCGACTTTCTCCTCAATAGTTCTCGCACATTCAATGCCGAGTTCTTTGAGAATGCTTTTGAGGGCTTCGACTTTCAATTATTCTCACCAAAAAGAAATAGGAGCGGGGATTTATAGAATTTGTGAAAAGGTAAAAAGGTTATTCAGCCTTCTTTTCTTCTTCAGCCTCTTTCTTTTCCTGTGCCTTGGATTTTGCCGGTGGCTTAAGACCATAGCCAAGAATTCTGAACTCCACTACGTCTCCGTCCCTTAGGATGTACCTTACTTTGCCCTCCCCAAGGTGCTCTATTTTGGCTAAAGGATGCCTGTAGTCTTTGAACTTCCTCACCTTCTCCTCCGGCAGCGGAACCCAGTCAAATAGCTCTAACTCTTCCTCTTTCCATTCGGTTGTAAGGATATAATTCTCCACATAACCTAAGGCATTGGTTGGACACACATCAACACAGAACTGACAGAATGTGCACCTTCCGTAGTCCACTTTGGGATGAGGCCTCTTTTCTCCCTCTATCCAAGTCATCTCTATTGCCCTTGCAGGACATATCTGGCCACACATATTACAGCCTATGCACGTTTTCCAGTTGAGAGTGTGGAATCCTCTATACTTCTCAGCTATTTGCGTTTGTTCATAGGGGATTTTAATGGTAACGGGCTTTTTGAATAGATACTTGAGCCCAAGCCAAGGCTTAAGGAATGAAGGTCTCTTTTTAACCTTCTCTTCGGGGGCAACTTTAAATTCAATCCCTTTTGCGCTCTCCATTTTTATCACCTATCTATATCCGGTGGACAGTTATCAAGACTCACCAAGATCACGGGCACATCTGCTAACCTTGCTCCCACTAAAAGCTGTTCTATCACTCTAATTCCATGGGCTATGCTTGGACCCCTTATCTGAACCCTGTAAGGTTTGTTGCCTCCGTCGCTTACGACATAAGCTCCAAAGTCCCCTTTGCTTGACTCCACGTGAGCATAGGCATCTCCCGCCGGCACTTTGAACCTTGGAAGGGCCTTAAAGCCAGCATGCTCAACCTTATAGGGCCCACTCGGTGGTCCCATTTCAAGGAGCTGTTCAAGAATGTAGAGATCCTGCTCAAGCTCAAATCTTCTTACGAGGGCTCTCGCCAATGCATCTCCCTCTCTAAGCACTGGCACCTCGAAATCAAGCTCTGGATAAAGGAGATAAGGATCGAGTTTTCTGACATCTGCTCTAACTCCAGTTGCCCTAAGGTTTGGCCCGGTTACACCTTCTTCTAATGCAAACTTCTTGTCCATAACTCCAATTCCCTCAAGCCTCTTGAAAGTGATGTAATTTTCGAAGAGGACATTGTCAAAGTCTTTAAGCTTGTCTTTCAAATATTCTACGGTGTCTTTTAACTGCCTTAACCACTTGTCTCCGGGTATGTCTCTTCTAACTCCTCCGGGGATTGTGTAGATGTGGTAAACTCTTGCCCCGGTAAGCTGCTCAAAGAGCGCCATGAACCTTTCCCTATAAGCGGCAGCCCACTGTCCAGCGGTGTAAACGCCTAACTTGAAGGCCATTCCCATTGTCCAGAATAAATAAGCACTAACTCTCGCCATCTCAAGCACAGTTGTTCTAATCCATTGGGCTCTCTCTGGAACCTCCCATCCCATGAGCTCGTCCACGGCCATTGAGTATATTGCCTCTGGCACATCTGGCTCCGGAACACATATTCTCAAAAGGAGTGCTATATTTGTGTACCATGGTCGGTACTCAGCTAGTTTTTCAAAACCTCTATGAAGGAAGCCAGGGTTTGCTATGGCTTTGACGACCCTATTACCGTCCATTTTAAGGATTAAGCTGTAGTTTTCGGTAGCCATGTGTTGGGGTCCAAAGAATAACTCGTAAGTGTCCTTTTCAAGAGGTAATAAATCCATACCATTTTCTCTCGCTTCCCTAATCAATTCTTGCTGTGAAACCATCTTTCCCACCTCCATTGCGGGCTGGAAGCCTCTAAGGGAGGAAAGCCCGCAAAGTTTATATGCCTCATTCTCTATTCCCCTTTGATGATGTCCGGCGGTATATCCGTCGGGAGGAGGGCCCTCTGACCGGGCCGTATGCGGTCTACCGCAAGCCTGCCCCGTTTTGGGGCGTTCCCATGTTGGGAACCCTCGCCAAGGGGAGGCAGGTCAGCTCAGATTACATAGTTCTCCTTATCCTCCTCAAACCTATCAAGCAGTCTGTATTTCTTCTTTACATAGCCAAGCATATCGAAGTCTTTTCTGTGAGAAACACCTGCTTCCCTATCCTCATCCTCAAGAATCCACGGCATTTCAAGCTTATCGTTGCCTTCAAAGGTCACCTTGTAGAACTCGTGGACATCTCGCTCATAGGTTTCAGCAGCGGGGTATATATCCCTAACACTCGGCACCCTGGCTTTATCAACGTCCCTTGGAATTCTTGTCTTTACAAATGCATGGATAGCATGAGTGTAGCTCCACATCTGGTAAACAAGCTCTATCTCGCCATCTTTTAGCCAGTCGACTGCCGTTATCTGCATCATCGATTCAAAGTTGTTTTCCTTGAGTAAGACCAGAAAATCCCGTATTCTGTCAGGAGGAATGCAGAATTCTATTCGCCTTTCTCTTCTAACCTTCCCCTCCGCGTATGGCGCTTTTTGGAGTAAGGTCTCTACAATTATCTGTTCTTTTTCAAGGTTCATTGTTCTCCTCCCCCAATTTCTTTCCTCTTATTCATTAACCATGGAATCCATCTTCTTGCGGTTCTCTCTCTCCAGCCCTCGCCAAAAAGCTCATCCTGATTCTTCTTGTAGTACTCATAGTTTTCCTTGTAGCGCTTCCATCCATCCGCTTTTCCTGTTTCAATGAGCTCCATCATCTTCTTTATCCCATCCATGACGGCTTCAGGTCTCGGCATGCAACCGGCTATGGCAACGTCAACGGGGATGTACTTGTCGAGGTGCTTTATTGCATTGTAAGCGTCCCAGTAGATTCCACCGTTTAACGGACACGAGCCGTGGGCAAGGACATACTTCGGATCGGGCTGCATTTCATAGGTTATGATAATTCTCTTGAGTGTCTTTGGAGTAACATAACCGGTGATAAGGAAGAGATCAGCCATCCTTGGCGCTGGGTTAGGCATCATACCGAAACGTTCCAAATCGTATCTTGAAGTCATTAGCGGGGGCATCTCTATACCCCCGCATCCTGTACAGAACGAAACAATCCACATGCTTCTCTTTCTCGCAAAGTTAATGAGCGGTTCATACAATCTCCAATCCACCATCTTCTTCACCTCACAAACTTGCTAATATTGCCCCAAGAGCGGCTATTATTGTAGGCCACTTCCAGTAAAACTTTGCCGCTTGGTCTATGGTGAACCTCGGGAATATTGCACCAACGAATATTGCCACCATAAGCACTGCTATCTGCTTAATCAGAAGTATTCCCAAGCTTGCTATTGTGTTAAGGATTGGGCTTGCAAATGCCGTAACTACAGCTCCTCCAAGGAATATGTTCGCGAAGAATAAGGTCTCAGCAAAGAGGGCTATAGCGTGCTGTATCTGGAGTATTCCCATGTGCTTCCCACCGAATTCGACCATTGGACCAAGGGATATCTCGCCCGGGGCTATCATTATGTCGAAGGGTTCCTTTCCAAACAGTGCCTGCAGGACAATATCGTAGGCTATTGCTGCTAAGAGCAGTGGCAAATGAATTATGCTCCACCCCATCGTCTGCTGTGCCATGACTATCTCGTAGGTGCTAAATGTCCCATAAAATTCAGCCAAAGCAACTATGGCAAATCCGAGTGGTACTTGAATTGCCAAGAGCGTCAACAAGGCTCTCTGGGCACCTATGCCCGCGTAGGGGTTTCCAGAGCTCATTGCGGCAAACATTATACCAAGCATTGGTATCTCAAGGAGGAAGGTGATAAGGATTAGGTCACCATAGGCTCTAAGGATTCCCATGCTGCCGAGCGGAATGAACATCAGGGCTAGTATCGTTGCTCCTAAGGCGTAGATTACACCAAAGTCGTAAATTAAACCGTGGGTTATGTTGCTCTTCTTTGAGAGAAGCTTTATGGTATCAAGGATGGGCTGGTAAATCGGAGGTCCAACTCTCCTGTGAATCCTTGCCGTAACTATTCTAATTATCCCCATGAACATGAATCCCACGAAGGTCGCATAAATTAAAATTAGGAAAGCCTTCAAGGCAGTCTCAATCATTCTTCACACCCCCCATAATGCAAGGATTAGTAAGATTATTGCCAGATACCACGCGTAGCTCTGAGCATTTCCATTGTAGACGTAGTTTCTCAAAACCTCCGCTAAATCCTCAACCCAAGCCCCTATGTCGTGATAGAGCTTGTCGAAGCTTATTCTGAGCCAGAAGGCAAGGGTTTCTTTAAGTGGAAGGAAGAAGTTCCTCCTTATAGTGAGATTGTAGTCCATTGTAACCGGGTTAGCAGATTGGTAGGTGTCTGTGACGGGCACTCTTCTAGCCTTTGCGCCCATGAAGTAGATAATTCCGGCGATTACGATGCCCGCTATGAGGTAGATGAGTATCGCGAGAGCGTTGTACTTTCCGAAGCCGAGGTCAAGGACGTAAAGGTTCCCACCGATAACCTCCTTTCCGAATATTTTGTTGAGCTCCCTAGCTACTAACCCAGGAGCTATACCCAAGATAACGTTGAAAAGTGCCAAAATTGCCATTGCTACCGCCATTGACAGTGGAGCGTCCTTAACGTTGTCCAAGTCAGTAGGCCTTTGACCAAACCACACTGCATATGTGAACCTTATCAAGTAAACGAAACCTATTGCGCTTCCAAAGAAGACCATGCCACCGAGTACTGGGAGGTTCTGGCTTATGACCGCTTCAAAGAGAACCCACTTGCTAGCGAAGCCAACCAATGGTGGTATTCCCGCTAGGCTGAGGATTGCCACGAAGGCCATTGCGAAGGTGAAGGGCATCTTTTCCGCCAAGCCTCCCATATCCGCGAAGGTTGTCTTGCCCGTCCTGTAGACTATCGTGGCAACTATGAGGAAGAACAACCCCTTGAAAAGTGCGTGGCTTAAAGCGTGGAATAAAGCCGCTTGCATGCTTAAAGCCGTTCCCACTCCTATACCCACCAAAATGTAACCGAGCTGGCTTATACTTGAATAAGCGAAGAGCTTCCTTATATCCTCCTGGAGGGCCGCTAAAAGACCGCCCACGATTATCGTCAAACCTCCAAGGAATGCTATTATGTAGCCGAATTTCGTTGTGCTCCTAAAACCTCCAAGTTCAATTGCCAGCCGAGTCCCCATGAGGAGATATAGCATTATGAAGCCATAAACTCCCGTCTTGCTTAGAACTCCGCTGAACATTGCAGCATAGCTCTGGTTGGTTTCTGAGTAGGCATCTGGCGCCCACACGTGGAGTGGAAACATGCCGGCTTTAACTCCAAATGCTATGAGGAAGAGCAAGTATATGAGGATACTTTCGCCCTTGCTGAAAACGGTATCGGCTCCAAAGGCGGCTGCATAGGCTTCCTTGTACATTGCCTGCTGTATCTGAGCAAAGTCAAAGGTGCCAAGCTTTGCGTAGATCATTCCCAGTGCAATCAGCATCGCATACGCTCCAAAGACGCTCAGCAGGAAATATTTGAGTGATGCGGCTTTATTGTAGTGTAGAACCATCATGAAGCTTGCAAAGGTCATTATCTCCCAGAAGATAAAGAACGTCATTAAGTCGTTTGCGAGGAACACCCCAAGTACACCGCTGAGACTCATCAATGCAAACAACCACTCATAGCTATCTCTACCCGTGGAGACCAATGCCAAAATTGCCGCAAATCCCACCAAAGCTCCTATTCCCAGGAAGAACCAATTTAACGTGTTTAGGGCAAAGGTTAGCTTGAAGACCCCCAAGCTGAGGACAAAGTTAAGGCCTTCGCCCGTTTTTTGGTAGAGCAGTGCAGCATATCCAAGTGGCACTGCAGCACCCAAAACACCAATTATCTCCCTGATTCCCTTAATGTCGATAAGCCACGCCAAAGCCCCAGCTATTAAAGGAGCAAATACAATTAGAGCCAATTCGTTCATGGGCTCACCCCCATTAGAGGAACATTCTTAATGTATTGGGCAACGTTGAAGATATCGCTCCCAGCTTTTTGCATAACATTCCAGAAGGGTTCTGGGTAGATTCCAATGACTATTATCAAAGCTACCAGTAAGAGCATTACTAATGCCAGCACGCTGCTTTCTTTCACCTTCTCTCCCTCTCCCTTGAACCATATTGTGTGTATCAGCCTTATGTAATAGGTGGCCTCCACGAGACTTGCACCTAGGATCAACGCGACCATCCAAGTATACTGGGCGTTTAACGCTGCCAGAATAAGCTGCACTTTGCTCCAGAAGACGTTGAATAAAGGTATTCCTATGATGCTTATTGCACCCACAGTTATCGCAAACGCACTCACTGGCATTCTCTTTCCTAAGCCTTCAAATTTGTTAATCTCTGTCCCTCCGAGTTCTACTGCAACGTAACCAACCGCCAAGAACATAAGGGCCTTGACTATTGCGTGATTGAACATATGGAATACGCTTGCGCTTACACCACTTTCTGTCCCCAGAGCTAAGCCCACAGCAATCAGGCCAACTTGGGCTATACTGGAATAGGCAAACATTCTCTTAACGTTGTTCTGTCTTAAAGCACTCATCTCGCCTATGATGACGGTGAGAGTTCCCAAAATTATCAGCAGCCTCAGGATTGAGCTCCACCCTTCTACAGCACTTAAAATGTAAATCACTCTGCCCATTGCATATAAAGAGGCTTTAACCACAAAAGCAGAAAACATTGCTGTTACTGGATGTGGGGCTTCTTGATACGCATCAGGCGCCCAAGCGTTAAGTGGAAACTGCTCTGCTTCAACTGCCAATCCAAAGATAAGCAATGCCAATCCTGCTTTTGCAACGGTGGGATTAACTAGGTGAGCCAACTGTGCAATGTGAGCCATGTTGAGTGTCCCAAGGCTCCCGTAGATTAAGGCCACACCAACAAGGAAAAAGCTTGAGCCAATTCCTCCAAGGACGATGTATTTAAGTGCCGCTTCGCTTGCCTCTCCGGTTTTGTTGTAGGCAGTCAATGCATAAGCGCTAATTGCAGTAATCTCCATAAAGACGAAGAGGTTAAAGATGTCTCCAGTGGAAATCATGCCGGTTGCACCGAGCATGAGAAGCAAGAAAAGCATTGCATATTTATCCTTTGGTTCAACGCTAACTGCCTTAAAGCTAAAGATTGTCATTAGAAGGCTGGTGACTGCAATAACTAAGACAAACAGCGCTGCAAAGTGCCCTATGTATAGGTTAATTCCTATCGGCGGCCTAAATCCGCCAGCCATGATTATTATAGGCTTCCCCGTTATGTAAACTTCATTAAACACCCACGCCGCAATTCCAGTCTGTATTAAGGTTACCAAGACTAAGAAGGGCATTACTGCACTCTTGCTTATTCTCTTAAGTATTGGAATAAAGAATGCACCAAACAACGGTAACGCGATGAGGAGTGAGGCGTACTGGCTCATCCCCTCAACCTCCTTATCTCTTCTACGTTAAGGGTTTTGTACTTTTCATAGAGGTTTATAACAACACTCAAGGCCATTGCAGTTGTTGCAACGCCAATAACGATAGCTGTAAGCACCAACGCCTGAGGAATTGGGTCTACTGCCCTATCCGGAGTTATTCCCTCGCTAAGTATGGGCGCACTTCTGCCGCTCACATAACCAACGCTGATGAGCAGTAAGTTAACTCCAGTCTCCATTATGCTAAGGCCAACTAGCATTTTAAGGACGTTTCTCTTTGCCAATATTGCATAAAGGCCAATAAGGATTAAAGCGATTGAAGCAAAGTAGTACGGGTTCATTGCCCTCCCTCCTCGGGCTCTTTAATCATGTTATCAACAATTCCCGTGAGCTCGGTACCAACCTTGATTCCAATTAGGGTGTAGATTATGGGTATGAACCCTGCACTCAGAAGCCTTCCTATGTTCTCCTTTCCGATGCCCCATGTTTGCCATATCCAGTCAAAGAGGAAGTACCCACCTATTGCTAAACCTATAAGGCCAACTGTCACATAGCCAACTCCCGCAAGACCCTCAAGAGGTTCAAAGATCTTGTGATCTACCTCGTAGACCGTGAAGGCCAAGTAAAGGAACAGGAATGCTGTTGCGATTGTTGCTCCACCGGGGAATCCCCCACCCGGAGTCAAGTGTCCATGAATAAAGATGTAAACACCGAAGAGCATTATAAACGGCAAAAGAAGCCTTGCGCCTGTTGTTAAAACAACGCTTCCTTCTGTTTTGGCAGTTCTCTTCCTCTTCTTTCTCCATAGAAGGGCGGCAACACCAGTAGAGGCTATGAAGAGCACGGTAACCTCTCCTAGAGTATCAAAACCTCTGTAGTTAACAACCACAGCGGTTACAGCGTTTACTGCACCTGTTTCTTCCTTAACATGCTCAAGGTAGTATTTGCCCACAAGCATTCTATCCTGGCCAAATGGAACCTGATCAAGTGCTTTTGCCATCCAGAAACCGATTATTAGGATAAAAACTATGGCAAGGATTCGCTTCACCATTTCACCCACCATCCTGTGCCTTCTTCTTCACTCCCGTACCTCTCGGTTCTATTTATTGCAAATATGAAGACCGCAGCGCTCAGTGCAGCACCTATTGCTGCTTCTACCATGGCCACATCCGGTGCTTGAAGGAAGAAGAACGCTATTGAGGCAAATAAGCTCACAGCCGCCATTCCAACGACTGCCGCCAAAAGGTCTCTCCATTCAACTGCGAAGATAGCAGAGACTACCATAAGAGCAGCTATGAAAATTGCAACCCAGTCACTCATTTATCTCAACCCCCGCGAAGGTTCTTCTAACTTCTCTTTTATCTCCTCTACCCGCTCCAGAGAACTCTCTGCCTCTTTATATCTATCCACGATGCTGCCTTCCCATAAGGGCACTCCGCTCTTGTAAGCAGCTCTAATTAGTGCATGTGCTGCTATCGGATTTGTTAGGAGCAGGAACACGGCGACTATCAATGTCTTTGGAATCCAGGAGTAGCTTCCCACCTCTCCAATGGCCCATATTCCTACACCTATGATCACACCCAAAGAACCCAAAGTTGCACTTTTTGTTGCAGTTTGCATTCTGTTGTACACATCTGGCATTCTAATCAAGCCCAATGAAGATAGCACATAGAAGAAAGTTCCAAAGAGTACAAGGGCCTGGCCGATTATTGACGCAATGCTCATAAGCCTCCCTCCATGTACCTGGCAAAAGCTATAACCCCAACAAAAGCAAGCACCGCATAAACCAGGGCCACATCAAGGAATATTGCTCTCCTGTAGTAGAGGGCAAAGAGCACCATAAGGCCGGTAGTTAGGGTCGTCATTATGTCCACTGCCACGATTCTGTCTGCTGTAGTCGGCCCTCTAAAAAACCTGTACATGCTCAAGATAACAGCAACGGCAATTAGGAATAAATAGACCTCTATCATTCGAAGATCACCTTCAGGAATTTTTCAAAAGGTTTTGTTATGTTCTCAGAAGCACCTTCTACACTTTTGTCCTTAACATCAATCCAGTGAATGAAGTAGCGATCTCCTTTAACATCGAGGGTAATTGTACCTGGAGTCAAGGTTATTGAATTGGCAAGGGCTAGTTTTCCAACGTTATTTGTGAGAACTGTTCTGCATTCAACGATTCCTGGGTTTATGGGTCTTTTTGGATGCAGAACACGGTACGCAACGTCTAGATTTGCCATTATCATTGCCCAAAGGAAGTAAGGTATATACGCTGTGAAGTAAAGCACTCTTTTGGGGTTAAGATTCCCTAAGCCTCTCTCTGTGAAAACCTCATCTGTTAGTGCTCCAACTATTAAAGCGAATATTGCTCCAATGGTGACTTCCTGAGGATCAAGGCTGCCAGTTAAAAACAACCAAATAATAAACAATATCAAAACGGTATAGAGGTATCGGCTTATCTTGCTTGTTTCTCCCATTTAACAACCCTCCACAAGTCAAGATTGAAACTTTTTACACCTAATGTTTCTAACCATTATTGGGAAATTGATATTTATAAACCTTATTGGGACATCAAAAGGTTAAAAACCAATGGTTAAAAAATGAAACTTCAATTTCCCAAAATTTGACAAAAAGAAAAAGTATAAGCTCAAGTTGTAGAAAATTAAAAGCAACCCTAACAAATATAACATCAAGACTATGTCCCGATCATGCACATCGAGATAAAAAAGTTGAAAGAGAGCTCAGTAAATGGAAATACGCTTAACGCCTTCAAGCTTTGATAGTTCATTTATCAGATCCCCAGGAATCGGCTTCTCAGTGATTATGGTCAAAGTTGCCTCAGGATAGAGCTCTGGATCTTCCGCAACGACCTGTACAATGTTTATTCCTCTCTCTGCAATCTTTGATGCTATCTTTGCTAGGATTCCTATAGCTCTTGGCTCGGGCTCTATTTCTATGACTCCATAACCGACGTGCCTTCCGACGAACTTCATGTGTACCGTAGGCTCAAGGTTTGTGTATATCTCTCTAAGCTCCGGGACTTTTAGTATCATAGCAACAGTCTCTTTGACAACCCTTCTATCTACATCAAGGGCTTTGGCTATTTTTGTGTATGGAACCTCTATATCGCCGCATTTGATTTTCATGTCATCTGAAACCTTGAGGCCGTATTTCAACAATAGTTTTGCTATTTGCTTTCTGACCGGATACTCATCAAAGTAGTGCTCAAGTTTGCCCCACATTTCCCTCACCTCTGCCATATTTGTTCATAATAGTCCATCATTAGACTATCCGCCACAAAAGTATTAAAATGTTTCCATGCGGAACTGTGTCCAATCATATTTTATAAGCTTTGCTAAAATTTTAAAAGACCCCACCATTAAGGGGGAACATGATGAGAATAAAGCTCCCAAATTCCTATTTCGAAGAATCCGACAATAGCATAAGACTGATTTGGAGGAACACTCTTTATGCCGATTTTGAGAAATCCCTTCTTGAAAAGGCCATTAAGAGAAAATTCAAAATTAAACCCGAAATTAGTGTTGAAGATGGATACCTCACAGTAAACACAGAAAACGAAGAGATTGAGAAATTTGTTGCCTTCTTAATTCAGAGCCATCTCGGAGAATTTTTGAAAAGCAAGTACACAAGAAGAAAAGTGCTATACATTCACGAAGGAATGGGAGTTCCCCTTTTAGGATACAACGGATTTGGGCTAATAGATAGGGGAACAAATTTAATTCAAGTTAGGGGATCAACTGGGTGTAACCTCTCATGCATCTTCTGCTCCGTTGATGAAGGACCATATTCAAGAACCCGACTTCTCGACTACGTTGTTGATGTTGACTATCTGCTAAAATGGTTTGATGAAGTTGCCAGATTTAAAGGCAAAGGGCTTGAGGCACATTTGGATGGACAAGGAGAACCCCTACTCTACCCATTCATTGTGGAGCTAGTTCAGGGGCTTAGGGAAAACCCAAACGTCAGCGTAATTTC
>Ga0136651_10001081_pt1 | contig 14956 bp, 14 predicted proteins | sample Mar14236cmmetaG_FD_94867 | JGI IMG/M metagenome (GOLD analysis project Ga0136651, IMG submission 94867) | Marine hydrothermal vent microbial communities from Guaymas Basin, Gulf of California to study Microbial Dark Matter (Phase II) - Marker... ...
GGATGTCCCCTATTTAAAGAATAATGGGGTTTTTGATAAATTTCAATACTCTTAGTTAACAGAATTTCGCAACACTAAGGGGGAATGATCATGCCCAAGGTCGTCAATTATAATCTTTATTTGGTTCCACCCCGTTGGCTGTTTTTAAAATTAGAATGTGACAATGGTTTAGAAGGTTGGGGAGAACCCGTAGTTGAAGGGAGAGCATTAACCGTCAAAGCAGCAACTGCAGAGTTAATAGAAAAGTACCTTCTTGGTCAGGAGGTTTCGAACATCAACAAACTTTGGCAGATATTGTACAAAGGTGGATTTTACAGAGGTGGCCCAATTCTCATGAGTGCGCTTTCAGGTATTGATCAGGCACTTTGGGATATAAAAGGAAAAATGTTAAATGTACCAATATATGAACTTCTTGGTGGAAAAGTTAGAAATAAAATAAAGGTTTATCGCTGGGTCGGTGGTGACGAACTTGATCCTCAAGTTGCAATTGAAGGCGCAAAAAAGGGTATAGAACAAGGTTTTAGAGCTTTGAAAATGAATGTAGCAGGAAAACTGGAATTCATTGAAACACCATCAAAACTCAGAAAAGTAGTTGAAAAAATAGCGAAAGTGCGTGAAGCACTTGGATGGGATTTTCATATAGCAGTGGATTTTCATGGAAGGGTAAGTCCATCGCTTGCACCGAAACTGTCTGAGATGCTCGAAGAAGTTGAACCATTGTTTATAGAAGAACCTGTTCCTCCAGAATATATATCAGAACTAAAGAAGGTGAGATTGAGGACAAATATCCCAATAGCATTTGGCGAAAGATTGTTCAATCGCTGGGATTTTAGACCTTATTTAGAAGAAGGTCTTGTGGATATATTACAACCAGATCTTTCTCATGCGGGTGGTATTACCGAATGTATGAAAATCTCAAACTATGCAGAAATCCATGGAGTATTGATGGCATATCATTGCCCACTTGGCCCAATTGCATTTGCATCGTCACTTCAACTTGCCACTGTGAACCATAATTTTTTAATTCAAGAAACAAGTTTGGGAATACATTACAACGAAGGATTAGAACTAACAACTTATTTGAAAAATCCAGAAGTTTTCAAAGTAGAAAGTGGCTTTATATCACCACCGAGTAAACCAGGGTTGGGTGTTGAAATAGATGAAGATGCAGTAAAAAGGCTCAGCAAGCAATTCAAAGATTGGTCTAACCCTATCTGGGTGCATGAAGATGGCTCATTTGCGGAATGGTGAATTGAAAAAATAATTAAATCGCAAAAAGCTTTCAAAAATCTTGGGAGATGGTTAAGCTGGAAAGTCCGAAAAAAATGCTTGAGATAATAGATTATATTGTGAGACATCCAAAAAAAGTCACAGTTTCGGAAGTATCACAGGAATTTGGAATGAGCATTTCAAATGCTTATAAATATATGAAAGTTCTTGAAGATTATGGAATAGTGATAAAAAATCCTGATAAAAGCTATATTCCAGGATTTAAGCTTGTAGAATATGGAAGTATCATTCTAAAGCGTATAACTCTCAGGGACATAGCGCACCCTCATTTAGTTGATCTAATGGTTAAAACCAATCAAACTATTCACTTGGTTTTAAAAGAGGGTAACTGGGGAATTTACATAGAAAAAATGGAAAGTGCTGAAAGTCTTTCAATGATATCCAAAATCGGTATGCGAATGCCTCTTTATTCAACGGGATTTGGGAAAGCGATACTTGCTTTTTTAAGTGAGGAAGAAATAAAAAAATATTTGCGAGAAGTAGAATTGAAGCGAAGAACTGAAAACACAATAGTCGATCCAGTCGAATTTTTGGAGGAACTAAATAAGATAAGAGAAAGAGGGTATTCTATAGACAATGAGGAAAACGAATATGGAATAAAATGTGTAGGAGCACCTATTTTTGATCATGATGGCAAACCAATAGCAGCAGTTAGCGTTTCTGGATCAGCAAATAAAATAACATTGGAATGGATAGAGGAAAACGCAAAATACGTTTTGGAATGCGCGAAAAAAATTTCCAAAAAATTGGGCTATAATTCTCAAACATCAAAAATTAGATAGGTCCGAAGCAACCTTTCGGACCTATCTAATTCCAACTTATGATAAGTTAAAGCTTTCAGTTCTGATAGCTCTTCTTCGTTTTTGCTAATGACCTTTGAAAAACCTATTTCCAATTTCTTCCTATTAATGTTTAAATTCAAATCTTTTGGAAATAAATTGTGTTTAGTAAAAAGGTATATCAATTCGTTCCCAACTTCGAATATCAAATCTTCGAATGTTTCATAATGAAATGTTTCATACTTCACTATCACATTTTCAAGCTTTTTTATTCCAAACAATTTCTCCAATAATGATATAATACTTTCTAAAAGTTCAATTTCATCTTTTCCCCAAACCTCAAATGCCAAGTCTGCCTGATGATCTATCTCTTTAAATCCCAAGCTTACTCCCTCACTATCGTAGCTGAAGAAATTTTATCACCCTCACCAAGATTTATAATCTTCACACCGCTTGTGACTCTACCCATGGTTCTAACGCTGGACGCCTGAAATCTTATAGTGAACCCGTTTTCGGTGACCACCAATATTTCATCATCATCTTTAACAGGTAAAACAGCTACAACTTGTCCTGTTTTGTTTATGTTTGAGACATTCTTTATTCCTGTTCCTCCCCTCGATTGCACTCTGTAATCCGATAGGGAGGTCCTTTTTCCATACCCTTTCGAACAAACAGTCAACAAGGTGAGGATTCCATCTTCCTTCACGATTGTCATGGAAACTACTTCATCTCCATCTTTCAAATTTATCGCATTGACCCCCATTGCTCCTCTACCCATTGGTCTAACATCATCTATTGGAAATCTTATGCACATACCATTCTTTGTTGATACCACAACGGTTTGATTTTCAGTAATATCAATTATACTTGCATCAACAACCTCATCATTTTCACGTATACCGATTGCGATCACCCCAGAGGTTCTGGCATTTTCAAATTCAACTATGGGAACTCTCTTTATTTTCCCTTTTTTCGTTATCAAAAACAAATGTCGTTTTTCATCGAATTCTTTTCCAATGTCTATAACCACCTTAACTTTCTCATCTTGCTTAGCACGCAAATAACTAAGAATATGCTTTCCCCTCGCACCTCTTGAGGTTTCTTCTATTTCATAGTTATTCAACACGTATGCTCTTCCTGATGATGCCACAACCATCGTTTTGTTCATTTTAGTTGTTGATATTATATGCTCCACGAAGTCTCCTTCACGTGTTCTCATTCCCATGACACCTTTTCCGCCTCTGTACTGCATTCTGTAGTTTTGAAGTGTAGAAGCGCTTATATATCCTTCGTGGGTAATCATTATTATTATTTCATCATCGCTTATAAGGTCTTCTATTGAAAAGCTTTTGGGCTCTGTGAATTCTATACTTGTTCTTCTATCATCGCCGTATTTACTTTTTAACTCCAATAATTCTTCTTTTATTTTTTTGTATATTTTTCTTTCATCAGATATCAATTCTTTCAATTGGGATATGGTTTTAGTGAGCTCCGAATGTTCTTGAAGTAATTTTTCGGACTCAAGTGATGTTAATCTACTGAGTCTCATGTCCAAAATAGCTTTGGCTTGTTCTTCGGTTACTCCTATTACTTCCTTCAACTCATTTATTGCCTCACTCGAGTCCTTGGAATTTCTTATCAAATCAACAACCGTCTCTATAGATCTGCTTGCTCTTATCAAACCCTCAATTATATGTGCTCTCTTTGATGCGTTTTCTAACTCGTACTCAGAACGCCTTAGTATTACATTAAGTCTATGCTTAAGGAACGCTTCCATTAATTCCTTGAGATTCATAACTCGCGGCCTTCTTAGTTCATCTATTACCAACATTTGAGCTGCAAAACTTGTTTCAAGACTGGTGTGTTTGTATAGCTGATTCAATACTATTTCAGGTTGAGCATCTCTTGTAAGTTCAACGACAACTCTTATACCTCTTTTATCTGATTCATCTCTAACATTTCTTATCACGTTTTTCTTACTATTCTTAGCAAAGTTAGCTATTTGCCCAATTAACCCTGCTTTACTGACTTGAAAAGGTATTTCAGAGATAACGATTGAAAAATTCTTACCTTTTTTCTCTATTTGTGCTTTTCCTCGAATTTTGAAGGACCCTCTACCAGTTTTATACATTGAAATAATGCCACTTTTGCCAATTATAATCCCACCAGTGGGAAAATCTGGACCTTTGATTAACTTAATGAGATCTTCAATACTACTGTTAGGATTGTCTATAAGAAAAACCAATCCATCGATTATTTCATTAATATTGTGTGGTGGTATGTTTGTTGCCATGCCAACAGCTATTCCAGAAGAGCCATTCAAAAGTAAGTTGGGTATTTTCGAAGGTAAAACTATGGGTTCCTTGAGACTTTCGTCAAAATTTGGAATGAAGTCAACTGTATTTTTATCTATATCTGCCAGCATCTCTTCGGCTATTCTTGACAACCTCGCTTCAGTATATCTCATTGCAGCTGGTGGATCTCTATCTATTGAGCCAAAATTTCCTTGCCCATCAACCAGCTTATATCTCATTGAAAAATCCTGTCCCATTTTCACCAGAGCATCGTATATCGCAGCATCGCCATGGGGATGATATTTTCCCATAACCTCTCCAACAATCCTTGCACTTTTTTTAAAAGATGAATTGTGTCTCAAACCCAACTCCATCATTCCATACAAAATACGCCTCTGAACAGGTTTGAGTCCATCTCTAACATCTGGTATTGCCCTCCCAATTATTACACTCATTGAATAGAGCATATAAGACTCTACAATCTCATCTTCCAACGGTTTTTTCAGTATTTCCTCTGACATCTATCAACTCTCCTTATAATACAGATATTTTGGAATTTTAAGAGACTTTTGCACCGGGCTTTAAGGAACCATCAACAGTTAAAATTTTTAATTTTCCACCATCTTTGGCCGCTAACAACATTCCTTGTGATTCTATTCCCATAAGTTTCGCAGGCTTGAGGTTAGCAACGACTATTATCAATTTTCCAATCAATTCTTCTGGTGAATAGTGTTTAGCTATACCAGCTACAATTTGTCTTTCCCCCAGTTCACCGAGATCCACCTTCAATTTTAAGAGTTTTTCAGATTTTTCTATTTTCTCAGCTTCCAAAACTTCTCCAACACGCAACTCAACTTTAGAAAAATCTTCTATAGTTATTATATTCAATTCTTCTGTCACCATTTTTACCTCCTCTTTAAATTTAGTGGCAGTAATCTTTTCAAATTTCTTGATATCTATTCGAGGGAACAGCGGTTTTCCGTGTTTCACTATCATTCCTGGCTTTAGTTTTCCCCATTTTTCTACAGCTTTATCGTTGGTTTCTTCCCATTCTTGAGCTATTCCAAGGCGCAAGTATATTTCCTTAGATGTTCTAGGCATTATTGGTTTTAAAAGGGTGGCAATTATCCTAAGTGATTCAGCCAAATTGTAAAGAACTGTTGCAAGTCTATCTTTGACAGCAATTTTAGAGAGTTTCCAAGGTTCTGTTAGATCTATATATTTGTTGGAAAGACTTATGAATTGCCAAAGTTGTTCAAGCGCCTGAGTAAATCTGAGGTTATCCATATTCTCAAAGAATTTTTGTATAGTTTCAAGAGAACCAAGGATCAATTGATTATCCACAGATTCCTTTTTAGAAGGTTGAGGAATCTTGGAATCAAAATTTTGGGCTATCATTGCCGTTGTTCTGTGCAGAAGATTACCCAGATCATTCGCAAGGTCGGCATTTATACGTCCAATTAGATTATCTTCAGAGAAGTCCCCATCTTTTCCAAAGTTTATCTCCCTCAAGAGATAGTATCTAATGGCATCTAAACCGTATTTTTCAACTAAAACTCTCGGGTCTATGGCATTTCCAAGTGATTTCGAGATCTTCTGACCATTGAAAGTTAACCAGCCGTGCGCATAAATTTTCTTTGGAAGGGGTAAACCAACAGACATGAGCATTGCAGGCCATATCAAGGAATGAAATCTGTTTATTTCTTTTCCTATGAGATGAAGGTCTGCAGGCCAGTAACGGTTGAATTTCTCTTCATCCCAGGTATAACCTATAGCGGAAACATAGTTTATTAGTGCGTCGACCCAGACATATATAACATGGTCTGAATCTCCTGGCATTGGAACTCCCCACTTAAAAGATGTTCTGGTTATACTAATATCTTTTAAACCTTTTTCCAATATCCTCAGCATTTCATTCCTTCGAAAATCTGGTTCAACAAAGTTTGGATTTTCTTGAAATATTTCCAAAAGCCTTTGGTTGTACTTTGAAAGTCTGAAAAAGTAATTTTCTTCGCTCACCCATCTGACTTTTCTTCCACAGGAAGGGCAGGTTTTATTTTCTCCAAGCTCATCTTCGTTCCAAAAACTCTCACAAGGAACACAATACCATCCCTCGTATTTCCCTTTGTAAATATCGCCGTTCTCTTTAATTTTCTCCACGAACCTCTGAACCACTTTCATATGCAGTTCATCAGTTGTTCTTATGAAATAATCATTAGTTATTTCAAGATCTTCCCAAAGCTTTTTAAATTTCTCCGCCAATTCATCACAGAACTCCTGTGGGGATTTTCCAGCTTCTTGAGCCGCATTCAAAACTTTTTGTCCATGTTCATCTGTACCTGTTAGGAAAAAAACATCATATCCTCTGAATCTTTTATAGCGTGCAATTATGTCGGCTATTATAGTAGTATATGCTGAACCTATGTGAGGTTCCGCATTTATATAGTAAATCGGGGTGGTTACATAAAATTTTGGCTTCATCTAAAGTTCACCTCCGAATCTTTATCGCAACTTTATTGCCAAATCAAAAAGTGTGGAAACCAAAAACGAATCTATGAATATCAGTAAAAGTATGCCTATAAAGGGTGTTATATCGAACGGTCCAATTGGGGGTATTATCCTCTTTAAAGGCCATAAAACTATATTAGCAAGAGCTTCCAAAAACTGGTTTATTGGATGATACCGCAAAAAGGGGAACCAGCTGAGAATCGAATGAATTATTATAACAACGATTTCAACTTCAATCGCGATTCTCAAAACAACAGCAATTGCATTTATAAAATTCGCGAGCACAAACATCACTTATCCCTCCGTCCAAATATGGCTGTACCTATCCTTACCATAGTTGCTCCTTCTTCCACAGCGACTTCAAAATCATTACTCATTCCCATTGAAAGCTCAAGTTTTTCCAAGCTGAATTCTTTAGATATTGAGTCCTTAATATCTTTCAATCCCTTAAAAACCCATCTGATTTCTTCAGGATCTTTCACAAATGGTGCCATGGTCATGAAACCCTTGAATCTAATATTCTCGAGCTTCAGGGCTTTTTCAACGATATGTTCGATTTCGTTTGGTTTAAAACCGGCTTTTGTTTCTTCACCTGAGATATTGACTTCAAATAAAACATCCTGGATTTTTCCAATTTTTTCTGCTCTTTTGTTGATTTCGAGAAGTAAATCAACACTGTCAACTGAATGTATCAATTCTGAAAATTTTACAACATATTTTACCTTGTTCCTTTGAAGTCTACCAATGAAATGCCATCTTATATCAAAGTCCTTCAAAGCCTCGACTTTTTCTCTCGCCTCTTGTGCTCTATTCTCACCAAAAATTTTCAATCCAATTTCATACGCAATTTTTATTGCCTCCACAGGAACAGTTTTGCTAACCGCAACCAGAGTTATATTATTTGGATCCCTACCAACTCTTTCAGCACTTTTTCTGATCTTCTCAAATACCTTTTTTACATTGGCATCAATCAGAGTTCTTATATCTTCAGTCATCGTTTTTCCATAATCCTCCCTGAATTCCTTTGATTTTCAATCCGAAAAGGCTATAAGCTTTCTCGGTAGCCATTCTCCCTCTGGGAGTTCTAACGATAAAACCTGCCCTCAACAGATACGGCTCATACACTTCGCTTATGGAATCATGTTCTATACCAACCGATGCAGCAATGGATTTTATTCCAGCAGGTCCACCGTTGTAGTTTTCTATCAGAACTTTTAAAATTTTTCTGTCGAGTGGATCCAAACCATACTCATCTATCTCTAAAATTTCCAGAGCTTTTTTGGCGATTTCGAGATCTACCACATTTTTTCTTTCAACCGTTGCAAAATCCCTGATTCTCTTTAAAAGTCTATTTGCCACCCTGGGAGTCCCTCTTGAACGTCTAGCAATCTCCAAAGCGGCTTTTTCATCTAACGCTATATTGAGTATACTTGCTGATCTAAGCACGATCTTTTTTAGATCCTCTTCACTGTAAAAATCTAATTCCAAACTTATACCAAACCTATTTCTCAGTGGTGAGCTCAAAAGCCCCATCCTAGTGGTTGCACCCACTAACGTAAAAGGTGAAAGATCTATTCTTATCGATCTCGCGCTCGGACCCTTTCCTATCATTATATCCACTGCAAAGTCTTCCATTGCTGTGTATAGAACTTCCTCTATTGTTTTGTTTAGCCTATGTATCTCGTCTATAAACAAAACATCTCCTTCCTCGAGGGATGTGAGTATGGCTGCAAGATCTCCTTGTTTTTCTATAACTGGTCCGCTTGTTATATGCAATTTAGTATTGAGTTCATTCGCTATTATATAGGCAAGCGTAGTTTTTCCAAGTCCTGGTGGACCAGCTAATATAACATGATCCAAATGTTCGTTTCTTATCCTTGCAGATTCTATCGCTATAGAGAGCTTCCTTGTGACCAATGGTTGCCCTATAAATTCATCAAGAGTTTCAGGGCGCATTCGAGTTAAAACAATATCATCTTTTGCCGGTTCAGGTGAAACCAGTCTATCTTGTCTTTCCACACAATTACTCCTCTCTTAATCTTTAATCTCATGGATGTAGTCTGTACAAGGTCCTCGCAAAAGGTATTGCTTCTCTTATATGTCTTAAACCGCAGATCCATGCAACCACTCTTTCCAATCCCATACCAAAGCCACTGTGTGGAACAGAACCAAATTTCCTTAGATCTAAATACCAGTCATAAGATTCCAAAGGAAGGTTATTTTCTTTTATTCTTTCAACCAAAAGGTCGTAATCATGAATTCTTTGAGATGCCCCTATTATTTCACCATATCCTTCTGGAGCCAACATATCATCGCACAGAACAACTTCAGGCCTTTGAGGGTCAGGTTGCATATAAAAAGCCTTTATGTGTCTCGGATAATTGAAAACTATTACCGGTTTATCAAATTCTTGAGAGATAGCCGTTTCCTCATCTCCACCGATATCATCTCCCCATTTTATATTAAATCCCTTCCTTTGTAGAAGTTTTACAGCATCATCATAACTTATCCTTGGAAACGGCGGCTCGATTTTTTCAAGTTTGGAGATATCCCTATCTAATGCTTTTAAATGATTCTCAGCGTGCTCAAGTGTTTTCTGGATCACATAGGAAACCAAATCTTCTTGAAGTTTCATATTGTCTTCATGTTCATAATACGCAACCTCAGCCTCGTTCATCCAAAATTCCGTTAAATGCCTCCGAGTTTTTGACTTCTCAGCTCTAAAGGTTGGTCCAAAGTTGTAGACCTTTCCAAAAGCCATACAAGCTGCTTCAAGATAAAGTTGTCCTGTTTGTGCCAAATACGCTTTGCCGTAATCAAAATAATTCACTTGAAACAGATTCCCTGCTGACTCTCCAATAGCCCCTGTGAATATGGGAGTATCTATCAAAACAAATCCTCTCGAATCATAAAATTCTCGTATGGCTTTTACTATTTCATGTCTGATTCGAAGGATATGAAATTGTTTTTTTGATCTAAGCCATAGATGTCTATGATCCATCAAAAAATCTATGCCATGTTCTTTTTTCCCAATGGGATAATCCTCAATGGGGACCTGAACGATTTTGAGATTTGAAACCTCTATTTCTACTCCGCTCGGAGCTCTTGGGTCTTCTCTAACTTTTCCTTGCACTATTATACTGGACTCGAGTCTCAATCTTTTCGCATTTTCAAATATTTCTTCATCGACTTTGCTCTTTTCAAGTACTCCTTGCACAAATCCTGTGCCATCCCTAATTTGTAGAAAATGTATTTTACCACTGGACCTCTTGTTGTACAACCAACCTTTTATTTCTACGTTCTCGTTGATATATTTTTTCAAATTTTCTATATATACCCAGCTCAAGACCTTTACCTCCTTGCTCATTTTACTGCTTTTCTAAAAACATCAAAGGAATTTTTATGTTCTTTATCATGCTCCAAATGCTTATATCTGTTGTATGCCATTTCTGCAAATTTTCCAACTATTGATTCCAAATCGCTCTTCTCAAAATACTCCTTAAGAATATCTTTTAATTCACCCTCAAACAAATATTTTCTTTCGGTTTCTGGTGCGAAACCGATGTACTCTATATAATTCTCAGGTAGATCTGGTAATATCAGTTTGAAAAGTTTAAATATAGTGTCAATGAAGACGTTCGCAACATCATTGATCCTTTTTGCTTCATTCAACGCTTCCCTATAACGGTGTACGAGTTCCTTTTCATACTTGACAAAAGACAATTTATCACCCATGAAATCCCTCCCATCATCATGTTCTATTAACTAAAAGTATTGAAAAATATTCAAAAGCTTATTATCCTTACTTCGTTACTCATCAATAGCATCTCATATTCTCTCACTGTATTAATAATATCATATATGCTAAAATCTATTTGTGCCAAAACGGAGGGATGAAATGGTGAGTAGTACAAAAAAATTGAAAATTGTTATGTTCTCTGAAACATATATTCCGCAAGTTAATGGTGTTGCCACATCGATACATCTATTTAGAAAATATCTTGAAAAACGTGGCCATGACGTTTATATTGTTGCTCCTGCTTCACCTGAAAATGATGACAAAGTTCTTTTGATTGATGGAATAACTTTCCCAATGGAAAAGCAACATAAATTACCAATACCAGACAACAGGCTGATAAACAATCTCATATTGGAAATAGATCCCGACGTGATACACAGTCACGCCCCATTTACTTTGGGAATAGCAGCGTTGAGAACCCAAAAAAAATTCGGCATACCACATGTACATACTTACCACACCCTTTTAGTTGAATACAGACATTACATTCCGAAACCATTCACTCCTCCAAGAAATGCAGTAGAAGAATTCAGTGCATGGTTTTGTAATCAAGTGGATCATGTGGTTTCTCCAACTGCAGAAATTAAAGCGGAGCTCCAAAAATATGGAGTAGAAAAACCGATAACAATTTTACCAACCGGAATAGATATCGAATCTTTTGAAAAACATGATAAATTTAGTATAAGGGAAAAACATGAAATCACGTCAAACGATAAGATTCTGCTTTTTGTTGGAAGATTAGCAAAAGAAAAGAACCTGGAATTTATATTGGAGATCTTTGAGGAATTATACAAAAAATTTAGAAAAATCAAATTGATAATCGTTGGAGATGGACCGATGAGACCGAAAATAGAAGAATACAAGAATGAAACACAAGCGGGAAGGAACATAATACTCACTGGGTATATCAAAAGAAATGACTTGATAGAGTATTATAAACAATCAGACTTATTCATCTTTGCTTCAGTAACAGAAACCCAAGGACTGGTTGTTCTGGAATCCTTAGCGGCTGGTACACCCGTAGTTGCTGTGGCAAAAAAGGGTATAAAAGACGTTCTAATGGATGGTCAGGGAGCCTTGTTAATCAATGAGGTCGATAAAACTGAGTTCTTAAAAAAAGTTGAGGAACTCTTGACAAATGAAGAACTCCTTGAAAATCTTTCAATTCTTGGAAAAGAGTACGTAAAAAACTATTGGTCAATGAATATCATGGCTGAAAAACTTGAAAAGTTATATTTTTCTTTAGAAAAAAATGTCAAGTCAAATCGTAGTTTCAACTTCAACTTGTTTTCAAACATGATCTATAGGCTTTCAAAAATAGGAGATAAAATATTCAAAACGGAGGAGGAAGAATGAATGTTTCCCGTGCATGTTATAGTTGCGTATTTAACAGCTGACTATGCTTTTACGAACACGAATAAAATCAAAGCCATGGATAGAAAGGAGCTTTTTAAACACTGGATTTGGGTAGTATTGATATTTTTGGCGTTTACCTTCGATACACTTTTGAAGACCTTTTATGGCCCAATAATCTTGATGATCTTATTGGGATTCCACTTTTACAATGATCTTTTGAAAAAGAAAAATTTACTTCTTTCCGAATTTTTAGGAATAACTACATCATTTGTAATTAATATCATATTCATAAAACAGCTCAGAAATTCGTATATAACACCAGAATTCTCCTTCTATTTGTTAGGAATGCTATTAGTTTCAGTTGTGGTGAGCACGATTGGAAGATCTTTGAAGATCATAGATGAAGATTCTACAGATTCAGATGGAATATCTGAACGCTTAGCGATTTACATTTTCCTTTATGCAGGACAGTATCTTTGGGTGTTTATGTCCATAATAACAGCGTTGGTTTATAGATTGATAGTGCAAAAGAAAGCTAATTCGTATTGGCTTTTAAGTCCTTTACTTGGAATAATCATTGGTATCCTATGGAAAGTGATGCTCTGAGGTGCTTAGATGAGTACATATGTTATAGGAGATATTCATGGATGTTTCAAATCGTTAAGAAATTTGATTGATATTTTGCCTCTAAAAAGCGATGATAAATTGATATTTTTGGGCGATTATATAGACAGAGGTCCCAATAGCAAGGAAGTTGTAGAGTTTCTCATACAACTCTCAAAAAGTTATGAATGTGTTTTTATTCGCGGAAATCATGAGCAAATGTTGCTTGACAGTTTCAAAGAAAGTGTGATTTCACAAATTTGGTATTTCAATGGTGCTGCTGCAACTTTAAAAAGTTACGGTGGAATCTCGAAGATCCCGACTTCTCATATGGATTTTTTCGTTTCAACTAAATATTATCATATAATTGAAAATCTATTTTTTGTCCATGCAGGTGTGAAACCCAAGGTAGCTCTGGAAAATCAACGATTGGAAGATTTCCTATGGATAAGAGATGAGTTCATATACTCAGATGATCCACTACCAGGCTTTAAAATCATCTTTGGTCATACTCCTTTTGAAAAACCATTGATATTGCCCGATAAAATAGGTTTAGATACTGGTTGCGTGTATGGTGGAAATTTGAGTTGCCTTTGCTTAGAAGAAAACACAATATTTCAGGTACCCTGTTCTGATTAATTGTAACTTGATTTGATCGTTACATCTATTGTTTTATTGATAATACAAGTGAAATATACTTTTGTTATAATTAAAGTGAAAAAAATCACAGAGGAGGTGGCAATATGTCTGATTTAACCTTCAAGGTTTCCGCGGTATCCAATGGCCCTGGAAAAACGACCGTCAAAGCAAGAAAATTTACCATGGTTATCGATGAACCACCAAATCTTGGTGGAACAGATGAGGGTGCAAATCCTGTCGAATACTTGCTTGCAGCGCTGGCGGGTTGTTTGAATGTTGTTGGCCATTTGGTAGCAAAAGAAATGGGGATAGATATAAGAGCGCTTTCAATGGAAATTTCAGGAACTTTGAATCCAGACAAATTATTTGGCAAAACTACAACGGATAGAACCGGTTATAAAAATATAAACGTTGTTTTAAAGATCGATACTGATGCCGATGAAAACAAATTAAAAGAATGGATAAAAACTGTGGAAGAAAGATGCCCAGTTTCAGATAATCTTCAACATCCAACACCGATCGATATCAGTTTTGAGAAAAAATCCTAAAGAAATGAGGGGAATTTTATTCCCCTCATTTCTTTTAATAGCTTGAAAAATCAATGACTTTCAAATCTATACCATCCAGATCCCACATCAAAAATTACATATCCTTCCTTTACTTCTAAAAAATCGAGGCCTTCTGCTTCATCTTGAATTTTCCCATTGGAGAAGATCTCTTTACCAGATTCCTTGATTATACCCTCATTCATCAGTGGGACAAACACAAGGGCCTTCGTATTTACCGGTACTGAGACTATTAACTCGAATTTTTCATCGAATTTTTCCCATGAAACAATTATATTTCCTGTAAGCGTAGCTAGCTCTGCTCTAGCATATTTAAGTTCATCAACAAAATATGGTTTTACCCTGAATTTCTTCCACCCTGGTTCTAAAATGGACAATCCAGCGATGTATCTATAAAACCACGCATCAATACTCCCCAACATTATATGGTTATGTGAGTTCATCCCTCCACCTTCAAGCTTTTCCCATCTCTCCCATAGTGTTGTTGCTCCTTCACTTATCATGTATCCCCATCCCGGATACGTCCTTTGTGTTGCTACCTTGTAAGCAAGGTCAAATCTCCCATTATCCGATAGAACATCAAATAGATACCTTGTCCCTACAATCCCGGTATCAAGGTGTGAATCTTGATGAACTTCTATTAACTCAACCAGAGTTTTGAATATGGCATCTTTATATTCCTCTGGCACCATGTTCATATAAAGCGGTAAAGCGTTTGATGTCTGTCCAGTCGGTGTCGTATCCTTTGGACTCATCTTTATTCCAAGATAGAAACATTTTTCACTACCAACAAAGTCTGCTCCTTTTTTCAAAAATTCCTTGTTGAAGGCTTCTTTTATTTCCGATGCAAGCTTCTCATATTCTTTTTGTTCTTCTTCTTTACCCAGTACTTCTGCTATCTTCGAAAGAGTCAGTGCATCACTGTAATAGTAGAAGGTCGAAGTGAGCTCAACAGGTGTTCTTTTGGGAAATATTGATCCTGGAGGGCACCAATCTCCATACTTTCCGAGATTTCTAATTATATGGTCATCGGAATTCTTTCTTAAAAATTCCACGTAGTTTTTCATGGAATCATAGTGTTCCTCGAGGATCCTTTTATCTTTATAATAAAGGTATAAATAC
>Ga0136651_10001082_pt1 | contig 14955 bp, 11 predicted proteins | sample Mar14236cmmetaG_FD_94867 | JGI IMG/M metagenome (GOLD analysis project Ga0136651, IMG submission 94867) | Marine hydrothermal vent microbial communities from Guaymas Basin, Gulf of California to study Microbial Dark Matter (Phase II) - Marker... ...
GAAAATCAATAAAACCATCGTAAAATTATATAACCTGCTTGAAAAAGTTCACAAAAACAAGGAGGCTCTTTACTATGAAAAATCTTAATTTTTCGGTAAGATCTATTTTTGAGGAAGAGGGGGTATCCCGTATCCCCAAATCCGCAGATAAGACATATTTTTTAAAATAGAGGTTATTTTTGAAGGGGGGCTCAAGTGATTTAATCCAGCTGAAGTAATTTCCTGTTTCTTTTTCTTCCTTCAAAACTTATGAAAAATTGAATTTTGACCTGAAATTAACATAAATCACCCATTTTAACCCATCCACTCCCCCCTGATACAAAACCCAACCTTAAACTACCACCTACGGTGCTAACGACATCCTTAACCTCCTGAACATCCTCTCCCAAGCCGAAGTAAAACCATAATTCTCAAGAAAAACAATCACCACCCTCCTCTCATCCACATAAACACAATTAAATACAGACAATCAGATTTTCTCGTGAGGCAATGAATGCTATTTCATATAGATTTTCTCGTGAAGCAATTAGGAAAAATCCCTCTTCACTACCTTTACAACTTAAAAATTATTATTTTTTATTTACAGCTTACAACTATTTTGTAATTATAAATCTATACCTTTTACCTGATACTTTATCTTTTTCCACAACTAAAAAGTAAACTCCAGGCTTTAAGCCATGGAGATTCAATTCAAGCACATATTTATTAACATTGAACGTCGCAACCCTCTGACCTGCTACATTTAAAATATGAGCCTTACCTCCTACAAGCTCTTTTGGTATATTAAATCTAACTCTGTCTCTCAGGAAGAGGGCCGATGCCATATCCTCTGCTTCACCATTCTCTTTAATATTAGTAATGTTGTATCCTAGGTAATTGAGTACTCTCCGCAAAATCTCCTCTTTGGAAACAGTACTGATAGCACCACTATACCCTACCCCCTCAATGCCGAATGCAAAAAACACAACTTTATATGTTCCATTTTCATATGATATACCGGCAACTGTATCAGCATCACTTCCAGAATATGCTCTATAGTAAAATACAGGAGAAGCGGAGCCCAGAATTCCTATAGCATCTTTTGAGGTTTGATTCGATGCGCTACCTGCACCACCCATTAAAGCGGTATCTTGAGCTGTGAATAGGTTACCGCTCCCTACAACAATTAAATCGTTGATAGGACTTTTAATAAATGTGGCTTTCAGGTAATTATGAAGAAAAGAGGTATCGGAGATATTCTCAGCGATATTCTGGCCACTTATAAAAAGTCTGCCTCCGTTATCAAGGAATTGTTTCAGGATTGAAACCGTCTGAGAGCCTGGAGCGTTGTCTCCAGAGTAATAAATAATATACTTATGACCACTTAATATCGATGGTAAACCACTATCAGCTTGAGCATGAAATTCATATTTCAGATTCAATGCGTCAAGATACGGCAATACATAGTTTTTATAATTGGGGGTTCCAGTTGCATCCCAGACAAGTAGACTATCTACACCAAGTTTGAGATAGAACGTATCAGTTTCCTGACAAAATCCATTATCTGAATACATAGAAACAACAAATGGGACCATATGAGGGGAAACTCCTGTATTTGCGGAAATATTTGTCACAAGATAAAGTGTATCCCCAACCCTCAGAGAATCAGAAGTGAAAAAAGAATCCTGTATATGTACATCAGTGTCAGAAGACACAAGAGAAATTTCAATATTATGAGCCGTTCCATATGGCGGTAGATTTGTAACTCCAAGGGTTAGATTTATTTCTTCCCCGGGTTCAAAACGCCCATTACCATTACCACTAATTTCTATAAAATCATATAATGCAAGAACCAGCTTCCCATAATTCAAAGGGATGCGTTTCTTATCTGCCTGTAAAATCTCTTTTGTATTATCATCTTGAATAAAGGCAAGAAAGTAAACATAAGGCTCCATCCATTGCTCCGGAAGTGAGAAGATTATAGTATCGCTTAAACTTTGGCCGGCAGTCAAATTCAAAGGAATGCCCGAAGGGTCCGGTAGCATATCTCTAAAAACATCCCTGCATACATCTCTTCCAATCCAGGTATAGAAAATAGAGTCTTCCACCACAACATACCTTAAAACTGCACCGGGAGGAAGATCCGACTCTGCCTCTACATACACTACTGATGTTACCTGCCGGGTTATCGGATCAAAGTCAAGCGTGATTGAAACCTGAACAGGTGATGGAATGGAAATTCTTTCATTGTATTCACTCTCAAAAGTTGCATATTGGCCACTCCATCCTCCCACAACTTTATTAACCCCATCAAAAACGGTGGTAGGATATCCCGTAACCCCGTAATAATTCAAACGTGTAACTGCTTCACTGTGGTAAAAAGGGTCTGATGTTGAAGGATGATACTTTATTACCACGATGGAATCACCATGATTCATATCAAGGGTATCAAGTGCATAAGCTGCATATGGACAGTACCCGCACCATGTAGCTGTAAAAACTTCAATGCATACCTTCCTTGGTGCAGAATATAGCATGGAGATTATAAATAGAACTCCCACAACTTTTTTCATAAAAAACCTCCTTTTGCTTGTTAAATTTTAAACTTACTATTCTAAAATGTAAAACTTTACATTTTAGAATACTAAAGGCTCAAAAATTGAAACCTCTCATGAGTTAATTTATTATATATCCATGTTCATGTTCTTTTTGTTTATATCTATATTTTCTGGAACTGCGAAGATAGCCTTTCTGCATCACGGTAATCAATCCTTTTCAGATAATGGTAACTATGCATTGAGGCCTGGAGATACGAGCTATAACGGGAATAGTTTTCATAGAACTCTTGATACACATGAATACTATAATGTTCCCGTGGATATCCATATCTCTGGACCTTTAACAGAATCTTATAGCTGGATGAGAAATGATAATGGGCTTCTTGAAAGATTAAAGGGTGATCTTGTATACCTTGTGGGTGGAAGTTATGCAGAGAATATCCTGCCTTATGTAGACAGTACGGCAAACAAAAACTCCTTCCAGTTTGTGAAGCAAGTTTATGATTCTACAATTAAGGGTGTAGGGTGGCCAGATTACCCTACAGTAATATGGATACCCGAACGAGTGTTTAAGTCCGAAAATTTAATGCCCTACTCTTTGATAAAGCTTTTAAATGAAGCCTATGGCAAATATGATTCCCAGGGTCATTATCTTTCTCCATGTATTGTTCTTGATGATAATGTGCATGAATGGTATTATCATACTTATCCCGACGGTACTGAATGTCATAACTCCCGCAAAGTTCATATAATGTATGATAATGAAGGTAATTATGTGTTTGTAGTATTTATTCAAAAAGTAGCCAGAGACCAGATGGTATGGAATGATATCTCGGATCCCAATAACCCTTTACATCAGTTATTAGGATCTATGAGCAATGACCCGGATCAGGAACAGATTGTGATCTATGGAGATGACTGGGAAAAAGCTGCGGGAGTAGCCGGATGGGATTTCGGTCAGGCAGGTGTTCCTGCAAGTTCATATGATCATAATATCAGTTACATTGCTTCCCAGAACTGGATTCAACCAGTACACATAGCCGAAGTGGTAAAATGGTGGGGGGTGGATAAACTCTACGATTCCGACCCACTAAACGATCCACCATCCATACAGATTGATTATGCAGCCTATCAAGAACTTCATGACTGGACAGGAGGTACCTACGACAACTGGTACAGTGATTTCAAAAACACCCAGGCGTGGGGTTGTGAAAATGGACCTGATATAAATGGCAATGACGTACGCGGTGACTACGAAGATCTCTGGAAGTTTGCCTACGAAAAACTTTTAAATGCACCGGATAACGAAATTTCAAAACTCGGATGGGTAACCCTTATGGGTCTGCTATATGAAACTGCATGGCACACAGGGCCGGGCGGTGAACTGGTTTACTGGGGTAAAAATGTGTGGAACCATACGAGATACGGAGGGTTATTTGCGTTTGGTTCTGTATGGTATGACTCCCTCAGATTCCTGGGACAGGCTGATGTATACGAAGAAGATCTCGATGGAGATGGAATTAAAGAATATGCTTTATATAACGATAGAATCTGTCTTATTTTTGACCGAAGGGGGGGACGTGCACTTGCAGTTTTCACTTCAGATGGAAAAACAGTAATAGGTAATCTCATGACTTACTGGGGTGGTGAGGGGGATTTTAACGATGGAGGGCATCCAGGGGGGTTCAACGATACACAGGGCGAAAATTCCTGGTTTACATGCTCGTATGGTCAGGAAGGGGATACCGCATATATAATTTTTAATGAAGTTTATGACTACCAGGGTAATCCATCCAGCGACCTTATCAAGGAGTTTCGCCTTACTCCAGGTAAAAATTTTGTAAAGGTACGCTATAATTCGACATGGGAAAACTGGACGAAATTTGGAGTTACACCTGATATGTACCTAAATCTGCTTAAAGGTTATTCCCTGACTCCAGTAAGCGGATTGAGCCCTAATGGATGGATGTACGCCGGTTATATGTGCGTGGAAGATTCCACCAAGGCTGTGTTTATATGGCCATCAGGAGAGGGGTACTATTACCATAATCTTGGAAAGATGTCTTCGGGAGCTGAACTTATTGAGTTGGGTGGCAAAAGTGGAACTTATACCTTTTATTTTTATGCTGGAAAGGGAACTCCAGATGTAGACATTCCAGGTCCTGGGGATTTAGAAGGGCCAATGATCTGGGGAACTTCCTACACCCCTCCCATCAATATCATGGAAACTGATAGCGTATTAGTTACAACTCATATAGAGGACCCCTCCGGTGTAGCATCTGCATACATTCATTATGGTGTTAATAATAACTGGAGTTATCCGGATATTCTTATGATACCAGATGATGGAAACTTCCACGACTGGAATGGAAATGGTCTTCCTGATAATAATCTTTATGGCGGATATATTCCTCCTCAGAGTAAGGGGAGCGTTGTCGAATTTGCAATTAGAGCAATTGATAATTCCCCTGAGCATTATGAAAGCTGGGACAATAACAACTGGCAGAATTATTCATATATTGTAGGGGTGATCAAGTTTATAATGGATGGAAGACTTGACAGGGTGGCAAAACTGGTAGCACAGAATCTCGATATGCATCTTTATGCTTATTATTATGCAGATTCCGGAAAACTTTATGTAGCCACGGAAGCCGCAGGAGATAACTCAACCGGAGGTTCAGGAATATTTTATAATGATCATTTCATTTTCATTTCACTGAATCCAGATACTATGGTACATGCCCCATGGGCCAAAAGTGGTCTCGTAGCATACTATGATTATTTCCTTGCTGATGAAGATGATAATGAGTTTGTATCATGGTTTACTTTCAATGATAGTATTGTAAATGATACAACAATCTTTATTTGTGCATCAGCCTCCACAGATACCGGAATACTGGAAGGCGTTATTGATTTACCCAGAGCCTTTGGATTTGTTCCAGATACAATTTATTTATGTGTTGGATCCTACGGTACTAGGAATGGTGATCATCTGGAATGGCAGGTCCCCAAACCAGAAACTCAAGATCAAAACATCGACCCTGATGAGTATTTAAAACTCCCGCTAATGGATTCGTCAGGCTTAAGCCAACCACCCAATACACCCTATTTTAAAGTCTATCCCGTCCCTGCCAGATCATTTATATATTTCGAATTGAGATTTGCTACACCAGAAAATGTTGAGCTTTCACTTTATAATATACTGGGTATGAGAGTATTGAAAAAGGAATATAATCCTGTATACTTTCTTCAGGAAAGATTAAATCTTGAGAGATTCCCACAGGGAATTTACTTTCTGACATTAAAATCCAGAAGTTTTAAGACAACAAAAAAGGTGCTTATAATAAAATGAATAAAAAAATGCTTGCAAATATTATAACCCTTTCAAGGATTGTTCTTGCCTTTATAACCCTGGGGCTTCTTGAACTCAAAAATCTCATTATTACAGCCGTTGCTGTATTTTTGATTATATTTATTATCTTCCTTGACTTCCTTGACGGTTACATTGCAAGGAAACTAAAAATATCATCAGAATTTGGTGCCCTGTTTGACATTACCGGAGACAGAATCGTTGAGATTATATTCTGGATTTATTTCTCAGTGAGAGGGCTTGTTAGTTTCTGGTTCCCTGTCATTATAATTTCAAGGGGAATAATTGTTGATACTTTGCGGACTGTAGCTTTCAAAAAAGGTAGAAAACCCTACGAAATGCTACACTCCAATGTCAGTCACTTTCTTGTGGCATCACCCTTTATGAGGACCTCCTATGCTGTTATGAAAGCTATTACATTCTCTCTTCTCGGAATTAACCTACTTCTCAAGTATACAGCCTTTCCGCATGTTCATACTTTTCACAGCGTAACCATGATTTTCGCATATATTACATTGCTTCAGTGCATTGCAAGAGGGATACCCGTAATTATTGATGCCCGGTTTTATCTCTTTGAGAAGAAAGAAAATGGCCAGAATTGAAGCAGCAATTTTCGATCTGGATGGGACACTTCTCCCACGTAATTCTACCGAGAAGATAATTATCAGACATTTTATAAAAAATCTAAGCTTTTCCTTGTCGGGAACATTGCTTTATCTTCTTGAAGGTGTTCGATATAAAGATTTTAAGTCCTCCAAGGCATACTATCATGGGATTAAATATTCCACTTTCCTCAATGTTATAAACAAATATTTTAGTGAAGTTTCTATTAATAAATGGCTTTCAGAGAAGGCAATTCATGAAATTGAAAGGCATAGAAAAAAAGGCAGAAAGCTTATTCTCCTTACTGGAGCACCTCAAGAAGCTGCAGCCCGATTTGGAAAGGTTTTAAAATTTGACCTTGTTGTATCTGCAAAAATAAAGGTGGTAAATGGTATTATCTCTGGAAAAACTGAAGGTCCACACCCTTACGGGAAAAAGAAACAGGACATACTCATTAAGCTCAGCGAATACCACAATATAGACCTTAATAATTCTTATGGTTACGGAGATTCATTTGCCGACAGATTCTTTTTAGACATAGTTGGTAATCCTGTAGCAGTGAATCCGGATAAAAAGTTAAAAAGGTATGCAATACACAAAGGATGGAAGATAGTTTATTGGTTTTAAATAATCAAAGGAGTAAAAGATGATAACAGATGAAGTATTCCTTGAGATTCTGGATACTATCAAAAAACAAAGCACTTGCTCCTATTACAAAACAGGGGCTTTGATAGTGAAGGATAATAGAATAGTTTCCATGGGGTATAATGGAACCCCTCCCGGTTTTCCCCAGTGTAACGAATTACAGGAAGTTCTCGAGTGGCTTGTTCAAAATCCTGAAAAAGCTCTTTCGTTTATAAATCCAATCTCTGACCTTCAGCTGGGAAAACTGCTGGAAAATAAAATCTTAAAGAAATTCCCTCTTTTTTCAAAATATTCGGAAGCAAGAATAAGACCCATTTTTTCACGACTAATAGAGATTATTCCCATTATATTGAAAAAACTGGAAAAAGATGAAAGAATTGACCTTTATGATTTTAATTTTGTGCACTCCAGATACGAAATACATGCTGAACAAAATGCCATTGCTTATTCTCTAAGAGCAGGTACAAATATAGAAGGAGCAACAATCTATTCTGCTCTACTCCCCTGTATGGAATGTGCAAAATTAATAGTTGCTTCAGGTATCAAAAGAGTTGTTTACACTGAAGAATATGTTGATAAAAGATTTAATGAGACCTCGCGAGATTTTCTTAATATAAACGGAGTAAAAGTAGATAAGATACAGTATAAATTTTAGAATATATCTTGACAAAATCTTGACAAAACACATTTTATATTTTATTTAATTTATTACTAAGAAAATTTTGAAATAGCTCTTTGACAAAATCTCTCCGAGCCATTTTACCTACGGGAGAAATTCCTATGGTAAGTGGCCACCGGGCATGTGGGGAAACCTGCATGACCTCCCGTGTTTGGAAAGGAGAGATAACTTAAAACATGGGAGGTGTAACATGCCTGGAACTTATGCAGGTAAATTGCTCAGAATAAATCTGAGCACAGGCGAAATCAAAACAGAAGATATACCAGAAAACCTCTTCAAAAAATTCATAGGTGGCAGAGGACTGGCATCTAAGTATCTGTATGATGAAATAGATCCCGCAGTTGACCCTCTAAGCCCTGACAACAAGCTCATATTTGCAACAGGTCCCCTCACAGGAACTGCTGCTCCTACTGGCGGTAGGTACATGGTAGTCACCAAGGGACCTTTAACGGGTACAATTGCATCCAGTAATTCAGGGGGATTCTGGGGTGCTGAGCTGAAACGCGCCGGATATGATATGATCATTGTTGAGGGTAAATCTGAAAAGCCTGTTTATATATTAATAAAGGACGATGAAGTCGCTATAAAGGATGCCTCTCATCTTTGGGGATTGGATACTCATAAAACTACAGACAAGCTCCTTGAGGAATCAGGCGAACATACGGCGAAAGTTGCGTGCATAGGTCCTGCAGGTGAAAAGCTTGTAAAATTTGCCTGTATAATAAACGATAAACACAGGGCAGCAGGAAGAACTGGTGTAGGAGCGGTGATGGGTTCTAAGATGCTTAAAGCAATAGTGGTTAAAGGAACTAAAAAAATTGCAGCCCCTGATGTAGGAAAATTCCAGCAAGTCATAAAAGAAAAGATTGATATAATCAGGAAAAACTCCATTACCGGTGAGGGACTCCCAAAACTGGGGACCAAAGTTCTGGATAATATAATCAATGAAAATGGCCTATATCCAACTAGAAACTTCCAGACCGGAGTGTTTGAATCTACTTATGAGATCTCTGGAGAGGCCCTCGTAGAGAAAGGCTACCTGATAAAAAATAAAGCTTGCTACGCATGCCCTATAGGATGTGGTCGTGTTACCAAGTTACCCAATGGCAGAGAAGGTGAGGGACCTGAATATGAAACAGGATGGGCCTTTGGTGCAGCCTGTGGAGTCAAAGATTTAATAGCAATTACAGAAGCTAATTTCCTCTGTAATGAGCTCGGCCTGGATACAATTTCAACAGGTGTTACCATAGCATGTGCCATGGAATTATTTGAAAGGGGCTTTATTCCTAAAGAAGACCTGCACAAAGGACCCGAGCTCAGATTCGGCAGTTCAGAAGCTATCGTTTACTATACGAAGACTATTGCATACAGAGAAGGATTTGGCGATAAACTGGCTGAAGGTTCTTACAGACTGGCAAAAGCTTATGGCCACCCTGAGTATTCTATGAGTGTGAAAAGGCAGGAACTCCCTGCATATGATCCGAGAGGTGCTCAAGGTCATGCACTGGAATATGCAACTTCTAATAGAGGGGGGTGCCATGTAAGAGGATATATGATCTCACCTGAAATTCTGGGAGTTCCTGAGAAGCTCGAGACTCAAAAATTAGAAGGGAAAGCTCAATGGGTAAAAATCTTTCAGGATCTTACAGCAGTGATTGATTCTTCAGGCTTGTGTTTGTTTAGTTCTTTTGCTCTCAATGCAGATGATTACAGAGATATTATTGCAGCGGCTACTGGGTTTGATTACTCTACGGATGATGTGATGAAGTGCGGAGATAGAATTTGGAATCTCGAAAGGTTGTTCAACCTCAAAGCGGGGATCAAACCTGAGGAAGATACATTACCCAAAAGATTCCTGGAGGAGCCACTTCCGGAAGGTCCCCAAAAGGGTGCAGTGGTTAAACTTAGAGAACTTCTTCCAGAGTATTATAAAATCAGAGGCTGGAACGAACAGGGAATACCTACAGAAGAAAAACTGAAAGAATTAGAATTAAAATAAGCTTAAAGAGGGTGGGGATGCCCCCACCCTCTTTAAAGGCAGAACCCTTAAGATAATAGCGGATAGGCGAAGAATGAGAGTAAAAGTTAAGTTTTTTACACTTTTAAAACTCTACCTCGGTATCGGAGAATATGAGTTGGAACTCGATAAAGATTCTATTACATTGAACCAATTACTCGATATTCTTGAGGAAAAGATTGGCAAAAAATTTACTTTTAAATTAAGAGAAGGAGGAAAACTTAAAAAAGGCGTAATAATATTAGTTAATGGAAAAAATGTCTTTCACCTTAATGGTATTGATACTATAATAAAAGATGGTGATGTTATTTCCATGTTCCCTCCCGGAGGGGGAGGATGAATTTATACGCCCGACATATTCCGCTTCTAGGTAGAGAGGGAATAAAGAAATTAAAAAACTCCAGTGTTCTCATAGCAGGCCTTGGAGGATTGGGCACTGTGGTTGCTGACATTCTTGTACGAACAGGAATAGGAAAATTACATATAGTTGATCATGGGGAGGTAGATCTTCCTGATTTAAACAGACAGATTCTTTATTTTAAAGACGATTTAGGTAAAAAAAAGGTTTATGCTGCGAAACAGAGACTAAAATCTATAAGAGAGGATGTTGTAATTAAAACTTATGCAGATTATATAGACGAAAATTTCAAATTCCCCGAAAATGTTCAGGTTATAGTCGATTGTCTTGATAACTTCAGATCAAAATTTGCTGTTGATGAAATTGCAGTAAAATATAATATTCCGCTTGTACATGCAGGTCTTTATGGTTTTTTTGGTCAGATTACCACGGTAGTACCCGGGGAAACTCCCAGACTTTGCGAAATATTAAATGGAGCAGAAGAAAAAAAGGAAGTAATACCGGTTCTTGGTTCAGTATCCACCCTTTTTGGCGCGATACAGGCTCTTGAGGTTGTTAAATTACTTTGTGATAAAGGAAATACGCTTAAGGGAAAGCTTCTTATTGTCGATCTTCTTGATATGAGCTTTGAGATAGTGGACTTAAAATAATGTACAGATTTAAATCGTTAGACTACGATATCATAATTTATCCAAAACTTGATCTTAAAAAACTGTATGTGGAATTGACCTCCCTCTGTAACTATTCGTGCAAATTATGTTTCAGACAAAGTTTTACTGAACCACTTGGCCATATGTCACGGAATCTTTTAGAAAAACTCCTTAAAGATATCGATGATTTCCCTGAAATCGAATGGGTTGTTATAGGAGGAATTGGAGAGCCACTCTTCCATCCGGATTTCAGATACTTCATAACTGAAGTCAAAAAGAAAAATCTCAGAATTTCCATTTCAACGAATGGTTCTCTAATAGATGATGAAATGGTTGATTTTCTGATAGATATCGGTGTAGAACGCGTAATTTTTTCTCTTGAAACAGGCGATATTGGACACAAATGGAATAGAAAGGTTATACAAACAATTGAGAAGCTTATAAAAAGACGGAATCTCAAAAAATCGGGAAAACCGGTGCTTGGTATAGAATTTGTGCTCACCAAGCAAAATGTAAAAGATCTCCCGAAAATTATAGATTTATGTCGGGAAAAAGAAGTTGATAATATAATCCTGACAAATCTTCTACCTGTCCACGATAAACTGGTTGGCTTCTCTCTCTATGAAAACCCAGGCGAGCAACTTCATTATGTAGAAGAATTTGTGAAGAATTCGACTATCAGATTCAATTTGCAGATCCCTGAATTTACACTTCTCACTGAGAGACACTGCCAGTTTGTGGAGAGGAATGCAGCAGTTATTCGCTGGGATGGAGAGGTTGCTCCCTGCTATAGATTTTTACATGATTCTACTGAGATCGTGTACGGAAGAAAGAAGGTGATATTTCACAGGAGTTTCGGAAATATTATGGAAAAATCTCTAAAAAACATATGGATATCAAAAGAATATGTATTTTTCCGTTTTAAAGTAAAGAATGCACTTTTCCCTTCATGTACAGACTGTAAGTTTAGAGATGGATGTCATTTTACTATGACAACTGAAGAAGATTGTTGGGGTAACTCGCCAAGCTGTGCTGATTGCTTGTGGTGGAGAGGAATAATTGTATGCCCATAATAGTGAACATAAAATGTATAGTGGGTAGTATGTGGTGTAAAGGGTTTAAAGTTCAGTAAACTGAAGGCAGGACACGGAATTTTCTTTTCCCATCTAGGTGGAAAACCTGAGGTATTCTACAAGGTAAAGAGTAAAGAGAGAATTAGAAGAAGAGGGATTTCCAGAGCGAATAGCGTAAGATATACATCAGGAATTAAAGATTCTTCGCTTTGTTCATATAACACTTAGTTAATTCTTTTTCCGCTTTATGCTTCACGCTTACTCTTTTACGTTGCACAATGCCGCCCGACACTTAAGGGAAATCCTTCGTTTACTATATTTTATCGCTCATTTATAATTTAATCCTACAAGGAGGACATTGTTATGATGATTAGAGAATCTCACAGATTGTTTAAAACTAATTTTCCCATAATAGGCGTTGTACACCTTCTACCTCTCCCCGGGAGCCCGGGATTCAAAGGTAGTATTAAAGAGATAATGGGTAGAGCTCTGAGCGATGTAGAAGCACTCCTTGAGGGAGGTGTAGATGGTATTATAGTGGAGAATTTTGGAGATGCTCCATTCCCTAAAAACCACATTCCTGATGAATCCTTATCTCTTTTTTCAATAATTGCTCATGAAATTAGAAAGATTCTCCCAGAAGATTTTCCTCTGGGAATTAATGTATTGAGAAATTGTACCACGCAGGCAGTAATTTTAGCATATAATGTGAATGCAAATTTTATCAGAATCAACATCCCTGTGGGAGCATTTTTAACACCATCCGGCATAATAGAATCGCAAATAAGAGAAGCAGCCTTAAAAAGGAAGGAACTCGGAGCAGAAAAAATTTACTTTTTTGAAGATGTTATGGTTAAACACGCCTGGCCAATTACCGATGAAAAGGAAATAGAAGGATGGGTTAAAGAGACAGAAGAACGAGGACTTGCTGATGTACTCATTGTAAGTGGTAGACATACAGGAGAAGAAGTTGATGTGGAACATTTAAAAAGAGTAAAAACTTTTTCAAGAAAGCCAGTAATCATTGGCAGTGGTCTTAATGAAAAAAATGTGGAGATACTGATTGGGTATGCAGATGGTGCAATAGTTGGAACCTTTTTTGAGAAAGATATGATTCCAGGAAATCCAGTTGAACAATGGAAAGTAGCGAGATTAATGGAGAAGGTAAAAACCCTTAGAAGATAAGCTCACCATTTTTTACTGCGAATCCATTGCTTACCGCACATAACTTTGAATGGACAATTATGGCAGTGTTCTTTTGGAGCTACAGTGGCAGTGAAGGGTATAGCAGGATTAAGGATTTCTCCAATGAGTGTTTTTATAGCCTGCTCATAAAGGCCCATAGCAGTTTCTTTCACAATTCTATCGTTATCCTGGAAAAGTATCTTCTCCTCAAAATCTTTTTTATTCAATAATAGCAAAGAACTGTTCAATTTTTCTATATCTGCATCCGGATTATTCTGCATGTAAAGAATTATATAAAGGGGCAATTGAACAGATTTAAGTCTTTTATACCACTCCTCTCTGGGGAAATTCTTGAAGTTTGGATCAGGAGTATCTGCACTCCCTCCTGTTTTATAATCTATAATATAGATAGTATCTCCTCTCTTTTCTACTCTATCTACTACACCCTGCAACATTACCTTTGTCCCATCTTCTATTTCCATGTGCCCTGTATAGCATTTCTCCAGATTCAGAATAACTATATCGTCCTGCTTTCTCTGATAATAATCCAACAATTCCTTCATCCTCTTTTTAATTGTCCTTTTGATAACAATGACCCTTGCTTCTTGAACTCCGGGGTAATGCTTCTCAAAAACTTTTTCAACAACCTCGTTCATTTTTTCCTTATCATCCCTTTCTATAACGAGTTTATTCCCCCTTTTTCCGTAGAAGAAAAGCTTCAGTATTTCGTGGACAAGTCTTCCAATCTCTTTGGCTTCTATTTCCCCGGAAATTTCCTCCTTCTCGCCTAAACCAAGGACATAAACGTAATAAAAGTTTAGAGGACAGCGTAAATATCTATCCAGCATGGTGGAACTGTAGTTCATATTTTTGAGGAATTCTATAATATCTTGATTCTTCTGGACTTCATCAACCTCCCTGGATGCAAAGTTTACCCTAAAAATAACATCTCTTGGTGAGGGCTCTTTAAGGGTCCTTTTTTCTTTTTGAATTTCCCACATAAGCCTTTCTATAAATCTGCTCTTTTCCCTCTGAGCATTTTCGACATAGAAAAGATGCACATTTTTGGCTCCTCTGGTAAGAGTGTAAAAATAATACTCTGCAATCTTCTCTCTGTCTCTATAATCTGGAAGTTTAAGATGTTGGCGTAATAAAGAAGGAAGAATAGTGTCTTCTTTACTGACATTTGGAAGTATTCCTTCATTCAAGTCTAAAAAATAAACATTCTCAAACTTAAGATTTCGTGTTTCCAGAAATCCCAGAACCTGCAGGCCATTGAGCGGGGTACCCTCAAAAGGTACAGACACGGTTCTCAGATAATTCCTAATTAAAACAAAATAACTTCTCACGTTTTCAAATTTTTCTTCTCCGAACCCGGAACCAGCAAGGTCATGGATAGACTCCAGTATCCTGCGGAAGAATTCACCTGAAAATGGATGGAGATTTGCCGGGCTTTCACGGGATATAAATGATATAAGCTCCAGTAATTTCTCACAGAAATCACGGATGTTTGAAATAACTTCGAATTTTTTCAGGGTCTCTCTATGGATTTTTTTAAGATGTTCCTTTAATTCTTGTTCGGTTATCTCAGGATACAGTGGACAGATTTTCCGCTGAAACGAGTCCAAAAGATCACTATCCTCCTCAAGCTCTGTAAGTTCTATTAACCTCCTATTTTTTTCTACAAGGTATTCTTCGATGGTATGGAAGATAATTCGAGTAGGAGTACTCTCACCATGAAGGTATATATTTTTAATATATGGATGTAATACAAATTTTAGATAAGCGGGAACAAAGTAAAGGGAATCTAGTTTTGTTTCCAGAACCTTTCCGAGAAC
>Ga0136651_10001084_pt1 | contig 14952 bp, 16 predicted proteins | sample Mar14236cmmetaG_FD_94867 | JGI IMG/M metagenome (GOLD analysis project Ga0136651, IMG submission 94867) | Marine hydrothermal vent microbial communities from Guaymas Basin, Gulf of California to study Microbial Dark Matter (Phase II) - Marker... ...
CTATAGAAGGGAGGTGAAAACATGTCTGGCAAAATATTGATCGTTGACGATGAACCTGACAGTGTAAGCTTTCTCGAATCGGTGCTCGAAGAAAACGGCTACGATTATCTGAGTGCGGGCGACGGGGTTGAAGGGCTTGAACTGGCACGGGCGGAGAAACCGATTTTGATCCTCTTGGATCTTATCATGCCTGAGAAGAGCGGCATCATGATGTTTCAGGAGCTGAAAACTGACCCTGAGATGAGAAAGATCCCTGTCATAGTGGTTTCGGGTATCTCCAGGATCACCGGAGTCGATTTTAAGGAGTTTGTCATAAAGCAGCCGAACAAGGATGGATCAGAACAGGTGGGGACCACTGGAGAAGGCAGGTACACAAAACCGGACGCTTTTATGGAGAAACCGATCAAACCTGATGAGCTGGTGGCCAAGATCAGGGAGATCCTGGAGGGGTGAGCACCGGGTAAAGGCCCCGGGCTGCTGCCACACCCTAATGGCTAAGGGCTCAGGGATTCTCTACCCCAGGGGGTCCTTCCACTGGAGCCTGACTCCCGCTGAAACGGGAAACATCTTTCATGGGGTCCGCTCTTTGAACGGGAGGCGTATGGTGAAGGTGCTCCCCTTTCCATATTCAGATCTGAAAGCGATGGTTCCCCCCTGTTCCTCAATTATCTTCCTGGTGACAAGGAGCCCAAAACCGCTTCCCTTGGAGCCCTTGGTGCTGAAAAACCTCGTGAACATCTTCTCCTGAACCTCTTTTGTCATGCCTATACCGTTGTCCACGATATCGATCCTGACACCGGCCTTTTCTTTGAGTGTCCTTATTATCACAGATGATGCCTTGTCTTTATCTCTGTCAGAGACGCATGCGTCCATGGCATTGGTTATCAGGTTGAGCAGGGATCGATGGAGTCCCTCGGCATCGAGACGGCACTGGGGTATGGCCGGATCAAAGTCGTGGGTTAAATCTATATTCAGCGCGCCGGCCTTTTCTTCCATGAGATCAAAGACCTCTTTGGCAATAAGGTTCACCGAAGATTTTTCCAGCTCAGGTTCGTGCTCCCTTGAATAACTGAGCATGTTCATGACCAGGCTGGATATCTTTGCCACGTTGTTCTGAACTATTTCCCAACCCCTGGTGAGGAGCTGCTCCTTGTTCCTCTTCAGGCCCGTGTTAACCATGTAGATACCGCCCTCAAGTCCGTTCAGTATGTTCTTCACGTAATGACCCATACCTGCAATTGTCTGACCGATGGCAGAAAGTCGCTCGTGCTCCATGAGTTCCTTTTGCAGTCGCCTTATTTCCCGCAAGTCCTGAAAGAAGCCCACGCTGCCGATCTCTTCGCCATCCTTGTACAGTAGTGTGGCTGACAGACGGATGGGGATTGCGTCTCCGGTCTTAGTGGCAACCGCCACTTCAAGATCTCTGAGCCTGCCCGGTCCCCCGTATTTGTGGCTGTAGATCTTTTTTTTCACCTCCCTTGCTAATTCGGGAGGATGATATATTTCGGTGATCATTTTATGCCCTATCACATCCTCGCTCCTGTGACCCGTTAGCCCCTCTGCCGCCCGGTTAAAGATAAGGATAGCGCCCGCGCGATCTATGCCAATGATTCCATCAATAGAACTCTCGATGAGATTTTCTTGAAAATCGTGGGTTTTTTTCAGCTCTTCGATGTTTTCTTTTACCATCAGTTCCAGCTTATTGGTGTATTCCCTCAGCCTGGCTTTCATCCACAACACCTCTTGGGCACGCTTTATCGCCACCATGAGGACGTCCTCTTTAACCGGCTTGCTTATGAAGTCAGAGGCCTCTAATTTAAGGGATTCAACGGCAGATTCCATGTCACCGTGGCCGGTAATGACTATAACGCGGGTATCGGGATCAAGACGTCTTATTTGTCTCAAGAGCTCTAATCCATCCATACCCGGCATCTTGATGTCCGTTATCACAATAGGGGGGGTTTCCTTCCTGAAGATCTCAATCCCCTTTCTCCCGTCTTCAGCGGCAAAAACCTCAAAACCCTTGTGAGAAAGAGAGATGCTCAGAAGGGTCCGGATGCTCTCCTCATCATCAACAATCAATATCTTTGTCTTTTTAGGCTCCATCTTTTGCCTCACGCCAGGCCGGAAAGGTTATCTTGAAGGTTGAGCCCTTCCCCTCCTCACTCTCTACCTCGATTGTACCCCCATAGTCTTTTATAATGCCGTAACTTATGGAGAGTCCAAGACCGGTCCCCCTACCCACCTCCTTGGTTGTGAAAAAGGGCTCGAAAATCTTCTCCCTTATTTCATTTGGAATCCCCGTGCCCGTGTCCCATACGGTTATCACCACATTTCCATTTTCCTGGAAGCTCCTGATTCCTAACCGGGTCACTACACTGCCAGTGACAAAATCCCTCTTTTTTTCTTCAAGGGAATCCCTAGCATTGATTACCAGATCCATAAAAACCTGTTCGAGTCTGTTGGCATCACCTGTGATGGGGGCTAAATTCGCGTCAAGATCGAGTACAACCTCAATGCCGCGCAATTTTAACTGCTGACCCAACAGGGTGAATACCCCCTCAATCGCATTGTTTATGTTGACTTTCTCCTTTTTGATCTCTGCCTTGCGACCAAATGCCCGCAAATGATTTATGATACCTACGGCCCTGTCCACCTGCTCATTCATGTGCCGGGACACCTGTTCGAGTTCAGCCCGAGGAACTTCGTCCTTGCCGGTGGCCACGTTTTTAATGAAATCAGCGCCAATCTGTATTGCGCTGAGAGGTTGGTTAATCTCATGGGCGACACCTGATGCCATCTCTCCCAGGGTGGACATCTTGCTGGCCTGAATAAGCTGGGCCTCTTTTGCCAGGCTTTCGGTTATATCGATGGTGGTTGCGATGATAGCGGGCTTTGCGCTGTGACCTGTTCTGCAGGCATATATGTTCACATGGAAGGGCCTCATCCCTTTTCTCCAATGCTGCATTTTGGTATATATACTTAGTTGTGTTCCGTCCTCCTCTCCATGGCGGGATAATATCCCCTTACTGTATTCACCAGGTCCCAATTTCAGGAAGGAACTTCCCACCAGCTCTTCTTCCTCGTACCCGTAAATCTCCAGGGCCCGGGCATTTACGTTTAAGATCTCTAATGACTCGGGGGCAAGGACAAAAATCGAATTCGGATCGTAGTCAAAGAGAAATCTATATTTTTCTTCCGATTCTTTCAGCTCCGCCTTGGAGGTCTTCAGACGAAACGTCATGTTATTGAAGGAATCGGCCAACCGGGCTATCTCATCTCCTATGCCTTTTGTATAAACAGGGCAAATTCTGCAGATTTTCAGTTTTTCCGGGAACCTGTTAGCAGGATCTACCTGATGGGGCATTTTTTCACCGTGGGAATTGGCCCCTTGATCCAACTTCCTGGTTTTTGCCTCACCCCTAACTCTATCCATTGAGGCATAATCCCGGTGGTGATCGGGCTGCTCAGGAAGATTGGAAAGTCGCTCTGCCATGCATTCTGTTACACATAGTGTGCCGTCTATATACCAACACGGGACATCCCTATTCCAGTGGGCAGGGCACTTCTGTTGTCCACACTCCCTCATCTCCCAGCACCTCACCTCATTGGAAAGATCTGTCCTGATCTCCAGATTTCCGCGCCCTATCTCATCCGCCACCTCAGCCAAGTGTAAAACGGGCCGGGTTATGTACTTTGAAAGAAAATGGCTTATGACAAGAACAACGACAACAATGGCAGAAATAATGCTCAGCAGTGTGATGAGCAGCTTGTCTATCAGATTATCGATATGTTCCTTACTTAACCCCACGTGGACGGTTCCCACCTGATAGATCCCTTCCAGGACCGGAACAGCAATGTCATAGGCAAACCGGTCGTATAAGGGGATCCTTTTTATTTTGTGCGATTGCTGGGGTGAAATCACGTTGGCCTTGGCAAGTCCTTGGGGAAAGGGACATGTAAAATTGTGAGACAAGACCCTATCATTCGTATCAAGGATAAATATGTAAGCGATGAGTGGCTTTCTTTCTTCTAATTGTGCGGTGTCAAACAACAGACTGGTCAGCTCCGGGGTATTCTCTGTCAGTATGTAGGCCTTGCTGCTGTCGGCAACACTCTGTGCGATGGCCAAACCTCTCAGCTTGAGCTGGGATATCAGGTTGGGTAGGAGTATCCAACGGATCGCAAGAAAAACACTTGCACTTAAGAGTAATATAACTAACAAAGTGGAAAGGAGTATCTTGTTCTTAAAGCTTATCTTCCTGAATTTTTGCATGAGTCAATTCGGCCGATTATGGACATCCGGTTGCCATGAGCGTGGGCGCCCCGTCCTTTATCTCGGTAAGATATACCTGGTCCAGACCCTGGTGATCATCGGGGCCGAAACTCACACCTGCGCCGATCCCCACAAAATATCTCTCCAGCCCTTCTATGGCTTCAATGAATTTTTCCCTCGTGATTTCTCTTCCAGCACGTCTGAGCCCCTCAATGAGTATTAATGCATTGATATAACCCTCAAATCCCACAAAATTGGGCACATGGTCCGGATAGTATTTGGCAAGAAGCCGGGCATAATCCTTGGCCGCAGGGAGTAAAATCCGTTCTTCCGGGGGGGGGACCACCTGTGTCACAATAACACCTTCCCCATCTTTTCCCAGTTTTTTTGCAAGCTCGTTGGGGCCCACAAAGGAGACGTTGTGAAAGAGGGGATCAAAACCCCTGCTTTTTGCTAATTTGATGAATTTGGCACAGGGACCATAGGTCCCTATCATGACTACCGCCTGGGCATCGGACTCAATAATGGTTTTGAGGGCTGTCTCAACATCGAGGGTGCCACGCGGGTAAGACCCCGTACCCACGGGGGCCAATCCATATTCTTTAAGGGCTATCTCGGCCCCTTTCAGCCCATCAAGGCCGTAAGTATCCCTCTGGTGGAATACGGCTATCCTTTTCAGATGAAGGTTTTCCACAAAATGCCTCACAGCAGCAGCAGTCTCTTCATAGTATGAGGCCCGGACATTTATTATATAGCGTTTTATCGGTTCTCTGAGCAGGTGGGCGCCCGTAAAGAGACCGAGCAGCGGTATCTTTTCTCTCTCCACAACATCTATTATTGCAAGCGAGGTGGGTGTTCCCACGTAACTGAAAAGGCCGAAGACCTTATCATCATGGATAAGCCTTAGTGTGTTTTTTACACACCTTGCGGGATCGTAACCATCGTCATATGCGATGACCCTGATCCTTCTCCCATGGATCTCTCCATGTTCGTTAACGTGGTTAATGTATGACAGGGCTCCATGTAAGGTTTCTATTCCCAGATAACCGGCATGCCCCCCCAGGGCCAAAGAAGAACCGAATACGATCTCATTATTCGTGACACCTGGGACTGAGCGCTTTTTTCGAATCTTTTCCCAATCGGTGACCAGGACCAATTCCCCGTCCTGGATGCGGGTAAAATATACCCTTTCCAAACCCTGGTGGTCATCGGAATTGAAGCTTAAAGGGTTGGCAATACCCAAGGAGTAGTTATGGATCGATTCCAATGCCTTGATAAACCCCTCCCGGGTCAAATCCCTTCCCCCACGCCTCAAGCCTTCCACAAGGACCTTTGCGTTTATGTAACCTTCCAAGCCCACAAAATTTGGTTTGTCCTCAGGATAATACCGTTTAAGTAGACGGCAGTACTCCCTTGCCCCCAACAGCAGGTTGTGTGACTCAGGGGCTTCGGGAGAGGGAACCACCTGACTGACAAGAACCCCCTCACTTTGCCGGCCAAGTTTCCTTGCCAGCTCGTCACCCCCAACAAACGAAACATTGTAAAACAGAGGGTCGAAGCCTCTGCTTTTTGCCAGTTTGATGAATTTGGCGCAGGGATCATATGTTCCTATCATGACGACGGCCTCGGCATTGGAGGCGACTATCTTATGAAGGCCTTCCTCAACGTCTAAAGTTCCTCTCACATAGGAACCTGTACCCACTGGCGCCAGTCCATATTCTTTAAGGGCCAGCTCAGTCCCTTTTAGTCCATCAAAGCCGTAAGCATCGTATTGATAAAATACGGCCACTCTCTTTATCCCCAAATCCTCGATCAGATGCTTAACAGCGGCGCCGGTCTCCTGATAGTAGGAAGCCCTTACATTGATGAGATAGCGATGAAAAGGTTGTCTCAGGGCATTGGCACCGGTGAACATTCCAATGAGAGGGATCCTCGCCTCCTCCACAAGGGGAATGATCTTGACAGTTGTAGGAGTCCCCACGTAACAAAAAAGCGCGAAAACCTTGTCCTTAATAATGAGTTTCTGGGTATTGGCCACACACCTGGGTGGGTCATATCCGTCATCATAGGCGATGACCCTTATCTTTTTTCCAAGCACCCCGCCCTGCTCGTTTATGTGATTAAGATAGGACATGGCCCCCCGCAGGGTCTGGGTGCCAAGGTACCCGGCATGACCGCCTAAGGCAAGGGAAGTGCCAATCAAGATCTCACCCTCCGTAACCCCTGGCACCTTCTCATCCGATGATACCGCATTATTATCTCCCTTGCAGGAGAGTGCGGAGAGGAGGAGAAGCAGTACAAAAAAGAGCATACCCTTTCTACTTTTCATCAGCTTGATCCTTTAAGTGAAGTGATCTATAACTTAGGCAAAGCAAAATCGATGATGTGTTTCACAATTGCCTGATTGTAAAAACCGATGAGAATTATGGCTACGGCTATCCCCACCGTTGGAATCAACATGCTGAGGGGGGCCTCTTCCATCCTGTTCATCCCTTCCCCGGCATGAGTATGTGCTGGCGTTGAAAACTGAAAGACATACCCTACCTCTATGACACGGAAAAACAGGATCCCGTTGATGAGGCTGGATCCAAGCAGGGCCGCAACAAAGGGCCATTGTCGTGCCAGGATCGCCCCATGGATCAGATACCACTTGCTGAAAAACCCGCATGTGGGTGGAACTCCGATCATGGATAGGGCGCATACAACAAAGGCGGACATGGTGAACGGCATTTTTTGAAAGAGCCCCTCAAAATCTGCCAATCTGTGGCTTTTCATCCTATGCATGATTATGCCGGCCACAGTAAAGAGTCCGGCCGTCATTACCGCATCGTTGAGTATATGGAGTATGGCGCCCCGTATGGCAATGGCATTGGCTAAGCCTAAGCCGCCTATCATATACCCCACCTCTGCAACCAGTATGTAGCAGAGCATCCTCTTAAAATCTGTCTGGGCCAGGGCCATTACCGCACCCCCGCATATGGCTGCGAAGCCCGCCCACACCATTATCCTGTTCAGCGGAAATAGTTCTACGAACAGAGAAATCCCGAATACACTGAAAAGGATCCGGATCATCACGTATATGGATATCTTGGTCATGAGCGGGGCAATGAGGGCGCTGGCGGCGGAAGGGGCTTTGGTGTAGGCATCGGGGAGCCAGACGTGGAGAGGGAAAAGGGCCATCTTGATTGCCAGTCCCGTGAGGATGAAGGCAATGGCCGTGGCTATGACCTTGGAGTCGTAGAGCCCCTTCATTAACAGGTGCACATCGGCCATGTTGAGGGAACCTGTGGAGATATAGATGTACCCCACCCCTAAGAGATAGAAACAGGCACCTACGGTTCCCATCACGATATACCTGAAGCAGGCCATTGGTGCGCCATCTTCTCCAACGGCAATGAGGGCATATCCGGCAAGGGAGGCGATCTCCAAGAACACGTAGAGGTTGAAGAGATCACCGGTTATAAGGATGCCCAGGAATCCGGTGACCTGCAGGAGGTATAGAGTGTAGAAGTACACCATCCTGCCTGTAAGTTCCTGTTCAACACCCCGGTATGAATAGACAGCCACTATCAGGCCTACGGCGGATACCAGGACCAGCATCATCCCGTTTAGCGGGTCAACTACCAGCTCTATGCCGAAAGGCGGGGGCCAGCCGCCCAGGCCGTAGTGTACGGTTCCTTCTGTGAGCACCCTGAAGAGCGTATGCACCGACGCAAGGGTGCTGAGGGTAAGGGCAGTGATGGTGCAGAGGTAGGAGAGGCCCTCCCTCGCCAGGCCCACGAGCGGTGTGAGGGCCGCAGATATCAGCGGGATAATAACAATAAGGATGGAGGTTTCCCCTAACATTTCAACCCCTGTTTTCTCCTTATAAGGGCAATTTCGTCCTCTTCCAGGGTGTGGTATCGCTTGTAGATCATCATGACCACTGCCAGGGCAACCCCAAGGGTGGCCACCATCACCACGATGGCGGTGAGCATCAGCACATGGGGGAGGGGGTTTGCATACTTCATGACGTCCACGAACCCTCCCTGAGCCCCCTCAGGATGTTCCAGTATGGGAACGGTTACGCCTCCACCTTTAACGGATGTGGAGATAAAAAAGAGTATGATGGCCGACTGGAAGATGTTCATTCCGATGATCTTCTTTATTAGATTTTTCTTGGCCATCATGGCATAGAAACCTATCATCATGAGACCGATAAACATCCAGTAATTATAGTGGTGCAGCAGAGATTCGAACATGGATTTCTCCCTATTTTTTCCGTCTTTTTTTCAACAGGAGCAGGCATCCCATGCCGGCAGTAAAGATCACGGTGGTCTCTCCCAGGGTGTCGTAGCCCCTGTAGTCGGCGAGCACCGATGTAACCACGTTGGGTGTGGCTGTATCTTTTAGACTGTTACGAAGGTAGTATGGAGACACGTGGGTGCTGGCTGGGGAGTAGGGATCTCCCCAGTGGGGCATGTCCATTGAACCGTAGATGAGAAAGGCCCCAGCGATTATGGTAGAGATAAGGCTTAAGGTCTTCAATCCTTTGACCTCCTTTCCGTCCTGCTCACCGCCCCGATAAAGAGCACCGTGCCTATGCCGGCGCTCACCGAGGCCTCTGTGAAGGCCACATCTACGGCGGTCATCTGTGCCCAGAGAAGGCACATGAAGAAACTGTAGGCCCCGAGCACCAGCACCGCACTCAACAGGTCCCTTATGGTGATGGCGGCAATGGCGCATACGAAGAGAAAGAGAATCAGTATGAAGTTGAACGTGGGAATCATCTATTTGGCCCTCCCGGAGTGGTAAGGGGTTTAACATTGCACCGAAAGGCCGCCCTTGATATGGCATGGGTTGCTGTGGGCTGGGCAAGAAACATGAACACGGCGATAAGGACTATCTTGACGCTGGTCAGGGAGAAACCCTCGTACACGGCAAGACCTATGAGGGAGAAGAGGACTGCCAGGGTGTCTCCCTTTCCGGTGGCGTGCAGTCTGGAGTAGAAATCGGGCAGGCGAAGCAGCCCCACGGTGGCTGTGAAGAAGAAAAAGAACCCTGTACACACAAAAAATCCAGCGATTAACTCCCTTATAACCATTATACTTCTCCAGTCCTTTCAAGGTATTTGGCCAGTACAAGGCAGCCGATGAAGTTCAGCAGGGCGTAGACCATACTGATATCCACGAACATCTCCACCCTGCGATGAACAACGCCTATAATCAAAAGGATGATTAGGGTCTTGGTACCGACGGCAGATATACCCGCGGCCCTGTTAAGGATAGTGGGGCCGTATATCACCCTGAAGAGACAGAGCATGACCAGAAGACACATGCCGATGCCCATAATTAGGAAGAAGGTGTTCATTGCTCTCTCCTCCCATTCTTCTGATCCGGGGTGAAAATGGCAAAAAAGATGGCGCACATGACGGCCATTACACCCAGTGCCACCCCGATTTCCACCCCCAGGATTCCGAGTGATCTGGCCTCTGCCCTCTGGACGGACAGGGGCCTGCCCAGGGTACCGTAGTCAAGATAGTCTCCCCCCAGGATCAGGCAAAGGGCGCCTATTCCCGCATAGATCAACAGTCCAAGGCTGCTGAATATGATAGCTTTCTCCTGGGACATACGTCTCTTTACGCGGTCGATCCCCTGGGTGACAACCAGGAGAATAAACCCGGCAGCCAAGATCACACCCCCCTGAAAGCCCCCTCCGGGACTGTAATGACCATGCATGACCACGTACAGCGCATACAGGGTAATAAAGGGCATCAACAGCCTGGCCACTGTCCTGACAATTACATCATCGCTTTCTCTGATCATGGATTTACCTCCTTTGAACCTGCAGATACCCGCCCATTTCTATACCCCGAGTGTTTCATATATCCGCGCTGCGTCCAGGGCATCCTGGAGGTATAAATGATCTCCCTCCATGAATATGTGGGCCACCCTGTCTTCCATTTCTCCGCCGTAAAGGTCGTCTGCGACCATATGACTCAGGGCGTGCACGTAGAACTCATCGCCTCTGATGTCAATGGTGATCGTGCCGGGGGTGAGGGTAATGGAGTTGGCCAGGGTGACCTTTGAAATATCGGTTTCCAGTTTTGTCTTAAACCTTATTATCCGCGGGCTTATGGGCATTTTAGGACGGAGGACAAGGGCGGCCACATGCATGTTGGCAATCAGAATCTGGCCCAGCAGCCAGGGGATATAGATGAGGAACCTCCATGCCATGGTACGTAGATTGCCTATCCTTACATTTACGAACAGGAGGTCATGGAAGAGGTATGAAACGGCCAGCGAGCATACCGCCCCAAGGACCAGGTGGAAGAGATCAAAATGGCCTGAAAGGAGTGACCAGAAAATGAAGAGGATGATGGCTGTGCCCATGAAGTTGTGAAATCGGGTCTTTCTCCTCTGGGCCCCGGTAAAAATGGCCCGGCATTTCTTATCCCTCAGGACGCGACTCTCTTCGGCCATCAATTCAACAGTCGTATCCATTATGCCTGCGGCATGATTCCTCGCATCTTCCAGGATCTTGAACGCGCTCTCCGTTGCCTCTATGAGTAAAGTGACTTCCATCCGGCCCCCCTTTAATTGAATATTGAAAATTGAATATTGACGATTGTTGGAGCGAAGCGGAAATTCCTCAAATCGTCAATCGTCAATATTCAATAGTCAATCCAACTGGGTATGATCAAAGCGGGCACCTCCGCCTCTGTTGCCACCTGGTATGCGCAGCCCTTTGAGAAGATCGATTTCATGAACGGTTTGCGTGAGGTCCCCATGACGATGGTGGTGGCGCTGTAGTCTTTGGCTGCCAGCATGACCTCTTCAGGCGGCTTTCCTGCATAGATGTGAGACTCTGCATCTATCCCCATCTGGAGGAAAAGCGTTCTGGTCCCTTCAAGTTTTCTTTTCAACTCCCTGATATCCCTGACAGAAAGTCTCCTGTTTATGACGTTGACTATCTCAAGGATCCCGTTCATCTCCTTAAAGACCGAGAGGAAATATTCCACCGCCACCTTTGAGGCAGGCGACCAGTCAGTGGCAAATATGACATGATGAAACAGGGCCCTATGGCCGCCCCCGGAATCATGCACGGCCCTGTTGAAGATAATGACGGGCACGGGCGACTTCTTAAGCAGCTTTTTCATGAGACGGGTGTTGACAGGGCCCCCTCGGCACAATGCAACAAGGGAGTTTTTTTCCTGCTGAACCGCATCCAGTATCTTGGGCAGGAGCGGCCCTTCATATATCAGCACCTCTGACCTTATCCCAGATCCCAATCCTGTATCTTTTCTGCTATTCGTTCCACCTGGGTGGAGGAACAGAATTTCCTCAAGTCCTGCCTGGCAAAGGGCCATCAGGCTTCTCACAGGTGACGGGTCAGATTTCCCGGAACCGGATACATATATGAGCCTTCGAATTCTCACCACGCCGCTCGCATTTCTAATTGGAGCCGTCCAATACCTCTCTTACAACCTTTGCCAGGTATTGGGGGTTGGCTGGTTTTTCAATATACGCCTCAGGTTCCGGAACAATCCGGCCATCAAGATCTGTTCTGCCGCTCTGGGTACGAAGGAAGGTTCTTTTGGCTATTCCGGAGTAAATGATTACAGGGATATTCTTGAAGGCCCCGGATGACCTGAGCTCCCGATACATCTTGATCCCGCCTTGCCCGGGCATCAGGACATCCAGGATTACCAGATCGGGTCTCTTCTGAACGATCATATCCATTGCGTCCTTCCCATTACCAACGGTCACGGGGAGGTAACCACTTTCTTTCAGTGCGGTGGCTACATATTCCCTTACCTCGCTCTCATCATCAACCACCATTATCACCTTCTTCACTCTTATACCCTCCTGGAGCCGGAGACGTTCAAGGTTTGAACTCTTCCCCGGGATCAAGATCAAAAACCAAAAAACAGAAAAAGCCAGAAAAGAAACATGAGACTTAAAAATACCGGGAGACCGATAGGGCCGAAGGTGGCGATTTCCGGTCCCCTCTGCTCTCTGAACCGGTCAACAGCGGACTGGCCCTTTCCCATAATCTTCATGCACGAGATGACGACCGCAGTCAGGGGTCTTTGGGTGAATCGGCTCAATGTCTCGGGGATGATATGAACAAAGACCCTCTCGCATCTGCTTTCGGTTCGGCTGAGGAGCCCGGTTATGACGGCCATACAGAATTTCAAACCCTTCCGGTAGAGCCAGTCAGTGTCTATTGATACGGTTTCTGTCCGCTTCAGAAGCGGCAGCAACAGGAAAAAGACCAGGGCCGAAAACATAAGAAGCTGGAACTGGGCCACAACATGATTGATGGTATAGGCCTGGTAATGAACCTGGTATGGGAGGAGCGCGTAAAGGGGCTCTGGATAAACTCCTAATAAGATGCAGAGCAATGACATAAACCCCATGGCAAAGAGCATTGGCAGGTTGGTTTCGCCGGGTCTCAGGCCCTTGTCCTTGGCGAAAAACACAAAGTAGGGAAACTTTATCCCTGCATGGAGGAAAACACCTGCTGAAGCTATTTCCAGCACAAGCCAGACCCACATGAGGTGGACATGCACTGCCCCGTCTATGATGAGTGACTTACTTGTGAACCCGCTGGTACCGGGAAAGGCGGATATGGAGAGGGCACCTACGGCCCCGAATATCAGGGTCCAGGGCATGGTCTTGTAAAGTCCGCCCAGATCCGTACACCTGCTCTTTCCGGTCATGTACAGCACGGAACCTGCGGACATCCACAGGAGGGACTTGTAAATGATGTGACAGAAGGCATGTGCTACGGAGCCGTTCAACGATATCATTGTCCCGATCCCGATGCCGGTAACCATAAATCCCACCTGGTTGATGATGCTGTAGGCGAGGATCCTTCTCATATCGTTCTCAAGAAGGGCGTAGATGATGCCGTAGATGGTCATTATGCAGCCCACCCAGATGAGGATCTCCCATCCTGGAAATCCCCGCACCAGCGTATAAACAGCGGTTTTTGTGGTATAGGCACTCAGGATTACTCCCCCTGTTACGGTGGCTTCAGGATACGCATCGGGAAGCCAGGCCGACAGAGGAGGTGCGGCCGCATTGACCAGAAAACCTATTAGAATTAGATAGCTGGCCCAGTTTGGATCACCCATGGCTGCAAATTCAATGGACCCGGTCCTGGATATATGCATGAAGATCCCCGCAAGAAGAAGGAGACCTCCTGCCACATGGACCAAGATGTAACGCATGCCCGCCTCAAGGGCCTTTTTGCTTTTCCGGGCCAATATGAGAAAGGTGGAGGAAACCGCCATTGTTTCCCAGAACAGGTATAAGGAGATCAGATCTCCCGCAAAAACAACCCCGAGGGAGCTGCCCACATAGATAATGGCGGCCATATGCTGAAGACTGCTTCTAAGGTAAAAGGCGTAGACAAAGGCCGCACATGCGTTCAGGGTAAATATATACCCGAATACCCTGCTGAGCCTGTCTACCCGCAAGAGGGTGAGCTCATGGTCAAAGAGATGGATATGCCATGATAGGCCGGTTTCCATCTGCCAAATCAGGCAGAAAGCGGCGGCCGGGAGGAGAATGGTATACCAGTTTCTTGCCCTCCCGTTTAAAAAAGGGACCAGGAGGGCGCCTGCCATCAGAAAAATGGATGGAGGGAAGTTAGCCGCCATAGTAGTCTTCCTTTACCTTGAGGATGAGTCCCACAAGCTTGGAAAAGAGTATAAGGACTGTGCAGGCGACAAAACCAAGCAGGGCGTAGAATCCGAAAAAGGCATCTATCCAGAAGTGGGCGTGCCTGGTGGTGAACAGGTCTGGTATGACGGTTAATCCACAGGCCACATATAGCATGAACCAGAGTCTTCTGATGTTTTTCGGTTTATCAAAATAGTCAAAATCGTTCTTTGAAGCCATCTTACACCACCCCTTCCCCGGATCCCGATTGCTGCCCCCTCCTGGTCAAGGTTCAGGACCAGGTCAGCATTGAAAAGAGGCCCGATCTCGAGGACTGGATATGAGAGCAAGTGTTGAGGTTAGGCCTTTGTTTCAGAGGCATGTCTGGGCTAAAATGGAGTCAATTGTCCCAACTTAGGCAAAAAGATGAACCGTGAAGACAAACGAAATTTGGTACCAGAGCAGGATCTTCGTGAAGAGCGCTCAGATCACGGAGTCTGAAGAAACGAAGCGCTGGAGGAGCACAAGGCCGATACGGTATTTAGCATATAACCACAACCTGTGATTCGCCATCTCCAGATGTGGATTCATGCGTGGGTCTAACAACTGTGGCTCAGGTCAAATGGATTCTGGAAAAAAACAACCTGATCCTTGCTCTTAGAGTTAATTCAAAGCCAAAAATGCGAAGTGAAGTGATATGTGAAATGATAAAGAAATTCCCTGTACACGAAAGGACTATACGAAAATTCGCCTTGTGTGTCAAGGAAAATCCCGATATCCTGGCCTGGCCGGATTGTGGCGTAACTGTCAGACAGGAAAGGGGAAGACTTATTAAGGAGTTGAAAAGCGCCTCAGCGAGTGTAAAGCAGTTGAGCGGACTTCTGCCCATCTGCGCCTCATGTACAGACCTCGTTGAATAGTTGAGTGGTTAAATGGTTGAGTAGGAAAATATATTCTACTATTTCAGGATGTTATGGTTTTTCAAATGCTGACTGTCCAATTTTCAAGGCAATCATGGGTATGATC
>Ga0136651_10001085_pt1 | contig 14923 bp, 10 predicted proteins | sample Mar14236cmmetaG_FD_94867 | JGI IMG/M metagenome (GOLD analysis project Ga0136651, IMG submission 94867) | Marine hydrothermal vent microbial communities from Guaymas Basin, Gulf of California to study Microbial Dark Matter (Phase II) - Marker... ...
CACCCCGTATCACGTGAGTGATCTCCATGAGATGATCATCTACAATATTGGCCAGGTGATAAGTGGGAAGTCCGTCCGATTTAAAGAGTACTTTATCATCCAGGGTGTCCGGATTGAAAGACAGATCCCCACGGATTATATCACGTACCCTGACAGGCTCTCCAGGATCAACTCTGAAACGTACCACATAAGGAACCCCTCTGTCAATCATTGCTCGGGTTTGTGCTTCCGACATTACCAAAGAGTTTTTCATCCTGCTACGGACAGCATGGTTATACATGAATGTTTTTCCGCAAGATGAATATTCCTGCCTTTTTTCTTCTATTTCTTCCGGCGTATCAAAGGCATAATAAACCTTTTCTTTTTCAAGAAGATCCTGAATATGTTTTTGATAGATACTTTTACGTTCCGATTGGCGGTAAGGGCCGTATTCGCCTCCTTCCCGGACCCCTTCATCAACTTTCATCCCACACCATTCCAGTGACTCCATGATGTATTCTTCAGCCCCGGGGATAAAACGTTTCTGATCCGTATCTTCAATACGAAGAATAAACGTTCCGTTGTTTTTTTTTGCAAAAAGATAATTAAAAAGGGCTGTCCGGACACCTCCCAGGTGCAAGGGTCCTGTCGGACTGGGAGCAAAACGGACTCTCACTCGGCTTTCCATGATCTGAAATTTTCTGCAAAGGTAACAAAACTCCAAACTCCCATATGTTAAAAATCATTTGTCCGCATCAAAATATTCCTTTATTTCGTACTTATAAATTAAATACAAAAACTAATAGTTGATTTATGAAAGAAAACATTATGATCATTGGAGCTTCGGGCCAGATTGGATCGGAGTTGACAATGAGGCTGCGCGAAATATACGGAGCAGAACATGTATATGCCACCGACCTGAAAGAACCGGCTCCGGATGTATTGCATAGCGGTCCGTTTGAACTGCTGGATGTCATGGATGACAAAAAACTGATTCATTTTGTCATACGTCACCATATCACACAGATATATCACCTGGCCGCGGTTTTGTCGGGCAATGCGGAAAAACTTCCGATGCAGGCTTGGCATATCAACATGAACAGTCTGTTGAATGTGTTGGATCTGGCCAAGGAAGCGGAAGAGATCAAAAAGGTTTTCTGGCCCAGTTCTATTGCCGTTTACGGCCCTTCCACTCCGAAAAGAAATACCCCGCAGCTCACAGTCATGGAGCCCAACACGGTATATGGCATCAGCAAGATGGCCGGAGAGAGATGGATCGAATATTTTCATAAAAGATACAATGTAGATACGCGAAGCATCCGTTATCCCGGGCTGATAAGCTACAAGACCGAACCCGGCGGAGGAACGACGGATTATGCCGTGGAGATTTTTTACCATGCCATCAAACATGGTTGGTATGAATGTTTTCTGGATAAGGATACCACGCTGCCCATGCTTTATATGTCGGATGCCATTGAGGCTACAGTAAAACTGATGGAATCGGATGCTTCTTCCCTGAGCATACAGTCCGCTTACAATATCGGAGGATTGAGTTTTAGCCCGGAAGAGCTGGCTGCCGAAATACAAAAACACATCCCGGATTTCACCATCACCTATAAGCCGGATTTTCGCCAGAATATTGCCGCAACCTGGCCGGAAAGCATAGATGATACAGTGGCCAGAAAAGACTGGGGCTACCATCCGCAATATGGTCTGTCGGAAATGACAGAGTTGATGCTGAAAGAGATACGTAAAAAGTTAAACAAATAAATATCCTTCATCATGTATAGCGAAAAAGTTAAACAACATTTCCAAAAGGAACTTGACAGTATCCGTGAATCCGGCCTTTTCAAGGACGAAAGGATCATCACCTCTCCCCAGGGTGCTGAGATCACAATCTCAACAGGGGAAAAGGTTCTTAACTTTTGTGCCAACAATTACCTGGGACTCTCCAACAGTCCCGAGTTGATCCAGGCTGCCAAAGAGGCCATGGACACCAGAGGCTATGGGATGTCCTCGGTACGGTTTATCTGTGGCACTCAGGATCTGCATAAAGAGCTGGAATACCGGATTGCAAAATTCTTCGGGATGGAAGATTCTATCCTGTATGCTGCCTGTTTTGATGCCAATGGCGGTCTTTTTGAATCACTGATGACTGAAGAGGATGCCATTATTTCCGATATGCTTAATCATGCTTCCATTATTGACGGAGTAAGGTTATGCAAAGCCCAGCGCTTCAGATACCGCAACAGTGATATGCAGGACCTGGAAGAGAAGCTGAAAGATGCACAATCCGCCCGTTTCAGGATCATTGTTACCGACGGCGTGTTCTCTATGGACGGAAACGTTGCTCCGGTAGATGAGATTGTCCGTCTGGCCGATCAATATGATGCCCTGGTTATGGTAGATGAGAGTCACTCGGCCGGCGTAGTGGGAGATACCGGCAGAGGAGTTACCGAACTGTTCAACATCCGCGGACGGGTAGATCTTATCACCGGTACACTGGGGAAAGCTTTCGGCGGAGCTATCGGAGGATTTACCACGGGCAGGAAGGAGATTATCGAGATGCTGAGACAACGGTCACGGCCTTATCTTTTCTCTAACTCGCTGCCTCCGGCAGTGGTGGGTGCTGCTATCAAGATGTTTGACATGATGGATCAGACTTCTGCCCTGCAGAAAAAACTGCACCGCAACACCGACTATTTCATGGAGAAAATGCAAAAACTCGGATTTGACCTGAAACCTACCCAGTCAGCTATCTGCGCTGTAATGCTATATGAAGCCAAACTTTCCCAGGATTTTGCAAAAAAACTCCTGGATGAAGGAATTTATGTCATAGGATTTTATTATCCTGTAGTGCCAAAAGGACAAGCCCGTATCAGGGTGCAACTCTCAGCTGCACACGAATTTGAACACATTGATAAAGCAGTTGATGCTTTTGAAAAAGTCGGAAAAGAGCTGGGAGTGATAAAATAAAAAACGGGGTTTGAAGACCCCGTTTTTTATTTTGATCTATTTATCATCCACATTTGGATGAACCACAATCCATACAGATCAGACAACCTTCCTGATATACCATATTCGTAGAACCACAGGCCTCGCATTTTTCGCCACCAAAAGCCTTGGTACCATCCGGTATAAATTTCTTCAATGCCCTTGCCACACCGGCTTTCCAAGTGTTGATGCTCTCATTATCCAACTGCAGCTTGGATACCAGCTCTACTACATTCGGGATAGGCATTCCATGCCTGAGCACACCTGAAATCAGTTTGGCATAGTTCCAGAACTCTTTATTAAACATATGGGATAAACCGCCTACTGTATTTTTATAGCCGTACTTGTCGGTATATTGAAAGTCATAACGGGCACGACCATCGGTTTCACGGACCTTGATGATTTTCCCTTTGGTGATGCTCTTTGGAATAACCAGAGCATCTTCTTCTTCCATACCGGTAAATATTTCATAGGGTCTCCCATTCTTGATCCCAACAAAGGCAATCCATTTTTCATTATTGTTATGAAAACGTACAATCTCCGCATCCAGAACTTTAGGTCTTTTTTCAAAATTGGGTTGTCCGGCAGACATGCTTCCTTTCTTGCTATTGGAGATCAACACCCCTTCCCGAGAGCCTTCACGATATACTGTAACTCCTTTGCATCCAGCATTCCACGCTGTAATATATAAATTTCCGACTATGTCTTCTGTAACATCCGAAGGAAGGTTTACTGTGACACTGATAGAATGATCCACCCACTTCTGAATCTCTCCCTGCATTCTCACCTTAGCCACCCAGTCAATATCATTGGAGGTAGCATTGTGATAAGGAGATTTGTTAATCAATTCATTCAGTTCTTCGTCGGAATATTTCTCTACCTCCTCTATTTTATAACCATTTACTTCCAGCCATTTTTTTAACTTGGGATGGAAAACATTGTATTCCTCCCAGGTATCCCCTAACTCATCTACAAAAGAAACATGGACATCACTGTCATTGGGATTTACTTTTCTTCTTCTTTTATATACGGGACGGAATACAGGCTCAATTCCGGAAGTGGTCTGAGTCAGCAAACTGGTAGAACCAGTAGGGGCAATGGTCAACAAAGATATATTTCTCCGGCCGTATTTAACCATTTCTTCATAAAGGGCAGGGTCTGCTTCCTTAAGACGCAAAATAAAAGGATTGTTTTTTTCCTTATTGGCATCGTAAATTTTAAAGGCACCTCTTTCCTTAGCCATGGCAACAGAAGCACGATATACTTCAATGGCAAGAGTTTTATGTATTTCAATTGAAAAATCAATTGAATTTTCACTACCATACTGCAAGCCCAAGGCAGCATGCATGTCTCCTTCAGCCGTTATACCGATCCCTGTGCGTCTTGCTTCAAGGGCCTTTTGATGAATATTTTCCCATAATTTTCTTTCAACCGATTTAATATCTTCACTTTCCGGATCTCTATTTATTTTATCAATGATCCTGTCAATTTTCTCCAGTTCAAGGTCAATGATATCATCCATAATACGTTGTGCATAATGGGCATGTTCTTTAAATTTTTCAAAGTTGAATTTGGCTTCCGGAGTAAAAGGATTATCCACATAACTATATAAATTGATAGCCAGTAACCGGCAACTGTCATACGGACATAACGGAATTTCCCCGCAAGGATTGGTAGCCACGGTACGGTACCCATGGTCAGCATACGAGTCAGCTACGGATTCCTGGATTATGGTATCCCAGAAAAGAATTCCCGGCTCTGCCGATTTCCATGCATTGTGGACAATCTTATCCCATAACTTACGTGCATCCACTTCCTTTTTTACCCAGGGATTATCTGAATCTATCGGGAATTTCTGAATGTAAGGCTTATTTTCCACCACCGCTCGCATAAATTCATCGTCAATTTTTACAGAGATATTGGCTCCTGTTACTTTTCCTGATTCAAGTTTGGCATCAATAAAAGACTCTGCATCCGGATGTTTTATGGAAATAGTCAGCATCAACGCTCCGCGACGACCATCCTGGGCTACTTCCCGGGTCGAGTTGGAGTAACGCTCCATGAAAGGAACAACCCCCGTTGAAGTAAGCGCACTGTTCAAGACCGGACTGCCAGCAGGACGTATATGCGAGAGATCATGCCCTACCCCGCCACGACGTTTCATAAGCTGTACCTGTTCCTGGTCAATCTTCATGATAGCCCCATAGGAGTCCGAAGCCCCTTCATTACCGATCACAAAACAATTAGAGAGCGAAACAATCTGGTGATCATTCCCAATGCCAGCCATAGGACCTCCCTGCGGAACAATATATTTAAAATCCTTCAACAGTTCAAATAACTTCTCTTCCGACAACGGATTGGGATATTTATTTTCTATCCGGGCCAGTTCCCGTGCCAGCCTGCGATGCATATCATCCGGCGTTTTTTCATAAAGTTTTCCTTCTGAGTCTTTCAATGCATATTTTGTAACCCATACCTTGGCTGCCAGTTCATCCCCGTCAAAATACTCTTTGGAAGCCCGAAATGCTTCATCAAAAGTATATAATTTCTTCCCCGATATTTCTTCGCAAAATTCCATCGGTTTGAATATCTGTGTCTTATCTTTTTTAAAACCGGTTTTGGTTTGACCGGCAAATAAATCATCCATAGGTAAATAATTTTAAAGCATTGAAATCTAACAGACAGGTTCCGGAAAAAATTTCGGAAGACAAGTATCAAATTTAATAACAGGACAGCAACCTCACAAGCTCAAAACATTCGTTTTTATTAACATTTTGCTAAAGTTATAAACGACAACACGTATGTGATTAAGTGTAAAACAATTATCTATATAATACTGATATATAGATAATTACTAAATCCATTCATCTTCTGCCAAAGTCTCTTTCCTTGCTAAATAAAAGCTTTTACGCACTTTTCGGATTCAAATATTATCGCAGCGAATAAAAAAACAAATCTTTGATTTTTTCTTAAAATTTAAATAAAATAAAATTACCTTATCTGATTTTTTTTACCGAAATAAATGTAATAATTCGAATTCCCTATTTTACATGATTTTATTAAATCATTAACAAATTATTTACAATTATTTCTGCGCTACCACCGGAATTGTAGACAAATTTTTGACAGATTTGTCCTGCTTGTTTCCGAAATGGTTCATTATCATAAAACTCTGATAACAGTCTGGTCAGCTCATCTTCCTTCTTATAAGAAAAAGCTCCTTTTAAACTTAACAATTCGCAGGCTTCCCTGAACTTCCGGTAATTGGGACCAAAAACCACGGGAACTCCGAAAACGGCAGCTTCCAGAATATTATGAATTCCGTTGCCAAATCCTCCGCCGATATAAGCAACATCTGCATAGGCATAAAGGGAAGAGAGCATTCCTATATTGTCTATCACCAGCACATCTGCATCTGCTTTCGCATAACCTTTTTGTTCCGCCTCACTGTAAAAGACAAAAGGTACCTGCAACCTGCCCGCAATCCATTTCAGATGTCCCTGATAAATCTCATGGGGAGCAACGATCCATTTGAAAGGTCTGATCCTTTGATTTACATATTTAAAAAGGTATTCTTCATCTTCTTTCCAAGTACTTCCGGCAACAATCGTCAAATGGTCCGTCTTGAAATTTTCGGCTACCGAAATTTTTTTCCGGGCCCTGGCGATCGTCAGCACCCGGTCAAAACGAGTGTCTCCTGCAACCTGAACATTCTGAATGCCGTGTTTTTTTAAAAGTTGTTTCGAGTCATCATCCTGCACAAAAATTTGAGTGTACACATCCAGTAACTTCCTGAACCTGCCTGCACAATTCTTAAAAAACCATTGATCATGCCTGAATATCGCGGAAATCAGAAAAACAGGGATCTCTCTCTCTTTCAAGGCCATCAGGAAAAAATACCAGAACTCATATTTCACAAAAACCACTATATCAGGTCGGATTATTTCAAGAAACAGTTTGGCATTGCGGGGGGTATCCAAGGGAAGATACAGCACATAATCTGCTTCCTTATAATCTTTACGCACTTCATATCCCGAAGGAGAAAAAAAAGTCAAAACAATTGAAATACCGGGATTTTTCTTTTTCAGTAACTCGATCACAGGACGGCCCTGTTCAAACTCCCCCAAAGAAGCACAATGTATCCAGAAGGTTTTTCCTTTACGCCGGTATGTTTTTTTCAGCCGGTCGAAATAATTTTTTCTGCCGGCACACCAGGCTTTGGCTTTTTTATTAAACAAAGATGCAAAACATATGGCACATCCGTAAAACAAGAGAATGCTACGGTAGATAAAAATCACGATTGAATTAATTTACAGGTAAAAAAGATAAAAAACAATTAAAAAGCAGCAAGCAACAGGTCAAGATCTTTAGATAATATTCCGAATCTTCTGCCGATTATTTCATTGGTAAGAATTCCGTTAAAGATATAAACCCCCTTACGCAAGCCTGCATCTTCCCGCAAGCGGTTTTTCACACCTCCGGCATACCCTATATCCCTGAGGATAGGAGCAAACACATTGCTAAGCGCGATGGATGCCGTACGGGCCACCCGCGAAGGGATATTAGCCACACAATAATGGATAATACCATGTTTTGTAAAAACGGGGTTTCCGTGATCCGTACATTTAGATGTCTCCGCACACCCTCCCTGATCTATGCTTATATCTACGATCACAGAACCTTTCTTCATCCCTTTGACCATCTCTTCCGTCACGTAGTACTGGGGGCGTTCGGCCCCTGTAAGATGAACCGCCCCGATTACCACATCGGCTGATTTTAATGCTTTTGTCAAGACACGCGGATGAAAAACAGAAGTCTGTATCCTCTGTCCCAGATAAGTCTCCAATCTTTTTAATTTATAGACAGAATCATCAAAGACTTTCACGATTGCTCCCAGCCCCAGGGCTGCCCGGGCAGCATATTCAGCCGCTGTTCCAGCTCCCAGAATCACTACTTCCGTAGGAGTAATACCACTAATACCTCCCAGCAAAACCCCCTTCCCCTGATGTACATTGCTAAGATATTCTCCGGCAATCAGAATGGAAGCCATACCGGCAATCTCACTCATCGAACGAACTACCGGATAATGCTCATACTTGTCACGGATATTTTCAAATGCAATAGCTGTTACCTTTTTCTGCATCAATTTCCGGATATATTTGTCAGTATGGTTCGTCAGATGAAGAGAGGATATTACTGTCAGCCCGCCTTTTAATTGTGCAATTTCCTCCAGAGTAAGCGGAGAAACTTTCAACACGATGTCTGACTGAAAGACCTCTTTGTTGGTATCTACAATTATCCCACCACACTCGCTGTAGTCATGATTAGTATAACTGGCCTGTAATCCCGCATCTCTGGCAATAACAACCTGATGTCCTTCATTCACTAAAATCTCCACAGCTTCTGGCGTGAGGGAAACCCTGTTTTCATAAGGATCCGTTTCCCTTGGCATACCAATGATGAGTTCTTTCTTCTTCAGAGCTGTTTCCAGCATTTCTTCCTGCGGAAGCAAACCTTCCTTGTTCAGGGAATATCGTAAGGAATTACTTGATTCAACCATGGATACATCTTCAATTTTTCAGGATTTCTAAATTAATACTTTCCCTGGGAATATCAAAGACAATCTTTATACGTTTTTCGCTTCAATAATCCTGGACTGATCGGGATCTACCCGAATATGAATGGTCGCAATATCTGCAGGCAGCAGGGATTCAATCTTCCCGGGCCATTCGATAAAGCAGTAATTCCCACTATCTAAGTACTCTTCCAATCCGATGTCATATGCCTCTTCCGGCTTCTCGATCCTGTAAAAATCCATGTGATAAACCGGGCCGTATTCCGGAGCATTATACACGTTTATGATCGCAAAAGTGGGACTCTGAACCGTGTCCTCAACACCCAATACGTTACAGAACTGTTTAATAAAAGTGGTCTTCCCCGATCCGATATTTCCGTAAAATACAAAGATCCTTTTCCTGGAAAAAATTTTCAGCAGATCCTCCGCCAAAGGAAACAATTCCTCTTCATCCTGTACTTTTCTTAATACTTTTTTCTTCATTTTTTGCCTGCTATCTTGACTTCAATACTGCAAAAGGCACCAGCATCTCCTCCATGGAAATACCTCCATGCTGAAAGGTCCCCTTAAAATACCGGATATAATAATTCATATTCTTGGGATAAATCAGATATTGTTTTTCTTTGGCAAAGACATAGGTGGAAGTAATATGATCTTTAGGCAAATGTATCTGTTCGGGATATCGTATAGCAAAAACTTCTTTGGGATTATAATTCAGATTTCTTCCCAACTTATACCTTAAATTGGTGGTAGTATTCCTGTCTCCCACGACTTTTACCGGAGTTTCCACATCAATGCTGCCATGGTCTGTGGTAAGGCATAGTCGGATATCCTTTTCCGCAAGTATGCGGACCAACGGATACATATATGAATGTTCAAACCAGGTACGTGTCAGAGCTCTGAACGCTTTTTCATCGCGCGTCAGTTCCCGGATCATATCCATCTCCGTTCTGGCATGTGACAGCATGTCTACAAAATTATATACCAGTACCACCAAGTCATTGTTCAGCAAATTAGAGATTTCATCCAGAATTCTTTTCCCTTCATTCTGATTCAGCACCTTGCGATATACATACCTGATATTTAAGCCTTCTCTTTTGATCTGTTCGGCCAGTAATGCCTCCTCAAACTCATTCTTATTTCCTTCTTCTTCATCAAAACGCCAGTGTTGCGGAAACAATTGATTGATTTCCAATGGCATTAGACCTGCAAACATAGCATTTCTGGCATACTGGGTGACAGTAGGAAGAATGCTGTAAAAAATATTTTCCTGCTCCAAAATAAAATATTCCTGGATCAGGTTATACAGAATTTTCCATTGATCAAGACGCAAATTATCAACAATGATCACCACCGTTTTGCGCCCGGATTTCACCTGCGGGAAGATCCATTTATGAAAAACATGGGGGGACAATACCGGCTTATCCGCATCTCTGAACCAGTGGATATAATTCTTTTGTATGAACCGGGCAAATCCCCGGTTGGCTTCGGCACGCTGATTTTCCAATACAGAGACCATATCGTCCGAACCAGCATCTTCCAGTTCAATGTCCCAATATACAAGCCGTTCATAAATATCCACCCAATCATCGAAGCTCCCGGCCATTATGATTTTTTGCGAAAGTTGCATGAATTCAGATTGGTATTTTGATGCCAAATGGCTCTCCCTGATCTTCGATCGCTCCGTAATTTTTTTCAGCGTTAACAGTAGCTGCTGAGGACGTACCGGTTTAATCAGATAATCGGCAATTTTTGATCCTATTGCCTGCTCCATCAGATCCTCTTCTTCGCTCTTGGTGATCATAATCACCGGTAACTCTGAGAAAAAATCCTTTATTTGTTCAAGAGTTTCCAGACCACTCAAACCGGACATCTGTTCATCCAGCAATACCACATCATAAACTTCCTCTCTGACTTTATCCACAGCATCCACACCATTGGTGGCAGTGTCTACTACATAACCCTTATCCTGTAGAAAAAGGATCTGTGAACGCATCAAATCAATCTCGTCATCTATCCATAGTATTTTAATCTTTTTCATTTCTCTTTTCCCTCCTTCAAATGTCCTGCTTAAAATTCTTCACCAGTTTCATTATCCCAGAAAACAATCATAAAGCAGTCCACTTCCAGAAATAAAAAAATTTATTAACACTATCGAAGATAATATTTTTTATAGAATACGCGATAAGTATCCAGTGACTTGTTTTTCAGGAATGTTTCAAAATCGGACTCAGAGAAAATAAAAACCTCTACCCTGGGATTTTGTATATAGGGGACCAACGCAGGATATTGTGCAAAGGTTTTAATATAAACCATGGCATCCTTGTATTTTCCAAGAGTTTTAACGGTTATTATACTCATTCCATTCATTGCGTCATTGTCAACATTTACCTCAAAATCCGACTGAGGATACTGATCCGTATTAAAATTAATGATTTCGAATTTCAGCTGGTTTAGATTTATAGACGGGTCTTTTACAAAAATCGTCAGCAAATGATCTTCATTTGGATTAAAATGATAAATGACACTGGCTGTTTTTTCTATTTCTTCCTGTTTGAGCACAGGTAGTTCCTGATTCAAATATGCAATCAGATTCCTGGCTCGCGCCGCAATATCCTGATCCGTGACAGAATCAGCCACCTGCTTCAGAACCTCTTTAAATGTCCTGGGGTCACTGGTCTTACCAATAGAAACAGCCCGTAAAAACATATATTTTGATTTCAAAGCTTCTCCGATTCCTTTCTGAAGCATCTGGTCACATCTTCTGATCACTTCCTGGTAATTCCCGGTTTTGAACAAATGATATACCTCCTCATATTTTCGCTCTTCTTCAAGCCTTTGTTCATTGATCTTTTTCAAATACAAAGGGTCTTTCAATATCTTGGCCTGATAACTGTCGGGGAATTTTTCAATGATAAGATTTTTGCACTTATTGGCCAGGCCCGTTTTTCCCGTTTCCCGGTAAAGCCCGTAAAGAGTATAATAGGTTGCCAGAAGGTATGTACTCTGTGGGAAATCTTTTGCAAGCCGTTCCAGGTTGTGTATAGCATTGTCATAATCTTTCAAATCATTGTAAAAAATCATGGCCGACTCAAAAAGACCTTCCTGCAGCTGTGCATTGGAAGCAACCATCATAGAATCATTCAAAGGTATCTGCCGAAGATAATAGCTCCTGCTTTTTTTGTTGCCTTTCTGTACGGATTTGATAATTTGTTCGTTCGAAACAGTATCCTTTTCCTGTGCCGTTGCTTCAAAAGATATTGCCGCTTTGTTTTTTCTTCGCCAGTTATCCTCCAGTTTTCGGGTTCCCCATCTTCTTTTAAACTCCGTCCTTCCGAAGCCTAGCGCCGTAGGATTATAGAAATACCATTGCCCACTCCTGTTTATCTCACTTTGGTAACGTATATCGGTTTGCATTGCCTGGCCATGGGAATATGTCTGGGAAGCGTTCAGTTCTGCCTCTTTTTTCTCCTGTTCGACTAGTTTCTTAATTATCCCGTCAATGATCGCGAGTCTCTCTTTCTCCGAAAGGGAAGCCAGGTGTTGCAGACTGTCCTGAAGCACAATTTCCCGGGTAAATCGAACAAGCCGATTCAAATTATGACTCTTGCTCTTATAATCTTCATATCCCGGATAGTCCTCCGGAAGAAATGCAACGGTACTGTCATAATATATCTGTGCATCGTCGTAATCATTCCTGTTAAAATATATATCCGCCATAGCAAGATAGGATAGCCCTTTCTGAACATCATTGGATATCGAATAATGTGCTGAATTTTTAAAATAATCTATGGCTTCATCAACCTTGTTTTCTTTCATGGCAATTTTTCCGAAAGCATAATAGATCTGATCACGGTATTCTTCATTTTTCTCATCCCTGAGTAGTTTATACAGGTCCTTTTTGATCTGTTTCAGATTCTCGTCATAAGTTTCTGAGTTCTCCGCAATATGGATATGTGCATTAAAAGCCATTTCATAAGGCGGATTAAGATGTAAAACCCTCCGATAATATTTAACAGCATCCGCCATATCTCCGGTTTTTTCAAACAATTGTCCCAGCAAATAGGCAGTAAATGCCTTTTTATACTTTTCCTTACTGCATTCAAGAGCTTTTTTCAGCTCTTCAATGGCAGCTTCCGTCTTCCCTTGCAGCAAGTAATGATTGCCCCTCACTTTATAATAATCCTCTAAAATAGATGATGGAATCTTTCTTTTTTCTTTTTCCAGCTCTTTCAGTATCTCCTCCGCAGCCCGGAAGTCCTTCGTCCGGTCATAGACCTTGACCGCCCAAAGACGGGCTTCGAGAACCACTTTGGAATCAGGATATTTTTTATTAATAATGTAATTGAATGAAGTTAATGCAGATGCAAGATCATTTTTCAGATACTGTGCCTTGCCCATCAACAGATAACTGTCATCCACCCATTTGTTGTATTCAGGTAAATTATAAAATTCCTTTTCTTTTTCCGTTAGTTTGGTTTTCTTCCTTTTGGGTTTTGCCGTGATCGAATGGTAACTAATCAGCTTGGAAGCTTTTTTCACCACACGATCCATTTCAGAAGTGATCAGACTGGCAGTTTCCTTAGTTTCCAGTGGAAAAACCGGTAAGGTTCTGGCAAAATCCGGTTTTATCTGTTTCCAGGCCCTTCTGATCCCACTTTTATAACTCTCTTTTGCGTTAAAATAAATATTGTAATGGGATACAAGGTTATGATAGGCACGACTTGATCCCGTATTTTTCTTTACCGAACAACCCGAATTCCCGAGCAATAAAATGAAAAATACAAAATAAAATACCTTTTTACTCAATGTTACTGGTTTTTTTCAAACAAACAGTAAAACTAAAAAAATAGTATTCTACAGGGCAGTTTTTTGCAAATAATTTACTTACGGAAGCTTACATAAGCCACCGGAAACAAATGTTTTTACTGAAAATTAGTGCGCTGGCACTTCAAGTTTTTTTACTTCGGCCACTTCTTTAAGTACGGACTGCTCTATTCCGGCTAAAGTTTGCTGGCGATAAGGACATTTCCTACAGGTCCCCGTAAGTTGCACCATAACAGTTCCTTCATCTGTAATTTCAAGTAACTTGACATCGCCGCCGTCAGCCTGAAGAAAAGGCCTCATTCTTTCCAGGACCGCTATAACCTTGTTTTTTATGCGGGCTTTATTATCCATGTAACTCATACCTCCGTTAACGCTGTATAATAACCTTTTTTGTTGGAGGCAGCTCCTTATTTCTTTTATCCACCTGTTCAACGAACCGGGCTGCCAGATCTTGGAATATCTGTCCCGGCATGGTGTCTTCATCCAGAGCCACAGGTCTACCGGCATCTCCGCTCTCACGGATTTTCTGTACAATAGGTATGTTGGCCAATACAGGAACATTGTATTTTTCAGCTATCTTCCGGGCTCCTCCTTCTCCGAAAATATAATATTTTTTATCAGGCATTTCTTCCGGAGTAAACCAGGCCATATTTTCTACCAACCCCAGTACCGGTACTTCGATTTTATCGCTCCTGAACATCGCAATACCCCTGATTACATCTGCCAGGGCTACATCCTGGGGGGTGGTAACCATCAAAGCCCCTGTTACCGGGATCTCCTGCACCATGGTCAGGTGAATATCACTGGTTCCGGGAGGCAGGTCCACAATAAGAAAATCCAGCTCACCCCAGTCTCCCTGTTGTAAAAGTTGTTTCAGAGCACTGGTAGCCATGGGCCCACGCCAGACCAAAGCATCATCAGTATTAATAAAAAATCCTATAGATAATATCTTCATGCCGTATTTTTCCAACGGGATGATCATATCTATCCCATTTACTTTATGAACCCGCGGTACGGAACCTTCCAGATCCATCATCTTCGGAACGGAAGGACCGAAAATATCAGCATCCAGCAATCCTGTCTTCCACCCCTGTTTTGCCAAGGTTACTGCCAGATTGGCCGCTACCATCGATTTGCCGACACCGCCTTTACCCGAAGCCACCACAATAACATTTTTCACCTCCGGCAAAACTTCAGGCCCGGTTTTTAACGGTCCTACTTTTACCGGAACCGTTATCATCACCTCAACATCCTTCCCAAACTTCTTCTTCAACTGACGGTCACACAACTTTTTGATTGAATTGAAGAAAGGATCATTGGGTTTGGGCAAAGCCAGTGTAAAAATGATCTGACGCCCGTCAATGCGCAGATTCTCTACCATGTTGGAAGAAACAATGTCTCCTGCCGTTTCGGGATGCTTGATCTTTTTTAAAATTTCCAGTACTTTTTCCTTTGTTATTTCCATGCTATATTAAATTCCATATTTTAAATTTTCATTCTATTTTTATTTAATATAAATAAAGGTACAAATATAAAGAAACTTTAAAC
>Ga0136651_10001091_pt1 | contig 14883 bp, 14 predicted proteins | sample Mar14236cmmetaG_FD_94867 | JGI IMG/M metagenome (GOLD analysis project Ga0136651, IMG submission 94867) | Marine hydrothermal vent microbial communities from Guaymas Basin, Gulf of California to study Microbial Dark Matter (Phase II) - Marker... ...
AATCGGATAATCCCACCTATCCGTGTTATGAGGTAAATGACAGCATAGAACACGGATCAGCAGGATTGGCGGATCGGATCGGATAATCCCACCTATCCGTGTTATGAGGTAAATGACAGCATGAAAAAAATCGCTATTCTAGGCTCCCCACGTGGTTGGCACGTCCGAGCCTTGCACCAGGCGCTGGAACGTCGTGGCGTGGCCGTGACCTGCTTGCCCATCACCCGCCTGGTGGCCCGCGTAGCCGGCCGGCCGTGGGTGCGCAGTCAGGAGGATACACTGGACGGCTACGATGCCATCTTTGTGCGGGCTATCCCCGGTGGTTCGCTGGAACAGATCATTTTTCGGGTAAATGTACTGCACCGGTTGGAGGACGCCGGGGTGCGGATCGTCAATCCACCGACGACCATTGAGCGCACGGTGGACAAATATTACACCTCGTCTCTGCTGGAGGACGCCGGCTTACCGACTCCGCGCACTATCGTCACCGAACGCTTCGACGGGGCGCTGGCCGCATTCCACGAACTGGGCGGCGACATTGTCGTCAAGCCCCTCTTTGGCTCCGAAGGGCGGGGCATGGTGCGCGTCTCGGACCCAGACACCGCCTACCGTGTCTTTCGCGCCCTGGAATTGGGCCGTTACGTGTACTACCTGCAAGAGTTCATCCCCCACGCCCCCAGCGTCGGCGTCAACGAGGACATCCGCGCCTTTGTCATCGGCGACCGGGTGGTGGCGGCCATGGTGCGGCGGGCCAACTCTTGGAAGACGAACGTGGCCCAGGGAGCCGAGGCTTTAGTCTTGACGTTGAGCCCAGACATGGTAGAGATGAGCCTGTGCGCCGCCCGCGCCCTGGACGCAGATTACGCCGGAGTGGACATTCTGCGCTCGGAGGAGGGCCGGGTCTACGTGTCCGAAGTCAACGGCATCCCTGGCTGGGCGAAACTGCAACAGGTGACCGGCGTGGACGTGGCCGAGATACTCGTCGAACACGTGATTGGTCGAGGAGGAGAGTCGTAACATGTCATTTACCCCCCTGACCCCAGACGAGGCTGTGCTGGCGGCTCAAATTGCCTGCTTTATTGAGGTCAGCGCCAGCAAGCCAGGCAACGTATCCCGCCATTATGACTTTCACGACATGCGCATGGAGGACTTTTTGCTCAGCGCGGCGGCCATCGGGCCGGCCATACACCGGGCGGGACGGGCCTCCGTAGGAGAGACCGTCCTGCGCGCCGTTCAGGACACCAAACGACTCGTGCGGCCCAACACCAATCTGGGCATCATCCTGTTGCTGGCTCCCCTGGCCCGGGCCGCGATAGCGCCAGGATCGGGGACGTTGCGTGAGCGGTTGAGCCGTGTGCTGGCTGGACTGACGGTGGAGGATGCCTGTCTGGCCTACCGCGCCATCCGCCTGGCGGCCCCCGGTGGACTGGGCAGTGTGGACGAAAAAGATGTGGCGACTGAGCCAGATGTGACGCTGCGCCAGGCCATGGCGCTGGCCGCCGACCGCGATTCCGTGGCCCGCGAGTACGTGACCGATTACGAGATTACTTTTCAGCAGGCAATGCCCGTCCTGCGCGATTGCTTGCAGACCTGCTCATCCCTCACCGATGCCACTGTCCAGACCGCCCTCACCCTCCTGGCCGAGACACCCGATACTCTCATTGTCCGCAAACTGGGTTGGGACACGGCCCGCACGGTCTCACGGCAGGCCGGAGAGGTGCTGCGCCAGGGTGGAGTCCTCACCGAGCAAGGGCGGGCGGCGTTGGCTCACTTTGACACCTCCCTCCGCGACGAGACCAACAGCCTCAACCCCGGCGCCACCGCTGACCTGGTCACCACGGCGCTATTTGTGCTACTCCTAGAGAAGGGCTACCCTGTGGCGTTACCCTGACTATGACAATGACACCGTTTGAAGGGCTTGCCCTGAGCGCAGTCGAAGGGTTTGCCGTGCAGACCACGGACAATCTGTTTTTCACCGTCAAGGGGTTGCTTCACCCTCCTGACCGGGTGATCGCCTACTTGCGCTATCTCCCTGACCCCCAGGGTGACCGGGAGCGAGACGGTGTGCGTTACCGGCGGGTGTATCACTTTGGGGAGCAGCAGGAAATCCTCCAGGCACGCTACCCGGACTATTTGAGTCACGATCCCGTCCTGGGTATCCGCCTGCAGAGCGTGCCCCGGCGGCTCATCCGCACGGTCTACGATCCCTGTGACTACCTGGCGACCCTCCGCCAGCGGGGCCCCGCCGATGTTGTAGAGGAGCACGCGCTGGCGCTAACGGCCGTGCTACAGAACGCGGATTGCAGGACAACAACGGATGTGGAGGAACACACGCTGGCGGCTTTGCTGCAGGCAATTCGCAATTCTTTGGGCGTCTCCGGCTCGGTGCTGATTGGGATGCACCGTCCGGATTCGGACATTGACCTCGTCGTCTACGGCGAGACGGCGGGGCGGGCTGTCCACCGGGCGCTTGGCTGCCTGCTGGATGACTCGTCCAACGACCTGCGCCGCCCCAACCGGGAGGAACTGGCCGCGCTCCACGCTGCGCATCGCCCGGACACTCCACTCTCTTTCGCTGATTTCGTCCGCCTCCAGGCCCGCAAAGTCAACGAGGGACGTTTCCGGGGGCGGGAGGTCTTTATCCGTTTCGTAAAGCGGCCGGCGGAGGTGGGGGAGCGGTACGGAGAGCGCCGGTTCGAGCCTCTGGGGCCGGCCACGCTGCGGGCGCGGGTGACGGACGACTACGACGCCATCTTTACCCCCTGCCGCTATGGTGTCGAGGATGTGACGTTCCTGGACGGCTCACCCGTGGCCGACCTGCGAGAATTGGTCTCCTTTCGCGGCAGGTTCAGCGAACAGGCGCGGGCTGGGGAGTGGGCCGTCGCGCGGGGGAGTTTGGAGCGGGTCATCCATCGGAGCGAGCCGATCTACCACCGTCTGGTTGTCGGCGGACGGGCGGGGGATTATTTGAAAGCCGTGTAGGAGTGAGATTGTGTCTTCTCAACCAGAAGGACGCAAGCCCAAAGACCGGGAATTCCTTCGCACCCGCGAGGGAATGTTTTTCTGCGTGACCGGCTACCTCCACCCACCGGAGCGGTACACCGCTTACCTCAAGTATTCACCCGATCCACTGGGCAAGTGGCGGGATGCGGAGACGGCCTACCGCCGCGAGTTGCCTTACTATCACGTCCGCAATGTGGCGGAGACCATTGGCTACCTGGAGCAACATTACCCCTGGCACGTCCATTACTGCCCGGTGCGGGATATTCGCTTTTCGATGGTGCATCGAGATTACGTAGCCTGTTACTATGACCCACAGGAGCGTCTGGCGGAGATATTGGCCGGTCCCCACGATTCGCTGGAGGAAGAGGTGTGTGGCTTGACGATAGAGATCGCCGCGTGCGCCGGCATCGAGCCAGACGTCCTGGGGATTACGGGTTCTGTCCTGATCGGACTTCACAATCCTGTTTTTTCGGACATTGACCTGTTGGTGTACGGGCTGGAGAACGTCTGGAAGGTGCGAGAGGCTTTGAGCGCGGGCGATAGTCCGCACATCCGGCAGCCGGACGTCGAGTTCGTCGCCCGCTGGACCCGGCGGATCGCGGAGCGGTTTCCCCTGACTCTGGAGGAGGCGCGCTATTTCGCCGGCCGGCGTTGGAATTATGGTTTTTACGGGGAGCGTTATTTCTCCCTCCATCCCACCCGGACAGACGCAGAGATCACCGAGCAGTATGGCGATCACATCTACCGGAGCGCGGGGGCCGCGCGGATCTGGGCCATCGTCACCGAGGCAGGAGAGGCGCTCTTCCTGCCCGCCACGTATCGGGTGGAGAGTGTGCGAGTCCTGGAGGGGGATGCGAGGGCGGCCCAAGTGCGGGAGATCGTCTCCTACGAAGGAATCTACTGCGATATAGCCGGCGCAGGACAAGAGATCGAAGCCCAGGGAAAACTGGAAAGCGTGGACGGCGAGCCCCGGCGGCTGGTCATCGGCACGACCCAACTGGCAGGCGCAGAGTACATCAAGCCAGCAGGCGATTGACAAGTACCGCAAAGTATGATATAGTTCGCACCGATGTACCTGACACTTGTTCACCCGTGACTGGGGGCTAAAGTGGCCTTGCTGATCCAGCGTGCAGCCTATCTCCTACGCGATGTCCACCGTATTGAGCGCGACGTGGACTTGCTCCTCGAAGGAAACCTGATCGCGGCTGTCGGCCGCGACCTCCCCGTGCCGCCCGGTGCCGAGACGATAGATGCCCAGGGTTGCGCCGTCATCCCCGGTCTGATCAACGGTCACACGCACCTCTACCAAAATTTCCTCAAAGGGACAGGCGTGGGGTTGCAGTTGGTGGATTGGTGCGAGGCGATCCTCTTCCCGATGGTGGACGTCATCCTCCAGGAGCAACTGGCCGGCCACGGGCGGAGCGGCTACCTCTGGTCGGCGCTGGGGGCGCTAGAGGTGGTCCGCGCAGGCACGACTTGCTGCCAGAACCTGGACACGGCTGCGTACCTCACGCTGTCGAGTGTCCTGGATGCCTGGCGGGACATTGGGCTGCGCGGGGTGGGCGCCATCACCCTGGCGAACCGCTGGGTCCCTCCCCACCTGCTCCTCGATGAAGAAATAATCCGGCAATCCACACAGCGCCTCATTGAGCAAGAGCACGAGCCGGGTGGCCGCGTGCAGATTGCGCTGGGGCCGTCCGCGCCATTCTTGTGTGATGAGGGGCTACTCCGGTGGGCCCGCGACACTGCCCAGGCGCACGACCTGGGTCTCCACATCCACGTGAGCGAGACGTCCGGCGAGGTCGAGAACGCGCTGCGGGAGTGGGGGAAACGCCCGGTAGAGTATCTGGAATCGCTGGGATTGCTGGGCGAGCGGCTCAGCGCCGTCCACTGCGTCCACGTGAACCAGGCCGAGATTGATCTCCTGGCTCATCACGGCGCGACTGTCGTTCACTGCCCCAAATCGAACATGAAACTGGCCGATGGCGCTATGGACTGGCCCGCGCTAAAGGCGGCGGGGGTGGAGGTGGCGTTGGCCAACGACGGCTGTGCCTCCAATGACTTGCTCGACATGTGGGAGGAGATGCGGGCAGCAGCGATGTTGGCGGCGGTCACGGCTGGCGACCCGGTGGCGATCACCCCGGCCGACGTTTTCCGCGCCGCCACCGAGGGCGGCGCGCGGGCCTGCCGGGTGGACGCCGGTACGCTCGATCCCGGCCGGCTGGCCGACGTGACCATCGTGGACTTGAGCGGCGTACACCTGCGCCCCGTCCACGACATTTTGCAGACGTTGGTCTACTGCACCCGCGCCAGCGATGTGCGTGACACCATCATTGACGGGCAGGTAGTGATGCGCCGACGGCAGATCGTCACCGTGGACGAGGCGGCGCTGGTGGAGGAAGCGGACGCGGTGGGGCAAGAGTTGTTCGATCGTGCGCAGCGAAGCACGGTCGAGCGCGAATAGTCGTCTATAGTTTACGGGAGGTTTTGCGTGAGCACACTTGTCCAATACATCCCCGGTGAGACCTTTTTCCACCGTCTCGACCCGCGTTCCAAGATCATTTTTATGCTGCTCATCACAGGGGTCATCTTTGTCGTCCAGAGCCTCTGGGTGGCCGTCGCGGTGTTGCTTACCCTGATTCTGGTCTGGTTCCTGGCAGGGTTGCCTTTCTCCATACTCAAGGGATTAGGCAAGGCGATGGTCGGGATCATAGTGTTCCTGTTCGTCGTACAGACGTTGCTCTACCCCGGCGAGACGATCCTGGTTCAGCCTATCATTCCCCAGTTCATCCCGCTTATCGGCGGCATGGGCAAGATCGCGCTGGAGGGCGTTTTGTTTGCGCTGCTGCTCTCGCTGCGCCTGCTGGCGATGATCATTGTGCTGCCGCTGGTCAGCATGACCACGCCGGTGCACATCTTTTCGCTGGGACTGGTTCGCCTGGGGCTGCCCTACCGCCTGGCCTACACCACGACCACGGCGCTCAACCTGATCCCCATTCTGCAAGCCGAGGCCAACGTCATCGTGGACGCGCAACGGCTGCGGGCGCTCCAGGTCTTTGAGAAAGGTAAATTCCTGGACAAGCTAAAGGCCTACCCACCGCTGATCACGCCGCTGGTGATCGGCGCTATGCGGCGCGCCCAGTTGATGGCCGTGGCGATGGACTCGCGGGCGTTCGGCGCGACCAAAGATCGCACCTACGTTCAGGACATCCAGATCCGCGCTATGGATTGGGTCTTTATTGTCTTATCTGTGCTGTACACCGCGTTGGCGGTCACCGCAAATTATCTCATCGCGTAAGGGACATATTATGAACCAACGAGAACCCTATATTATCTTTGACGACGTTTCCTACCGCTACCCGCGCACCAGGCGCTACGCGCTCAAACACCTCGATCTCACGATCTACAAGGGCGAGTTTGTCACCGTACTGGGCGAAAACGGCGCGGGTAAATCTACCTTTTGCCAGACGCTCAACGGAGTGGCGCCCCATTCACGCGGCGGACGGATGAGGGGGCGTATAACTGTCGGCGGTCTGGACACGCAGGAAACGACGGTGGCCGAACTCGCGCAAAAAGTCGGTATTGTGCTAGAAGATCCAGAGACGCAACTTTTCACGACGAGCGTGCTCAGCGAGGTGGCCTTTGGGCCGGAGAACGTAGGCATTGACCCACAGGAAATCTTGCGCCGCGCGGAGTGGGCGCTGGAAGTGGTGCGACTGACCGGCTACGAGGATCGCGCGCCTACCGCGCTCTCCGGTGGCCAAAAACAGCGATTGGCAATCGCGGCTGCGCTGGCTATGCGCCCCGCTGTGTTGGCGCTGGACGAGGCCACCTCACAACTCGACCCCATCGGGACCGTAGAGGTCTTTTCCGTGATTCGTGAACTGAACGAGCAGTATGGGATGACCATCGTAATGGCGACCGACAAAGGCGAGGAAGTGGCCCAGTTCGCCGACCGGGTGCTGGTGCTGCACGAGGGAGAACTGGTCGCGCAGGGAACGCCGCGAGAGATCTTTGCGGACACCGGATTGCTTGAGCGCGTCATGATCCGCGCGCCGCAGGTATCGCAATTGGCAATCTATTTGCAGGAGCGAGACACCCCCCTGGCCGACTTTCCCATCACGGTGGATGAAGCCGGACGAGGGATTGTGCAGTTGATCGGAGGCGCAAATTGAACCACGACGACATTGCTATCGCAATCGAGAATCTAGAGTACGTCTACCAGCCGCATAACGTTAAGGCGGTGAATGGGATCAGCTTTAGCGTCCGCTGGGGCGAGTTCGTCGGCATCATCGGCCAGAACGGGGCGGGCAAGACTACGGTGCTAAAGAACATTCTCGGCCTGCTGACACCCACGTCGGGACGCATAATCGTAGACGGTGTTGACACCCGCCAGACGACGGTGGCTGACCTGGCTACCCGGGTCGGGTTTGTGTTGCAGAACCCCGATCAGCAACTGTTCGCTCAGACGGTGGAGGAGGAGATTGCCTTTGGGCCGCGCAACCTGATGCTTTCGGAGGTGGACATCCAGGAGCGGGTAGAAGAGGTGATCGCGCTCACCGGGCTGGATCAGTTTCGAGAAGAATTTCCACCGGCGCTGTCCAAAGGAGATCGGGCCAAGGTGGTGATCGCGTCGGTGCTGGCGATGCGTCCCAAAATCATCATCCTGGACGAGCCAACGACGGGACAGGATTACAAGGGCTGTCACCAGATCATGCAGATCGCCCACCGCCTGCACGAGGAAGGACGCACTGTGCTCGTCGTCACCCACCACATGGCGCTGGTCGCCGAGTACACTGAGCGCACTGTGGTACTGTGCCAGGGGGGGATTCTGCTGGACGACGCGACGGACGTCGTTTTCTCGCAGCCTGAGACCCTCCGTCAGACGCACGTTGCCCCCCCGCAGATCACTCAACTGGCGCAGGCGTTGCCCCGTGAGTTGGGCCTGCCTGCTAATGCCCTGACTGTTCCACAGTTAGGCGATTCAATCTTGTCAGGAGGACATACGTAACGATGAATGAACTTTTGGAGCGATTAAGGGCCATCTGCGGCCCGGAGCACGTCAGCGACGTACTCGCCGACCGGCTCTGCTATCGTCGCGACTGCGGCCCTACCCCCGGCGGTGTGCCTGACATCGTCGTGCGGCCAGAAAGCACCGCCGAGGTGGTCGAAATCGTCAAGGCCGCCAACGAGGCCCGGAAACCCATCTTTATCTGGGGACGCGCCACGACCTTTGTGGATTTTGGCGTCAAAGAGGGCTGCATCGTGATGGCGCTGGATTTGATGAACCGCGTCCTCGAAATTGACCTGGAGAACCAGGTGGTCACTGCCGAGACGGGCGCGATATGGCATGCGGTGGATAGCGAGCTGAACCGCCTGGGTTGGGAGATGACGGTACCCGGCGGCGGGGGGATGTTCTCCTGCACCGTCGGCGGCACGGTGGCCTATAACGCTGTCCCCCACGGCATCACCGAGTACGGCATCACCGGCGGGCACGTCGTCGCGCTGGAGGTGGTGTTGCCAAATGGGACAGTGGTTCGCACCGGCTCGGCGGCCAACGCCGACGCGCCCCTCAACATTGAGCGGGGAGCCAACGGCACCGATTTGGCCGGATTGTTCATCGGTTCTTGCGGTACGCTGGGCGTCATCACCGAGGTGACTATGCGCATCCACCGCCTCCCAGAGTGCGAGCGATTTCTGTTCTACGCCTTTGACAGCGTGGATGATTGCGTGGACGCGGCGTCCGCCATCCAGTCTCAGCAGGCCGCCACTTTCCTGGTCGGTCTTTTCGGCGGCCCCAAGCCGGACGGCGTGGAGGGGGAGGCTTTCCTGCACACCATCATCCGCGATAACACGGCCGAGGCTGACCGGCGCGCCCGCGCGGCGCGCGTTTGCTGCGAGACGTTCCGCGGCCGCCCGCAGGACCCCGATGGCACGCGCCGTTACTGGACGGAGCACATGTACTCCTGGCTGCGCAACACCACCGCCAGCGCCTACTATGGCAGCCGCCCTTACTATTGCCCGGAGGTGGCGGGTTTCATCCCCACCCAGGCGCTGAAAAAAGCCATCCCCGCGCTGCACGAATACGTTGTCAACAATGCGGACTTTAGCCGCGTGGGAATGCGTATCAAAGGTTTCGACGTCTACTTTTCGCCCAACGCCGCTTACTTGTGGGTGGACACACTTTACCCAGAGACGGATCCAGAGGCCAAAAAAGTGGGCTTGCAAGTGCGGGCCGAAATCGCAGAGATGCTCTTTGGCCGCTGGATGTCGCCGGGCGGCATCGTCTCCGGCATCGCGCCGTACATTATGCATCGCCTGGGCACAGCGTTCGACCTGTTAAAGACGCTCAAAGCGGTGATGGATCCCAACAGCATCCTCAATCCCGGCGTGTTGGGGCTAGGAGGGAACAATGACTGAGCATCACGACGACAACCTGGCTTTGCAGACTGTGGCCCAGTCCACCTACGAGTGCCTGCGCTGCGCCTTTTGCTTCGACCTGAGCTGGCTGGGGCCGGTCAACCTGTGCCCGTCCTACGCCTGGGGCGCGTTCGAGTCCTACGGCGCGCGCGGGCGCGTCGCCATCGCCCGGGCCATTTTGGAGGGAGAACTGGAGTATGACGAGAGCCTGATCCCGCGCGTCTTTGCCTGCACCGAGTGCCGCGCCTGCGCCGAGCACTGCTTCAAGTACATTGACACGGTCAAAATCTATGCCAAGATGCGCGAGGATATGGCGGAGCGGGGACTGATCCCGCCGGTGCTGGCTGCCACAGCCGACATCCTGGTCGAGAAGCACAACATCTATGACAAGCCCCACGAGCAGCGTCTCTCCTGGCTCAAGGACCGCTCACGGGTGGATAAGTCTGCGCCGGTGGCCTTCTTCGTCGGATGCACACCATCCTACGTGCGTCGCACGCTGGCCCGCGACACCTACGACGCGCTGGACGCTGCAGGCCTCGACTTCACCGTCCTGAGCGACGAGTGGTGCTGCGGGCATCCCTTCCTGGCCGCCGGCCAGCGCGAGCGTGCCGCCGGGGTGATGCGCCACAACGTGGAGGCGCTGAAGGGGCTGGGGGTCGAGCGGATTGTATTCGAGTGCCCCGGCTGTATGCGGGCTTTCCGCGAGGACGTGCCGGAGGTGTTGGGCGAGCCACTGCCCTTCGAGGTCGTCCACGTGACGGAGGAGATCGCCCGCCAGGTGGAGGCCGGCCGCCTCCAGTTCGACGTCTACCAACCCGGCACCGTCGTCACCTACCACGACCCGTGCACGCTGGGGCGGGGCTTGGGCATCTACGACGCGCCGCGTATCATCATCAAAGCGATGCCAGGGATGCGGCTGGCAGAGATGAACCGTCACGGGCGGGACGCTTACTGCTGCGGCGCGGGATCCTTCGTGCGCTACGATTTCCCTGAATTCACCGACCAAACGGGCGTCGAGCGTTTCCGCGAGGCCGCGTCAACCGGTGCGCAGGTCGTGCTCACCGCCTGCCCTGCTTGTGTGACGCAGTTGCAATACATCCGTGGGCAAATGGAGAGCGACGCGCGAGTGATGGATCTTGTTTCTCTGGTCAACCGCGTTGCTCGCTGGAAATAGTTCTGGCCTGTTGCAGCAATAGATAAGGAGGTCACCTGGAAAAAATATCACAACAGTATTCGCACACGTGTAAGCAATCCACTTTCAATTTAAGGAGAAAATACTATGAAGAAAAAAGGTTCGCTTCTCTCAACTCACCCGGCCGTGATTGCCGTTTGGGCTGCCCTGATCGCCGTTGCGACGCTGCTGCCGGCTATCCCTGTGATCGGCACAGGCGCGACCTTTAGCGTCGGTGACGCGCTGGTACCGCTATCCGGCATCCTGTTCGGTCCTGTCGCTGGCGCCATCTGTGCTGCCATCGGCGCTTTCATCGGCCAACTCATCGCTCCTCACACTGTCATCTTTGGCCCTCTGTCGTTCGTCATCCCTGCTCTCGGAGCGTTGTGCGCCGGCTTTGCGATGCAGAAAAAGTGGTACGTGCCACTGGGTGTGATCATCGTCTTGAGCCTGGCGTGGTACATGTTCCCGCTGGGCCGTGACGTCTGGTTCAATCCCTTGATCTACCTGCCCGGCATCATCGCCTCGCTCCTTCTGGCCGTCTGGCCGACCTGGATCGGCGACGAGCAGCGCAGCAAGATGTTTACCGGCGTCTTTTTGGCTGCGTTAGCCAGTGCCACCGTCAATCACTCCTTTGGCAACCTATGGGCGCTGATCATGTTCCAACTGCCCAAAGAGATTTGGGTAGCCGTGTTGGGCATTGCGCCCATGCAGCGCGTCCTCTTTGCGTTAGGCTCGGCCATCGTCGGGACGCCGCTCTTGATCGGTTTACCCAAGATCGGCGTCGTCGTCGGCCAGATGATGTACAAAGAGGAAGAAGAGTACGAAGAAGACTTGGCTTGAGTCAAGACCCAGGTCTGTCGTACCCTGCCAGTTATGCTCTGAGGGCAAGGCCCTGGTCTTTGCCCTCAGAGCGGAAGAAAATACTCAATGTTGAGGAGGGATGTGATGCAATGCAAGGATATATGGATTGCGCTGTTGGTAACGTGCCTGCTGCTGGTGGCCTGCGGAGGTGGGGCGACCCCGGCCGCTCCCTCGCCGCCAACGTCCGCGCCAGAAGAGGAGCCTTCCGAGGCCCCTGCCCCGACCGACGAGACGCCGGATGAGCCTGTCACCATCACCTGGTGGACCGAGCCTATCCTGAAATCCAACCGCGAGGCCTTCCTGACGCACATTGTGGATAGTTTCAACGCTGCCCACCCCGACATCGTGCTGGAGGTACTCTTTATCGCCGACCTGGACCGGGTGACCCGCACCGCCGTCCAGGGAGGCGAAGGGCCAGACATCATCCAGTCGCCGGGGCCGGCCTTTGTGATGGATTACGTGGAGGCCGGGCACGTGCTGCCGCTGGATGACTATGCCGGGCAGTACAGCTGGGCCGAGGCCATCTACCCCTGGGCGATGGACGTGGGGCGGGTGGACGGCACGCTCTACAGTCTGCCCCTCACCTACGAGACGATGGTGCTCTTTTACAACGCCACTCTCTTTGACCAGATGGGTTGGGAAGTGCCGGTCACCTCCGCCGAACTGGAGACGTTGGCTCAGGCTGCCAGCGACGCCGGCCTGCTTCCCTTTGCCCAAAGCAACGCTTCCTGGAAGGCGGCCAACGAGTGGTTCGTCACTATCTTTTACAACAATTATGCCGGCTCCCAGGCCGTCTACGAGGCGCTGACGGGCCAGCGGCGATGGGACGATCCGCTCTTTGTCGAGGCCATACAACTGCTCAAGGAATATATGGACAATGGCTGGTTCTCCGGCAGCCGCGAGAACTATTACACGCTCCAGCACGCCGACATCTGGGGCGCGCTGGGCGATGGGGTGGCGGCCATGCAGATGACGGGCACCTGGGGCTTTCTCCACGCCCGCACTTACTTTGAGGACACGGGCAACGAGTGGGGCTGGGCCACGCTGCCCCCGCTGCGAGAGGGCGCCCAGCCCGACTATGCCCTGGGCATCGGCAGTAGTCTCTCCATCAACGCGGGCACGTCCAACCCCGACGCGGTGGCCGAGGTGCTGGACTGGCTTTACAACGACCCGCAGCGCATCGCCCGACTGGCGAGCGACATCGGCGGCGGCGAGTTCGTCGTACCGGTGCGCATCGCCCGCGAGGATTTTCCGCCCGATACCGATCCCCGTCTGATTGAGGCGCTGATGGCCTTTTCCGCCACCTTTGAGGAGGGACGCTACGGCTACACCACCTGGACATTCTGGCCGCCGGTGACGGAGCAGTACATCATCAGCGGGATGGAGCAGGTCTGGAACGGGGAGATCACGCCGGAGGAATATTGCGCCGAGCAGCAGCGCCTGTTCGAGGAGGATATGGCGGCGGGGAATGTGCCGCCGATTCCGGTCAGGCGGTAGAACACGGATTGGCAGGATTAGCGGATCAAGATTGCAGATGACCACTCAATCACACCGCAACTGGAAAAGAGTCCTGACACCCTGGCTCTTTATTGCCCCCATCCTGATCCTCAACGTCGTTATCATCCTGGGGCCGTCGCTTGCCAGCGTCTATTACTCGCTCACCGATTGGTCCGGAGTGGGCCGCCCCACCTGGATAGGGTTGGCTAACTTTGAGCGCATTCTCAGCGACCCGGTCTATCACATCGCGCTGATCAACAATCTCAAGTGGACGCTCATCTTTCTGACCGTGCCGGTGGCGATGGGGCTGTTGGGCGCGGCGCTGCTGGCTCCCATCGAACGAGGGCAAATGTTCTTCCGCGTGGCCTATTTCATCCCCTACGTCATTGCCAGCGTCGTCAATGCCCAAATCTGGCGCAGCCTCTTGCACCCGCTCAAGGGCATTGGCCCCTGGCTGGCCCGTCACGGCATCCCCTTCCTCAACGTCGCTTTCCTGGGCAAGGAGAGCACCGCGCTGTACACTGTCGCCTTTATTGACAACTGGCATTGGTGGGGCTTTTTGGTGGTCGTCTACTTGGCGGCCATGCAGTCGGTATCCATCAGCCTGTACGAGGCGGCGCGGCTGGATGGGGCCAGTCGCTGGCAAGAGTTCTGGCACGTCACCCTGCCCGGCATCCGCCCCACGCTGGTCTTTACCTTGCTGATGACCATTATCTGGTCCTTCCTGGTCTTTGACTACATCTACGTGCTGACCGAAGGAGGGCCGGCCCACGCCTCGGAGGTTCTAGCGACGGAGGTGTTCAACGCCGCCTTTGGCCGTTTCGAGGTGGGGTACGCAGCCGCGGTCGGGCTGACGATGAGTTTATTCTGTGCCGTCTTTGTGGGTATCTTTGTCACGCTGCGCCGCCGGGGGTGGGAGATATGAATTCGTCACGCCGCCGTTCGCGTCGCGCTGCGTCGCTGGCTCCCAACTATATCATCTTGAGCCTGCTGGTGCTCTTTTCACTGGGGCCGCTGCTGGTGATGGGCTTTAATTCGCTCAAGGACAATGCCGAAATCGCGCGCAACCCGCTGGGGCCGCCGCGCGAAGGTCTCAACTGGGAGAACTTTCCCGCGGCCTGGGAAGCGGGAGAGTACTCGGTCTCGCTCCGCAACAGCGCGGTCATCGTCGCCGGCACCGTCGTGGGCGTCTGCCTGGTGGCGGGCATGGCCGCCTACGCGCTGGCTAAACTCGACCTGCCCGGTGCGGACGCGCTGACCCTCTACTTTCTGGCCGGCACCAGCCTGCCGATGCAACTCTTTCTGGTGCCGCTTTACTTTCTGTGGGCCAAATTGGGCTTGGTGGACAACCCGCTTGGCTTGATCATTATCTACGTGGCGCTTTTCTCCTCCTTTGCCACCTTTTTGTTGCGCTCCTACATGGTCGCCATCCCGACCGATTTCGAGGACGCGGCGCGGATAGATGGCGCTTCGGATTGGCAGGTCTTTTCCCGGGTCATCGTGCCTCTCACTTGGCCCGGCTTTTTGACCGCCGGGCTGGTGACTGGTCTGTGGGCCTGGAACGAGTTTCTGTTCGCCGTCACGTTCCTGCACAAGCCAGAGGTGATGACGGTGACGATCAGTTACTACAATTTCGCCGGCCGCTACGGGCGCGATTGGGGCTTGACCAGCGCGGCGTCGCTGATCATGATCTTGCCGGTGGTCGTTTTGTTCCTATCCTTGCAGCGCCAGTTCATCAAGGGACTGACGGAAGGTGGATTGAAGACGTGAGTCGGCGAGGCAGCGAATTAGCGAGTCAGCGAGTCGGCGAATCAGCGAGTCAGCGAGTCGGCGAATTGGATGTGGTGGTGCTGGGCGGAGCGGCGGTTGACTTGGTGGCGCGGGTGGACGAGTTGCCGCAGCGGGATAGCCTCGTGCTGGCGTGGTCT
>Ga0136651_10001093_pt1 | contig 14872 bp, 20 predicted proteins | sample Mar14236cmmetaG_FD_94867 | JGI IMG/M metagenome (GOLD analysis project Ga0136651, IMG submission 94867) | Marine hydrothermal vent microbial communities from Guaymas Basin, Gulf of California to study Microbial Dark Matter (Phase II) - Marker... ...
ACTGAAATCGTTTATCTGACGGCGGACAAGGAGGACCAATTCACCATTGCCCAGGCCAACGCCGAACTAGATGCAAAAGGCTATTTTATCGAGGATCGCGTCTCTGTGCGTCACGGCCAGCGCTTCCTGTTCGAAGTGCCGGAGAAGATTGACTACATGGACGTATCGCCCAAGCAGATAGTGGGTATTTCCGCCTCGCTGATTCCTTTCTTGGAGCACGACGATGCCAACCGTGCTTTGATGGGCTCTAACATGCAGCGCCAGGCAGTGCCGCTCCTGACTCCAGAAGTAGCCACAGTGATCACAGGGATGGAGTATAATGCAGCGCGTGACTCCGGGCAGGTGGTCGTGGCTCAGGAGGATGGGGAGGTAGTCAGTGTCACCGGGCAACAGATAATCGTGGCTGGCGAAAATGGCTTGCAGACCTATCGGCTGCGCAGGTTCAATCGTTCCAACCAGTCCACCTGCATTGACCAGCGTCCGATTGTGAGTAAGGGACAGCGGGTTAAGAAGGATGATGTGTTGGCGGACTCGTCGTCTACTGATCTTGGCGCGCTAGCTCTGGGTCAAAACGTGTTCGTGGCCTTCATGTCGTGGGAAGGTAATAACTATGAGGACGCCATCATTATCAGCGAGAGTCTGGTGCGTGAGGATAAATTCACTTCTATCCACATTGAGAAGCACGAGATCCGAGCGCGTGAGACCAAACTTGGCCCAGAGGAGATCACCCGCGACATCCCCAACGTTGGCGAAGATGCGCTGAAGAATCTTGATGAAAATGGTATCGTGCACATCGGGGCTGAGGTTGGCCCCGGCGACATTCTGGTGGGCAAAATCACGCCTAAAGGTGAGAAGGAGCTCACGCCAGAAGAGAAGTTGTTGCGCGCCATATTCGGTGAGAAAGCACGAGAGGTAAAGGACTCGTCGCTGCGTATGCCGCATGGTGAGCGAGGCAAGGTAGTGGACGTCAGGATCTTCGACCGCGAGGAGCACCGCGATCTGCAGACGGGTGTCAATCAACTGGTGCGCGTTAGCGTGGCGCAGCAACGAAAAATTACTGAGGGTGACAAAATGGCCGGCCGGCACGGGAACAAAGGAGTCATTTCCAAGGTGGTGCCTATCGAGGACATGCCATTTATGCCGGATGGTACACCGGTGGAGATCATCCTCAATCCGCTAGGCGTGCCGGGGCGGATGAACATCGGACAGATTCTGGAGACACACCTGGGCTGGGCGGCCAACCGATTGGGCTTCCGCGCGGCAAGCCCCGTCTTCGATGGAGCAGATGAGCAAGAGATTGAAGCTGAGCTGTCTCGGGCATGGATGATGGATAAAGCGTGGGCCGAGATCACGCGCCGCGCCTGGGATTGGCTCAAGGAAGAGGATGTTGACCCTGAATACTTCGAGGACGACGACGAAGCGCGTCTGCAGTATATCTTGCGCTGGTTTGAAGAGCTCGGCTGCGACTACGACGAGGAGCAGTTGGCTTATGACCAAGTCTATGCCCGGCGGGCGGTATTGCGGGAGTGGCTGAAAGAGGGGGGGTATGATCCTGATATGCTGCTGGCTTTTGAGGACGACCCTCGAACTATTGTCGAGCAGGACGAGAATGATATCCTGGCTATCGAAGCCTGCCTGCGATTGTGGCTGGAGGAGAGAGATGAGGAAATTCCATCCGGCCTGTCCGGCGAAGAACTGATGGCTTACGCTGGCGAGGTGAGCCGTCGAACTGGCTGGCCTTTACCCACGACTGGCAAGGTCACCCTGTACGACGGCAAGACCGGTGAGCCTTTCGACCGACCGGTGACGGTGGGTGTGATTCACATGATGAAATTGGCTCACCTGGTCGAGGACAAGGTGCACGCCCGATCCACAGGGCCCTACTCCCTGGTTACCCAGCAGCCGCTGGGCGGCAAGGCGCAATTCGGCGGCCAGCGATTCGGCGAGATGGAGGTCTGGGCATTGGAGGCCTATGGTGCGGCCTATACCTTGCAGGAGATGCTGACCGTGAAATCGGACGACGTGATAGGTCGGGTGAAGACCTACGAAGCTATTGTCAAGGGCGAGGAAGTGACGGAACCCGGCGTGCCTGCCTCGTTCCGCGTACTGATCAAGGAACTGCAAAGTTTGGGATTGGCCGTGGAAGCTCTGAGGGAGAATGGCGAGGTGATCGAGTTCGGAAAGGACGAAGAGAAGGACAAAATTCCCCGCTTCGGTTCTGGCCTGGGTTTGCTAGGCTTCGGAGGGGACGTAGACAGGATTTGACTTTTAAAAGCTTCTGTAGTAGAATTTTTCTTCGTTGCTCAGCTCAGGAGCTACTTTATAACTGATACTGTGAGCGCGTAGGTTTGGCGAGGCCATCGCGACTCTTTCGATGGCCTCGTTCGACGGGATGAACGAGTAGTTCTTAGTCCCAGGGGAGGAAAGAATTGCCAACCATCAATCAGTTGGTTAAAAAAGGTCGCTCGCGCAAGCGAAGCAAAAGCAAAGCTCCGGCATTGCTCTACACTTACAACGCACTGAAGGGCCAACGCCGGCGGATAAGCAAGGGCGCGCCTCAGAAGCGAGGGGTGTGCACTCAGGTGCGGACGATGACCCCTAAGAAGCCCAACTCGGCCCTGCGCAAGATTGCTCGTGTGCGCCTCACCAATGGCATTGAAGTGACGGCTTACATTCCCGGCGAGGGGCATGTCTTGCAGGAGCACTCGGTGGTGCTGGTACGTGGGGGTCGTGTGAAGGATTTGCCGGGCGTGCGCTATCACGTCATCCGTGGTGCGTTGGATTCCAGCGGTGTTGAGAATCGCCAACAGCAGCGCTCCAAGTACGGGACGAAGCGGCCTAAGAAGAGATTACTAGAGGAATAAACGGGGCTACACACGGTAGCTCGTAACCGTTGATCGGTTGGAGGAGCACGAATTAGGAGCAAGATATGCCGAGACGTTATCGTCCTCCCAAGAGGATAATTGAGCCCGATACCAAATACAATAGCGTGCTGGTGGCTAAGTTCATCAATCGTTTGATGAAAGGCGGCAAGAAGAGCACGGCTGCCCGTATTTTATACGATGCACTCGACACTATCGAGGCGCGAATGCACCGCAATCCTCTGGATGTGTTTGAGCAAGCTCTCAAGAACGCGACTCCGATCCTGGAGGTGAAGCCCCGGCGTGTGGGCGGTGCGACCTATCAAATACCTGTGGAGGTGCCACCTGAACGGCGACTGTCGCTGGCGATGCGCTGGCTGACGCAATCTGCGCGAAACCGCTCAGGCAAGTCTATGGCCGAGAAGTTGGCCAATGAGTTGATGGACGCGGCGCAGAATACCGGAGCGACGATTAAGAGGCGGGAAGATACGCACAAAATGGCTGAAGCTAACAAGGCTTTCGCCCACTATCGCTGGTAAGTCACTATCCCCTCACCTTCCAGGTTATTGGGTTTACTGGGTGGTTAGCACAGGCTCCTTGAGACTGACTGCCGAATCACTCGATTTCCTGGCTGTGGAGCCATTCAAATGTCACGGGAATACCCCCTGGAACGAATACGCAACATCGGAATAATCGCGCACATTGACGCGGGCAAGACGACCACGACCGAACGGGTGCTGTTTTATACCGGACGGACGCACCGTATGGGCAATGTGGACGATGGCACCACGGTCACTGACTGGATGGAGCAGGAGCGCGAGCGAGGGATTACCATCACAGCAGCGGCGATTACCTGCTTCTGGCGAGAGCACCAGATTAACATTATTGATACGCCAGGCCACATTGATTTCACGGCAGAGGTGCAGCGCAGCCTTCACGTGCTGGACGGCGGTATCGTAGTCTTCGATGCAGTGGCCGGGGTGGAACCGCAGTCGGAGACGGTGTGGCGGCAGGCCGACCGTTACGGCGTGCCGCGCATTTGCTTCGTTAACAAAATGGACCGCGTGGGAGCCAATTTCTGGCGCACGATTGAGATGATTAAGGAACGCCTGGCCGCGACTCCAGTAGCAATACAGATTCCCATTGGTGTCGAAGACTCTTTTCGCGGCGTGGTAGATCTACTGGAGATGCAGGCTCTGACTTACACAGATGACCTGGACACCCATCAGGAGATAGGCGAGATTCCGGCTGAGATCGCGGAAGAGGCCGCAGCACGCCGCGTGGAGTTGGTGGAAGCCGTGATTGAGACCGATGATGATCTCATGTTCAGGTACCTTGAAGGTGAAAAAATCTCGGCCGGGGAACTACGCGCGGCTCTGCGGCGAGCGACGTTGCGGACGGAATTGGTGCCGGTGTTGTGTGGCTCTGCGCTACGTAACAAGGGCATCCCGCCGCTTCTGGACGCAGTGGTGGATTACTTGCCCTCTCCTTTGGAGGTGCGACCCGTCGTCGGTGTCCATCCTAAGACAGGGGCGCTGGTGGAGCGGCGAGCTGACGAGCAAGAGCCTCTGACCGCGTTGGTGTTCAAGATCGTGACTGACCCTTACATGGGACGTCTGGCCTATTTCCGAGTCTATTCGGGGCACATCAGGGCCGGGCAAGCGGTGCGCAACGCTAACAAAGGCAAGAAGGAGCGCATTGGGCGGCTGCTGCGCATGTATGCCAACCGGCGAGAGGAACTCAGCGAGGTCTACGCCGGGGACATTGGCGCGACGCTGGGCCTGAAGGATACTTTCACTGGGGAGACACTGTGTGATGCCGGTCACCCCATCATCCTGGAGTCCATCAAGTTCCCGGAGCCGGTGATTTCGGTGGCTATCGAGCCGCGAACCGAAGCCGACCAGGACAAAATGTCCAAGGCGCTTCAGCGGTTGGCGGAGGAAGACCCTACTTTTAGGGTGCGGGCGGATGAGCACACCGGTCAGACGATAATCTCCGGGATGGGCGAGTTGCACCTGGAAGTGCTGGTTGACCGCATGCTCCGCGAGTTTAAGGTAGGGGCATTGGTCGGACGGCCGCAGGTGGCTTACCGCGAGACGATTACTCGGCCAGCGCGCGCTGAGGGCCGGTTCATTCGCCAGACGGGTGGGCATGGGCAGTATGGCCATGTGGTGCTGGAGATAGAGCCACTGAAGGGGGACGAGGGATTCGTCTTCGAGTCGAAAATCAGGGGCGGTGACATCCCCCAGGAATTTATCCCGGCTGTGGAGCGCGGAGTGCGCGAGGCAATGGAGAGTGGGGTGTTGGCCGGGTATCCTTTGGTAGACATTAAAGCCACGCTGGTGAATGGCTCTTACCATGAGGTAGACTCGTCGGAGTTATCCTTCAAGGTAGCAGGCTCGATTGCTCTTAAAAATGCGGTGCAGCAGGCTGGACCCACTCTGCTGGAACCGGTGATGAAAATCGAAGCGGTGGCTCCTGAAGGGTTCGTCGGTGATGTAATTGCTGATCTCAGCGCCCGGGGAGCGCGAATCGAGGGTATGGAACCACGGGGCGGTGGGTTGCAGGCTGTGCAGGCTCACGCGCCATTGGCCGAGATGTTTGGATATGCCACTGCCTTGCGCTCACTGACACAAGGTCGAGGTACCTTTACGATGGAATTTGATCATTACGCTGAAGTTTCACCCGAAGTGAAAGAACGGATTTTGATGGGAGGACGGCGCTAAAGGATAGACCGTCTTCCGCGCCCGGAGATGGGCGTGAGAGAAACACCCGGCGTCGCTGGGATGGTATTGGGCCTGCTCCCGGCAGTGGTCTATGAGGGGAGCAAGGGCCTCTCCAGATATCCTGGTAATTGATGGAAAGGAGAATCCAATGGCAAAGCAGAAGTATGAACGGACAAAGCCTCACGTGAACGTGGGGACGATCGGGCACATTGACCACGGCAAGACGACCTTGACCGCCGCGATCACCAAGGTGTTGGCCTTGAAGAACTTGGCAACATACCGCAGCTACGATGACGTGGCCAAAGCAGATGCCAAGACCTTTCGTCGTGATGCGACCAAGATCTTGACGGTGGCCATTTCCCATGTAGAGTACGAGACGGAAAAACGTCACTACGCCCACGTGGACTGCCCCGGACACCGCGACTACATCAAGAACATGATTACCGGCGCGGCACAGATGGATGGGGCCATTCTAGTAGTGGCTGCCCCGGACGGCCCAATGCCCCAGACGCGCGAGCATGTGCTCCTGGCCCGCCAGGTGGAAGTGCCGAGCATGGTGGTGTTCCTGAATAAATGTGACATGATGGAGGACGAGGACGCTGAGGAATTGTTGGAACTAGTAGAGCTCGAGATGCGGGAGCTACTGGATGAATACGGGTTCCCCGGTGACGACATCCCCGTCGTGCGCGGAAGTGCGCTCCGAGCCTTGCAGAGCACCAGCACTGACCCGAACGCGCCGGAGTACCAGTGCATCTGGGAGTTGATGCACGCCGTGGACGATTACATCCCGACCCCGGTGCGCGAGGAGGATAAGCCGTTCCTGATGCCCATCGAGGACGTGTTTAGCATCAAAGGGCGAGGTACAGTAGTCACCGGCCGCGTTGATCGAGGCACTATTAGAGTGGGTGAGGAAGTGGAGATCGTCGGCCTGCGCGACGAGATACGGAAGACGGTGTGCACCGGCGTGGAAATGTTCCATAAGCTCCTGGACGTGGGCATGGCTGGTGATAACATAGGCTGCTTGCTTCGTGGAATTGATCGAAAAGAGGTCACGCGAGGGATGGTGCTGGCCAAGCCGGGGAGCATCCATCCGCACACCAAATTCATGAGTGAGGTGTACGTCCTACGCAAAGACGAGGGTGGACGGCACAAGCCATTCTTCCCCGGATACCGGCCGCAATTCTATATTCGGACGATGGATGTGACGGGGGAGATCACGTTGCCAGAAGGCATAGAGATGGTGATGCCGGGGGACAACGTTAACTTGCAAGTAGAGTTGATTGTGCCGGTGGCGTTGGAGACAGGGTCGCGGTTCGCCATTCGTGAGGGTGGCCTCACCGTCGGCGCGGGTGTGATCACCAAGATTCTGGAATAGTGAACGAGCCTGGCGGGGCAAAGTGCATTGTGAGTGATGCACTTTGCCCCGGTACATGGTAAGAGAGGGGCTATGGCCAAGCAGAGGATCAGAATTCGCCTGAAGGCTTACGATCATCGGGTTCTAGACCAGTCGGCGCGACGCATTGTGGAGACGGCGGAGCGCACAGGAGCGCAGGTGGTAGGACCGGTTCCCTTGCCTACCAAGATCGAGCGGTTTACGGTGCAGCGCTCTCCTTTCGTGGACAAGGATTCCCAGGAGCATTTCGAGATTCGCACTCATAAGCGGCTCATTGATGTCATTGACCCTGGGTCCAAGACCATTGATTCCCTGATGCGTCTTAACTTGCCGGCGGGCGTGGACATCGAGATCAAAATGTAGGCCCTGGCGAAGCCCCTGATCTGTTTCTACGGTGTTCTCTGGACGGGAGAGGAATCGGGGGAACTTGCCCGTGGGAGGGAAGATGAAGGGTATTCTAGGTAAGAAAGTGGGCATGACCCAGATATTCGACGAAGGTGGAGAGGTTATCCCGGTTACGGTTATCGAGGCTGGGCCGTGTTTCGTCGTCCAGAAGAAGACACTGGAGCGGGATGGGTACCAGGCGATACAACTGGGCTTCGAGGAAGTCAAACCCAAGCGTCTAACCGGGGGGCAGCGTGGTCATCTGCGCAAGAGTAATCTGCCGCCCCTGCGCTACCTGCGCGAAATTCGCACCTCTGATCTGGAAGAGTACGAGGAGGGACAGAAGATCACGGTCGGCATCTTCGACGTGGGCGAGCGAGTAGATGTGGTAGGCACTTCCAAAGGGCGTGGCTTCGCAGGTGCTATCAAGCGCCATGGCTTCAAACGTCAATCCAAGACCCATGGCCAGTCCGACCGCGAGCGTGCGCCGGGATCCGCCGGGGCCACGACCACGCCGGGGCGGGTGTTTAAAGGCAAGCGCATGCCCGGCCGCATGGGGAACGCGCGGGTCACGGCTCAGAACCTGCAAGTAGTGCTGGTGGACCCGGAACGCAATCTGTTGGCCGTTAGAGGGGCGGTACCGGGGGCGCGCAACGGGTTGCTGATTATCAAAGAGGCGAGGAAGCAGGGGTAGGTCAAATCCCAATGGGGCAATGACCAAATCCCAAAGTGCCTGAACTTTGCCTTCGGAGTAGCTCACAGTGCCGACATCATCAGCGCCGGTGACAATGGCTGGGAGGACGAAGAACTATCAATAGCCAGAGGTGATAAATGTTGCGAGTGACAGTTTACAACGCAGATGGTGAAGCGGTTGGCGAAGCCGAGCTGCGCGAGGATATTTTCGGCATTGAGCCCAACATGGCGGTGATGCACCAGGCGCTGGTGCGGCAGTTGGCCAACGCCCGCCTGGGCACGCATAAGACCAAATCGCGGGGCGAGGTGAGCGGTACGACGCACAAGGTCTGGCGACAGAAGGGCACCGGTCGCGCGCGTCATGGTTCGCGGAAGGTGAACCTGTGGCGGGGTGGCGGCGTCACTCACGGCCCGCGACCGCGCAGCTACAGGCAAAAGATGCCGCGCAAGATGCGGCGACTGGCTCTGCGCTCCGCTCTCTCGGTGAAGGCCGCCGACGGGCAGATCGTCTGCGTGGACAAGTTGGAGATGGCCGCGCCCAAGACGCGGGCCATGATTGACGTTCTGGAGAGGCTGGGCCTGGATGCCAGTGTGCTCATCCTGTTGCCGGAGCGCAACGAGAACGTCGAGAAGTCAGTGCGCAACATCCCGGACGTGTGCATCCTGCGGGCCAGCTATCTGAATGTCCGCGACCTCTTGAACTACGATTATCTACTGATACCGCTGGGAGCGCTGGGAGAGGTTGAAAGAGTCCTGGGTTGAGGCGGGAGGGCGAATATGCATTCTTATGAAATTTTGAAGCGACCGATTCTTACTGAGAAGAGCAGTTTTCAATCAGATTATCTCGGTCAGTACACCTTCGAGGTGGATCGCCGGGCCAACAAGCATCAGGTAAAAGAAGCCGTGGAAGAAGTGTTCGACGTCGAGGTAATCGCGGTCAACATTATCAACGTCCCGGCGAAGATGGGGCGCTATGGCCGGCGGCGGGTAGTACGAGTCCCGGCCTGGAAAAAGGCGATTGTCACTTTATCTCCGGGGGAGCGGATTGAGATTTTCGAGGGTGTGTAAGGAGTAGTCATGGCTATCAAAGTATACAAGCCCACGTCGCCCGGACGACGAGGGATGACGGCCTCCACGTTCGAGGAGATAACCAACACTGAGCCGGAGCGCTCATTGCTGGCCCCGCTGCGCAAGAAGGCCGGACGGAATGTGCGGGGCAAGATCACCGTTCGCCATCGAGGTGGGGGGCATAAGCGTCGCTATCGCATCATTGATTTCAGAAGGGATAAAGTGGGTGTCCCGGCCCGCGTGGCTTCGATTGAGTACGATCCCAACCGCTCGGCGCGTATCGCTTTGCTGGTGTACGCCGACGGCGCGAAGCGGTACATCATCGCTCCCTTGGGCCTGATGGTGGGCAATATTGTGATGAGCGGGCCTGAGGCGGAGATACGGGTGGGCAATGCCCTGCCCATCGCTAATATCCCGGTAGGCACTCTCATTCACAACATCGAGTTGCAGCCGGGCAAGGGCGGGCAATTAGTCCGCTCGGCAGGCACATCGGCGCAGTTGATGGCCAAGGAAGGGAAGTACGCTCACGTGCGTCTGCCCAGCGGAGAGGTGCGGCTCATCCATCAGCGGTGTATGGCTACTATTGGACAGGTGGGTAATACCGATCACGGGAACATTAAACTGGGCAAGGCGGGCCGCAAACGACACATGGGTTGGCGGCCGGCGGTTCGTGGCTCGGCAATGAGCCCGCGTGATCACCCCCACGGCGGTGGGGAAGGACGTTCGCCCATCGGAATGCCCTCGCCTAAGTCGCCGTGGGGCAAGAAGACACTAGGTAAGAAAACGCGGCGCAACAAGGCCACCGATAAATGGATAGTCCGCCGGCGGGGTAAGAAACGGCGATGATCAATGATCAATGAGCCAATGACCAATGAACCAATTTGGGGATTTGGCCATTGGACAATTGGGATTTGACCATTGGGATTTGAGTCAGGAGGTATAGGGTGTCGAGATCGCTGAAGAAAGGGCCTTACGTAGCTCCCAAGTTGCTTAGAAAAATTGAGGAGATGAACAAGCGGGGCGAGAAGCGGGTGATCAAGACCTGGTCCAGGGCTTCTACAGTCTTCCCGCAGATGGTGGGACACACGATAGCCGTGCACGATGGACGCCGGCACGTGCCCATCTACATCACCGAGAATATGGTCGGTCATAAACTCGGCGAGTTTGCTCCGACGCGGACTTATCGAGGACACGTGGTCAGGGAGAGAAGAACCCGCGTCCGTCAGGCTTAAGTAGCTGGCGGAATGATGATGAAGCTGGCCGTCAGTGGATAGTGGAGTGGGAGAATGGCTTTTGAAGTGAAAGCAGTGGCTCGCTACGTGCGGATGTCGCCTCAGAAAGTGCGCCTCGTGGCTGATCGGGTACGGGGGATGGGGGCGGTTGAGGCTCTGACTGTCTTGAAACATACACCCCAGGCAGCGGCGCGTCCGATGTACAAAGTCATCCGTTCGGCGGTAGCCAACGCTGAAGAGAACCTCGAGATGGACCGCGAGGATTTGTACATTGCCCGGCTAATGGTGGACGGGGGGCCGACGATGAAGCGCTTTCGTGCGGGCGCCCGTGGCCGTTACAAGAAAATTCTCAAGCGATCCTCGCACATCACAGTAGTACTGAGCGAGGTGGAGGAGTAGGGGATCGGTAAGCAACGTGGCTGTGCCCTCGGACTGATGGACTTCGTCGTGAGGACTTCGACGAGTCTTCGACGTGAGCGCTCAGTCGAGTCATTCACCATGTAGCGCAGGCCGAAGGCTTAGACGAACCTGTATCTAACACCTGAACTCGAACGAAAAGGAGGGACTCATTGGGTCGAAAGGTACATCCGACCGGATTCCGATTAGGAATAATCAGGGATTGGGATGCCCGTTGGTATGCTGAGGGAGAGGCGTACGCGGACCTTCTCCACGAGGATATAGCCATTCGTCGTCTTATTCGACGGGAGATGGGACGGGCAGGTATTTCGCGTATTGAGATCGAGCGCTTCCCGAAGCAGGTGAGTATTGTCATCCACACTGCCAAGCCGGGGATCATCATTGGCCGGCGTGGGGCATCAGTGAAACAGTTGCGCCGGGACCTGGAAGAGATGACCGGCAAACGCATTCGTGTGGACGTGAGTGAGATAGAGCAGCCAGACCTGGATGCTTACCTGGTGGCGGAGAACATCGCCACTCAGCTCGAACACCGTATTTCCCACAACCGGGCGATGAGGCGGGCGGTCCGGCAGGCAATGCGCCTGGGGGCCGAAGGGGTCAAAATCGTCTGCAAGGGACGGTTGTCTGGGGCGGAGATGGCTCGTCGCGAGTGGGTGCACGAAGGACGGGTGCCGTTGCACACTCTGCGGGCGGATATTGATTATGGTCTGGCGGAGGCGTTGACTACCTACGGCCGGATTGGCGTCAAGGTGTGGATTTACAAGGGTGAGATTCTACCCGAAAAATCCGAGGGAACGCAGGCTGTTTCGGAGGTCGCTGCGTAGGTCGGACATCCCTATCCGACGGTGGTGGGTGATGGCAGGCAAACGCTCTACGAGTTGCCCGCCGTGGTTGAAGGAGTAGATTTGCGATGTTGATGCCCAAGCGGGTGAAGTATCGAAAACAACACAGAGGTCGGATGAAGGGCCGGGCGCGGCGCGGCGCTGAGATCACTTTCGGTGACTATGGGTTGCAGGCTTTGGAACCGTGCTGGATGACCAGCCGCCAAATCGAGGCCGCGCGGCGGGCGATTGTCCGTCACGTCAAGCGGCGGGGCAAGCTCTGGATTCGAGTTTTCCCCGACAAGCCGGTCACCAAGAAGCCGGCGGAGACGCGCATGGGCAAGGGCAAGGGTGCGGTGGATCACTGGGTGGCCGTGGTCAAACCGGGGCGTATGATCTTCGAGATTTCCGGGGTTGAGGAGGACGCGGCGCGGGAGGCAATGCGCCTGGCCGCACATAAACTGCCCATCAAGACCCAGTTTGTGATGCGCCGCGATCTGCTTACAGGGAGTGGGGAGTGATGGAAGCTCGAGAGTTGCGTGAGATGACGGCGGAGGAACTCCATGCCAAGCTGGATGAGTCCTACGAACGGTTGATGAATTTCCGCTTTCAGTTGTCTATTAAGCAACTGAAAGATCACAACCTGTTGAGGCGCACGAAGCAGGATATCGCTCGTCTGAAGACCATCTTGCGAGAACGCGAGTTGGCGCAGATGCCAGAAGAGGAGAGGGTTTAGGATGGAAGAACGGCGGAAGCGGTTGACCGGGCGTGTAGTGAGCAACAAGATGGATAAGACCGTCGTAGTCAAGGTCGAACGCTTGCAACGACATCGCGTCTATAAAAAAGTGATACGCAAAAGCAAGAAGTATAAGGCCCACGACGAGCGCAATACGTGTCAGGTGGGCGATTTGGTGCGTATCGTTGAATCACGTCCCTTAAGCCGCGAGAAGCGCTGGGTCGTCGAGGAAATTTTGGAAGCCGGGGGCGATGAAAGCTAGTCGGCAGCCAGGTAGCCAGCGCGGGAGGAAGAGATGATTCAGCAGGAAAGCAGATTACGAGTGGCCGATAATACTGGCGCTAAAGAGATTTTGTGCATTCGTGTGTTGGGTGGCTCCAGGCGACGTTACGGCCATGTCGGCGACGTAATTGTGGCTACGGTCAAGCAGGCCACACCTACCGGTTCGGTAAAAAAGGGGGAGGTCGTGCGGGCGGTGATTGTGCGCACGGCGAAGGAGTACGGTCGCAGCGACGGGTCTCATATTCGATTTGACGACAATGCGGCGGTGATTCTCGATGGCACTACCACTAACCCGAGGGGTACGCGCATCTTCGGGCCGGTGGCCCGCGAGTTGCGCGAGAAAGGTTTCATGAAGATTATCTCGCTGGCGCCGGAGGTGCTCTAACCAGGTGTATGAAGAAGAGGCATAGCGCCGGCCTCTGCACGAGCAGGAGATAGATGCTAATGAAGATTAAGAAGGGTGATACGGTAGAAGTGATCGCGGGTAACTACCGGGAGAGAAAAGGCATAGTGCGCCAGGTCTTCCCCAGGGAGGGCCGGGTGTTGGTCTCGGGCATCAACCTGGTGAAAAAGCACCAGCGCCGCATGTCCACCGGGGGGCGAAGCCAGGCCCAGGGCGGCATCATCGAGTTTGAAGCGCCGATTCACATCTCCAACGTGATGCTGATCTGCCCTGCTTGCAAGAAGCCGACCCGAGTAGCATACGATACGAGCAGCGGGACGAAGATCCGAATTTGTAAGCGTTGCCGGGCAGAGATTGACTAAAGCTCGCCCAACGTCCCGCCATTGGAGGGGAAGTAGAAGATGCCGAGGTTGAAAGAGCGATATAAACAACAAGTTGTGCCGGCGTTGATGGATGCTTTCGGCTATCGCAACGTGATGGAAGTCCCCCATCTGGAAAAGATAGTGATCAATATAGGATTGGGGGAGGCGTTGCAGGATGCCAAAGCGCTGGATCACGCTGTACAGGACGTCGCCACCATTGCCGGTCAGCGGCCAGTGATCACCCGGGCGCGGAAGTCCATTGCTAGTTTCAAGTTGCGAGAGGGGCGGGCCATCGGGGTGAAAGTCACTCTGCGGGGTAATCGCATGTGGGATTTTCTCGACCGTTTGTGCAACGTGGCGCTCCCCCGGAAGCGTGACTTTCGCGGCGTCTCGCCTGATTCCTTCGACGGCCGGGGGAATTATACCCTGGGCCTAGATGAACAGTTGGTGTGGCCAGAGATTGATTACGACTCCATTGACAAGGTGCGTGGGATGGAAATTAGCATTGTGACCACCGCTAAGACCGACGAAGAAGGGCGGGAGTTGTTGACTCTGCTGGGGATGCCGTTTCAGAGGAGATAGCTGACAATCCTCCCGTGAGTTGTAAACCTACGGGAGGGTCAGATGGACGGTTTAAGGAGGAAATGTGGCCAAGAAGTGCATGATATACCGCGAACAACGCCGGAAATACAAGGTGCGGGAGCGCAATCGGTGTCAGCGATGTGGTCGCCCCCGTGGATACATCCGCCGTTTCAAGCTGTGCCGTATCTGCTTCCGCGAGTTGGCCTCGGCGGGGCAGATTCCCGGCGTTGTGAAGTCGAGCTGGTAGGCTCGCGCGTCGCGGTGGGCCGCCGGCAAGAGCACGGACGACCCGCGATAGATCAAACGAGGAGAGTAGTTGATGAGCATGACCGATCCAATTGCTGACATGCTGACCCGCATAAGGAATGCCTCGATGGCGAGACATAGTTATGTAGCCGTGCCCAGTTCCAAGATTAAAGTGGCTATCGCCCAAATTCTTAAGGATGAAGGCTACATCCAGGATTTCGCGGTGACGCGCGAACGCCCGCAGCCGATGATTCGCATCTGGCTCAAGTACGTGGGCGAGCGGCGAGAGCGACGGCCGATGATCACCTGCCTGAAGCGAGTTAGCAAGCCGGGCCGTCGGGTCTATGTGAAAAAGGAGCGCATCCCCTGGGTGCTGAGTGGTATGGGGATCGCCGTCCTGTCCACCCCCAAAGGGGTGATGATCGGTCAGAAGGCGCGTCGGCTGAACGTGGGCGGCGAGGTACTGTGTTACATCTGGTAGGCAGCCGGCAGTAATCCGATGGGAGGTGTTGTCCAGTGTCGAGAATTGGCAAAATGCCTATCCCTGTACCTCAAGGGGTGCAGGTAAATATTGAAGGCAGTCGGGTGACGGTGCGTGGCCCACGGGGTGAGTTGACGCGGACGTTCCACCCGGATATGACGGTGACTTTACAGGGCAATCAGTTG
>Ga0136651_10001094_pt1 | contig 14871 bp, 12 predicted proteins | sample Mar14236cmmetaG_FD_94867 | JGI IMG/M metagenome (GOLD analysis project Ga0136651, IMG submission 94867) | Marine hydrothermal vent microbial communities from Guaymas Basin, Gulf of California to study Microbial Dark Matter (Phase II) - Marker... ...
CACAGGGCCTGGGCCGCCTGAATATGGGCCCAGGTAGTCTCACTGGAAACGAAGTCGGCATACAGTAGCTTGCGGCTGAAATCATCAATCGAAGTGATCAGGGTCCATTTCTCTTTCGCAAAGGGGGACCACTTATGTGTGGAAGCATCATGTTGGATCAGCGCACCTATGGATGAGGTTAGCACTTCCCGATCATGAGTTTTTCTCTTTTTTCGCGGTTTATGGCAATCAAGCTTTTTCGCCCGATTGATGATGGTTGGTACAGAGACTTCGATACCTTTCTTTTGTAACCGATCCTTCATCGCTGAGTAGTTATATCCCGAGATTGGCAGTTCACGATCTTCAACAACGGCTTTTTCCTGCAGCAACGCTTTTTCAATCTTTGCCTCTGCTGCAGGTGAGATCCTGGCGTGTGTTTTCCGTTGATAGGCAATCGTGAAACGATCTGGATCGTTTCGATATTTTTTCAGCAAAACGAAGAAGCGTGACTTGCCAATACCTATCATTTCTTGGAGATCAGTTCTGCTCATTTGTCCCTGGCAGTAACTCTTGAATAAAAGCTTGATTTGTTCATCTGTGAACCGTTTGTGAAGCTGCGACATGGTTTCCTCCAGTTTTATTGGAGGAAAAATCGTATTTTATCCCTTTGGGCTTGTCAAAAGCAACTGTCCACTTTTGAATTTTAAATAACAGGGGTGGAAATATTCTTGACAAAAAATTAAACATACGCTACGATAATTTTACTATACCGTCTGGATGGTATAATAATTATACCCAATTAAGAATACAAATCAATAAGAGAGGCAGGTTCAGATGATGACTTCTGCACACTATGACATCATTATTGTCGGAGGGGGATCGGCAGGATGTGTGGTGGCAAACCGACTTAGCAAGGATTCGAGCTGTTCTGTTTTGGTCCTGGAGGCAGGAAGGCCGGACCATTGGTGGGATTTGTTTATCCATATGCCTGCTGCGCTGACCTATCCAATTGGCAGTAAATATTATGATTGGTGTTATGTGTCTGAACCAGAACCTTTCATGAACAATCGCCGGATTACCCAGGGTCGGGGAAAAATCCTGGGGGGGTCGAGCAGCATCAATGGGATGATATTCCAGAGAGCAAATCCTATGGATTACCAGCGATGGGCTAGTGATCCAGGTATGGATCACTGGGATTACGCCCATTGTCTGCCTTATTTTAAGCGCATGGAAAACAGTCTTGACAAAAGGGACAGCCAATATCGGGGAACAGAAGGGCCATTGATTCTTGAGACCGGCCCGGCAACCAATCCTTTGTTTCAAGCATTCTTCGAGGCTGTTCAACAGGCAGGTTACTCCCTGACTGATGATGTTAATGGGTACAAGCAGGAAGGGTTTGGTCCTTTTGATCGAAATATTTACAAGGGTAGGCGCGTGAGTGCTTCCGATGCGTATCTTCACCCGGTTCAGGATCGGAAAAATCTGACAATCCAGACACGAACATTGGTAACGAAGGTGCTGTTTGAGGGGAAAAAAGCTAATGGGGTAGAGGTCTTACGGAAGAATGGTTCAGTGGAAAAAATTTATGCAGGTGAGATTATACTCTGTGGTGGAGCAATCAACTCTCCCCAGCTGCTGCAGCTTTCTGGTATTGGTAACGGAGAAGAACTCCAAGAGCTGGGAATTGATGTAGTCCATGATTTGCCCGGGGTGGGGGAGAACCTGCAGGATCACTTGGAAGTTTATGTCCAGTATTCTTGTAAAAAACCGGTATCTGTCTATCCTTCCCTTAAGTGGTATGTAAAGCCCTTTATCGGATTGCAATGGTTGTTGTTTAAGACGGGGCCGGTTGCCTCAAATCATTTTGAAGGTGGAGGATTTTTGAGAAGCAATGATAAGGTTGCTTATCCTAATCTGATGATACACTTCCTGCCTGTAGCTATACGTTATGATGGTACCTCGCCCGGAGGGGGACATGGTTATCAAGTTCATATCGGACCGATGTATTCTGATGCTCGCGGATCTATTAAGATCAAGTCAACAGATCCTACAGAACACCCAGCCATTCGCTTGAATTATTTGTCCACAGATCAAGATCGAAGGGAGTGGGTTGAAGCAATTCAGGCTGCACGCGAAATTTTGGGTCAACAGGCATTTGATCCGTTTAACGGAGGCGAGATTTCCCCCGGACCCGCCGTGGTTGACGATCAAGAAATTCTAGACTGGGTAGGGAGAGAAGGGGAAACTGCATACCATCCCTCATGTACCTGCAAAATGGGGATTGATGATATGGCAGTTGTTGATCCTGAGACCATGTCTGTCCACGGAGTAGAAGGGTTGAGAGTTGTAGACTCTTCCGTGATGCCGTATGTGCCCAACGCGAATAATTATGCCCCCACGATGATGCTTGCGGAAAAAGCAGCAGATTTGATCCTTGGAAACCCGCAGTTAAAAGAAGATATTGATTATTACATTCATCAACCATCGTCATAGATAAAAAAGACTTGCCACGGATCTTTTAATAAGACACCTTTCCCGGGGATTATTGCAAGACTTAAATAAGGCGGATATCATTTTATCGGTTTAACCAAGTGATTTTGAGGATAGAAATCAGCCTCCAGTTAAATACCGAGTACGACGGCATCAATGATTTGGTGCCTTAATCTGGAACGGTATTTAGAGAGAGTAAGAACTAAATATTATTTGATTTAATGTGATTGAAAAATTAAAGGAGGGAATATGGGAAGGTGAGTTTCAGCTACTTACTCAAAAACACATTTTATCCTATTTAGGAGGAGCCATGTTTCGAAGCAAAGGTAAATGGATTGTATTAGCCTTGATTCTCTCGCTGGTTTTCACAGTTACGGCCTGCCAACCAGAGGTTGTTGAGGTGGTAAAGACCGTTGAGGTGGAGACAGTTGTTGAAAAAACAGTAGAGGTTGAGGTTTTGCCAACACCAGTTGGGCCACAGGGAATACTGACTGTGGCACTCACAGGCGCACCAAATTCTCTGACCCCAGGATTGGGGGACGATCAGAATTCCGACAATGCATCTTCACAACTGTTCGACAGTTTAGTGTACCTTAATTCTGATGGAGAACTTGAGCCTGCATTAGCTGAGTCCTGGGACATTTCAGATGAGGGTACAGAATATACATTTAAACTAAGAGAAGGGGTAACCTTTCACAACGGCGAAGTATTCAATGCCGATGATGTTGTCGCTTCCTGGGAATTTGGCAAAAGTGATGTCACCAAATGGGCTCAGGATTGGGAAAAAGCTGAAAATGTTGAAAAGGTGGACGATTATACTGTTCTGATCACTACCGCAGCGCCTGATCCACTGTTGCTGAAGACCATAGCAATTTCCTGGAACATGCTACCGAATGAATATATGGCTGAAGTCGGGCTGGAAGGATTTAACGAGCAGCCGATTGGCACAGGTCCGTTTGTTTTCCGGGAATGGATGCGAGGTGACCACATCACGCTGACAGCCAATCCCGATTACTGGCGAGAGGGATATCCAAAAGTAGAAACCTTGATCTTCCGGCCGATCCCCGAATCTGCAACAAGAGCAGCTGCTATTCAGACAGGGGAAGTTGATATTGCTCCTAGGCTGAGTGCTGATCAGGCGAAAAGCCTTGTAGGTCAGGATGTCAAAGTTCTGAAGTACCCACTTTGGCGTGTTTATTATGTGGCCTTTAACAATCTGACTTCCGGTGTAGGACTGCCTACTGAAGACGCAAAAGTTCGCCAGGCAATGAATTATGCGGTAGATGTGCAAACCATCATCGATTCTATCCTTGAGGGATATGGAAAGCCATCAGCCAGTTATGCAGCTGCTACGGGCGAGTTAGGCTACGGCGCAGTTGAGCCATTTGGATATGATCCGGAGAAGGCGAAGCAACTTCTTTCTGAAGCTGGTTTTGCTGATGGTTTCGAAATCGGCATGGCCTGTCCGATCGGCGCCTATAGTCATTTTGAGGAAATCTGTCAGGCAATTGCAGGATATCTGGGGGACGTCGGTATAACTGTTGAGCTTGAGTTGATGGAATCTGGACAATACTGGGATCAGGAAGCGAACAAAGAACTTCCGCCTCTCTTTGGTGACAGCTGGGGTAACTCTATTGGAGAATCTTATAACCGACTGACTGGCGCTCTTGGTGGTTGGGATGCGGCATACTCCTCCTGGTCAGATCCTGTGATTGATGACTATATTGAGCAGATTGGAACAACTGTAGATCAAGAGGCTCGGGAAAAGCTTTACGAGGAACTGCAAGTTTACATGAAGGAAAACCCACCCTTTATATACTTGCTGGAGCCTATTGGGTTCGAAGGTTTAACTGCGCGGGTCCAGAATTATCATCCGCTCCCTGGCGAGGATATATTCTTATTTGACACCTGGGTAACGATTGAAGAGTAGAGAATTTAGTAGGTAGGAAAATACGGGAAGGCGGAACTGCCGCCTTCCCGTAAGGAGCTGTTGATGAAAAAATATTATGATCTAAATGTGCCTCCACGGATTCTGCTTGGGCCTGGCCCGAGTACTGTTCATCCTCGCGTGTTACGGGCAATGGGGCACCCCCTTGTGGGACATCTTGACCCCCAATATGTCAACTTGATGAATGAGGTCCAGGAATTATTGCGTTATGTTTTTCAAACTGAAAACCAACTTACAATTCCCGTATCCGGTACTGGTAGTGCCAGTATGGAGGCTGCTTTATGCAACTTCATTGAGCCGGGTGACTCAGTGTTGGTTGGGGTAAACGGCTATTTTGGGGAACGTCTTTGTGATATGGCTGAAAGATATGGGGCAGATCTCCAGAGAATTGATCGTCCCTGGGGGGATGTGTTTACTGTGGAGGATTTCCAAAAAGCTTTGAATAAAAAACCAGCAAAAATTGTTGCCCTTGTTCACGCTGAGACATCCACCGGAGCACTTCAGCCGATGGATGGCATTGCTGAAATTGTGCATAAGCAGGGAGGGGTGCTGGTGATGGATTGTGTCACATCTCTTGGGGGTATACCCGTTGAGATAGATAAGTGGGGGGTTGATATTGCTTACAGCGGGACACAAAAATGTCTGAGCTGCCCTCCTGGGTTGGGACCACTCACTATAAGCCCTCAGGCAGTTGATGTATTGGCAAGCCGAAAGACAAAAGTTGCCAACTGGTATCTGGATTTGACTATGATCCAAAAATATTGGGGAAGCACTCGTACATACCATCACACTGCACCGATCAGCATGAATTATGCCCTTCGAGAAGCTCTCCGATTGGTCTATGAGGAAGGGCTGGTAGAAAGATTTGCCAGGCATCAGGCAAATGCAGAACTGCTTTGGGAAGGACTGGAAGCGATGGGTTTGGAGCTCCAAGTACCAAGTGCTCATCGACTGCCAACGCTTACAACCGTGAAGATCCCAGAAGGGGTGGATGGTCAGGAGGTAAGGAAACAACTATTGGATATCTATAATATTGAAATCGCTGGAGGATTGGGGGCATTCAAAGGTAAAGTATGGAGAATTGGTTTGATGGGCTACTCCTCTCAGCAAGAAAATATTTTAATGCTGCTATCCTGTTTGGAAAATCTTCTCAAGCAGCATTGATAGTACTTGCCGCAGGTAAGGGCCTCTACCGAGGCGAAAGTCTATGAAAAAATTTGAAGAGAAAGCGCGTAAAGTACCGGTTATCGCTGAAACGGATGTCCTGGTTATTGGTGGCGGACCAGCTGGATTGGCAGCGGCAATTGGTTCGGCACGGGTCGGGGTTGAAACCATGCTGTTAGAAAGGTATGGTAGTTTTGGTGGAGTGATTTCTCATGTTGGGATAGGTGGGATTTCCTGGTATCGGTATGAGGGAACTACCGATATTGAAGGAATTGGGATTGAGTTTGAGGATCGCGCCCGGTCTATGGGGGCGACTTACAATTCACCAAAGAAAAATAGTTCAGTCCTTCACCCGGAAATGTTCAAGTACGTGGCTGATGTCATGATTCGAGAATCCAGTGTGGAACCGCTGTTGCACAGTTTCGTGGTTGATGCGGTTGTCAGAGACAGTACAATCCAAGGGGTGATTATCGAAAGTAAATCTGGCCGTCAGGCAATACTTGCAAAACGGGTAATTGATGCAACTGGTGATGCAGATATCGCTTACAGGGCAGGCGTTCCATGTCATAAAACACCCAAAGAAGAAATGATGGGTGTAACTGTGGTTTTTTCTTGCGCCGATGTTGATAAAGAAAAATTTTTAGCTTATGTCAAGGAGAATTCACCAACCTATGCAGACTGGGCGGATAATTGGCAGATTGAAACATCTGGTAAGGAAGACAACTTATTTAGCCCTTATCTTGAGGAGCCATTCAATCTAGCACGAGCCGAGGGGCTTATTCCCGAAGAGCTTAAAAGCATTGGTGGAACCTGGAGCACTTTGACCGATGAGGGCGTAGTCCGGTTTAATGCGAATTACATGCTTGGTTATGACTGCACCGATGTTTGGGATCTCACGCGAGGGGAGATGGATGGTCGTCAGCAGGCGATGTTGGCGATCGAAGCTTTACGAAAATTTACTCCTGGCTTTGAAAATGCTCGGCTGCGTAATTTTGGAGCCACATTAGGTACCCGAGATTCCAGGCAAATCATCGGACGGTACAACTTGACCGGAGAGGAAGTTCAGAACCAAGTAGAATTTGAGGATTCTATCGGGATATTCCCGGAATTTTTGGATGGATATGGTGTTCTTCTTTTACCGACTACAGGCAGATATTTCCAGATTCCGCTGGGAGTATCAATACCGCAAGGGATCAGTAATTTGCTGGTGGCAGGACGTTGTGTAGGCGGAGACCAACTATCTCATGCAGCATTACGTAATATGATGGCCTGTACTGTTACTGGGCAGGGAGCCGGTGTAGCTGCCGCAGTTTCAATGAAGGAAAATCGGAATAGCGAAAATGTAGACGTTACAAAAGTACAGAAGGAGCTTAAAAGACAAGGTGTGAGGCTTAATTAAGCAGGGAGATCACCGTAATATTCTGGTGATAATTATGTTTCTGGAGGATGGATGTTTGCTAGAGAGAAACTTGAAGAACTAATTCCGGAGAGTGGAGGGGAGTTTGATGTTATTGTATGCGGTGGTGGCCCAGCAGGGATCGGTGCTGCCCTGGCAGCTGCTGACCAAGGTGCTAAGACACTTCTGTTAGAATCGCAAAGCTATTTTGGTGGTGTTGCAGCAGTTACATTTTGGATGCCCATCAACAGACTGCTTCTGAATGGCGACAACCGGGGTGGAGTAATTGATTCTTTTGTAGCCGCAGTAAAAAAATTTGGACCTGACGCTTCTATACCTGGGAAAGAGGACTTCATCTGTGGCGATGGGTTGGATGTGCATCCTGACTATATGAAATTGGCGATTCTTGAGGTGCTGGAAGAGGCGGGTGTTCATTATCGATTGTATAGCCCGGTAACTGATGCAATATTGCATGGGGATATCCTTGCTGGTGTGGTAACTTCTTGTCGTTTTGAAAAACAAAGCTTTTTCGCTGACGTTATAGTGGATGCTACGGGGGATGGAGATGTGGCTTATAAAGCGGGCGCGGAAATGGTTATTGGAAGGGAGGAAGACGGGTTGCATATGCCTGTCTCTTTAGTTTTTGCTTTGACCAACCTGGATGACGAAGCTTTTTTGAACTATTTTGAGGATTCACAAGAACAATTTGAGGAGCAAATCAGGGAAGCAGGTCAGGAGGGGTACTGTGTCGCAGAGTGGTATGATTTTGATCGAGCCACCATTCCGAACACGCTCAGTGTCAATAATGGCGCGGCTGTGAACATTGGAAATATCAACGCAATCAAAGCCAGGGACCTAACGATTGCAGAGAGAATGGGATTGCGGGTAGCTGTAGATTTCGTGAAAATCGCAAGAGAAAAAAGATTTCCCGGATTGGAGAACTGCTGCTTAATGTCAACAGGTCCTCAGGTAGGGGTTCGGGACACACGGCGATTAGTGGGGGAATATGTGCTGACCGTGGAGGATGCTCGGACAGGCCCGGAATTTCCAGATGCAATCGCCAGGAGGTATGGCAACATTGATGCTTGCCAGATTTTTATTGGCGAGATGAAGTCAGGGTATGGATACCCGTATCGCTGTATGTTGCCAAAGAAAGTAGAAAATCTATTGGTAGCAGGACGCTGTGGTTCAGCGACTTTTATGGGGCATGCAGCAGGTAAAAGCATGGGAAATATTATGGAGATCGGTCAGGCTGCTGGTGTAGCTGCTGCGATGAGTAGCGCCAAGAATATTGCGCCCAGAAATTTAGATGTTGAAGATATTCAGCAAATCTTGATTTCGATGGGTGTTGCATTAGACTGACAGAAACTGGTTAGATAGCTGACAAGGGATAGCTCAAAAATAGCTTAATTACCTGAAAAGATTAAAATTGATAGCGTCGATTTCTGGGATGTTCTAGATTTTAAGCATGGGAGGTGGCAATGCTTCGGTATTTTCTATCGAAAATACTCCAATCAGTATTGATCTTTTTGGGTATTTTGCTGTTAGTTTTTGCGATGGTGAGGGTGACAGGTGATCCTGCGGCTTTAATGCTTTCACGGCAGGTTTCCCAGGATGATATTGAAGAATTCAGGGAGAGGATGGGGTTTAATGATCCCTTGATTGTTCAGTTTGGGAGATTTATGTCTGGAGCGGTGGTGGGTGATTTTGGGAATTCCCTGCATTATAAAACACCGGCTATGCCCTTAGTAGTGGAAAGAATGCCAGCGACGGTTCAACTGGCCGTGACGGGGTTACTGATGGCTGTGGTGATTGGAATACCACTGGGGATATTGGGTGGATTTAAACCCGGTAGTATCTTTGATAACCTGGGACGGTTGGTTGCTTTGCTTGGCCAAAGTGTGCCGAACTTTTGGCTGGCCTTGATAATGATATTATTCTTTGCCGTTCGCTTGGGGTGGTTTCCCTCATTTGGAAGGGATACCTGGAAATCTGTAATCATGCCTGCTTTCGTTTTAGGCTTGCCTATCTTGGGTAGAATTGTTAGATTGACGAGGTCTGCCGTTTTGGAAATAAGGGATGAGGATTTTATTCTTACGGCTCACAGTAAAGGGTTGGAGCTTCAAACCATATATAGGAAACATGTTTTTCCTAATGTGGCGATAATTCTGGTCAGTGTGATTGGGGTCTCATTTGGTTATATGTTAGGGGGATCAATTTACATCGAAGCAATATTTGCTTGGCCAGGTATGGGGGGGCTTTTGGAGCAGGCGGTTGGCTGGCGCGATTTTCCACTGGTTCAAGCTATTGCGGTTTTCACCAGTGTGGTCGTTCTAGGATTGAATTTGTTAACCGACGTTATTTATGCGGTAGTAGATCCAAGGATTCGTTATGACAGATAAACAAATAACCGGGTCCTCTAAGGCTCATCGGAATGGAATTGAAGCGCTTTCCCAGAAGAGGAATATCTCAGAACGACTTCGATATATATGGAAATTGCTTTGGAATGATAAGAGTGGATTAATTGGACTAATACTTTTTTTGATTGTGGTATTTGCTGCGGTTTTTGCACCCATGATTTCTACAGCAGACCCTCTTGACCAGAATCTAAAGATTAGTAAGATGCCTCCCGCTTGGCACGAGGGGGGAAGTTGGGAACACCCCTTTGGAACGGATCCTTTGGGTAGAGATTTATACAGTCGAGTTATTTATGGTTCCCGGGTATCGTTGACTGTAGGATTTTTTGGTGTTCTGATTGCAGGTGGATTAGGAATGATAGTAGGTGCGATTGCTGGATATTTTGGAGGACGGGTAGATGACCTTGTCATGGGGATTATTAATATGATTCTATCCTTACCATACTTACTATTTGTGGTTTTTATCGCTGCTGTGCTTGGCCGAAGCTTGTTAAATATAATATTAATTTTTGGGATCACTGATGCACCAATTTTTGCCAGGGTAACACGAGGGGAAGTACTAAGAATCAAAGAGCTTGGGTATATCGAATCGGCTGTTTGCGCAGGTGCTCGATGGCCTCGGATAGTATTTGATCATATTCTTCCGAACTTGATTGGACCGCTGATTGTCCTTTCAACTTTTGAAATGTCAGCGATGATTTTTTATGAGGCTGGACTTGGATTTTTGGGGTTAAGCGTCCCTCCCTCAGTTCCCAGTTGGGGAAATATGCTTTCTGATGGTCGATTGTATTTGCAGCAGCATCCTTGGATTGCCACCTATGCTGGGTTAGCGATCATGTTTACCTCCCTCGGGATGAACTTATTGGGAGATTGGCTGCGGGATGTTCTGGATCCGCGTAGAAGGAGAGCGCGAAAATGAGGAGATCGTTATGACTGCTGTTTTAGAAGTACATGATCTAGTAACAAAATTTTATACTTTGGAGGGGATTGTACATGCTGTTAACGGTGTTAGCTTCAGCGTAAACAAAGGGGAAATTCTGGCAGTTGTTGGAGAAAGCGGTAGTGGGAAAAGCGTTACGATGAAGTCTCTCCTGGGATTAATTTCCTCACCCCCTGGAAAAATCGAGTCAGGGAAAGCCATATTTAATGGGTCAAATGAATTGGGGGACCTCTTAGAGTATTCTCCTCAACAATTGAGAGATATTCGCGGAGGAGATATTGGCTATGTTTTTCAAGATCCAGGATCAACATTAAATCCGATCATGACTGTAGGAGAGCAAATAGCAGAAACTATTCTTAGACATCAAGTGGTTTCCCGAGAAGAGGCATATAAAAAAACTCTGAATTTATTGGAGAAGGTTGGTATAGCAGACCCTGTAACCCGTTATAAGAATTACCCATTCCAATTTTCGGGGGGGATGCGTCAGCGGGTTATGATAGCAATTGCAATTGCCTGCGAACCACAGATGATCATTGCGGATGAACCGACTACGGCTCTTGATGTGACTATTCAAGCGCAGATTATTGATCTCTTTAAAAAATTTCAAAAGGAGCTGAATATTGCTGTAATCTGGATAACCCATGACCTTGGTGTTGTTGCCGGGATTGCAGATCGCGTGCTGGTTATGTATGGCGGCAGAATTATGGAAACAGCCCCGGTGAATAAGCTCTACGAGAACCCCACGCATCCTTACACGATTGGGTTATTGGGGTCTCTTCCTCGGTTGAATGAGGATGGGTACAAACGTTTGGTTGGTATTAAGGGGGTGCCTTTGGATGCGTCTAAGGAGATCAAACACTGTCCGTTTGCAGCTCGGTGTGATTATGCATTTGAACGTTGCTGGAATGAAATACCTAAATTAGCCGAGATTGATCCTGAGCATAAAGTTTCCTGCTTTTACAGGGTTGAAAAAGGAGGATCTCAGTATGACAGATAGAGAGTTATTTCTGCAGGTTGAAAACCTAAAGAAATATTATAAAACTTCCTCTGGAATCCTTGGACGAAAAGATAATGTGGTAAAAGCAGTTGATGGGATTTCATTTAAAATATTAAAGGGCGAGACACTGGGATTAGTAGGAGAAAGTGGTTGCGGAAAATCAACTACTGGGAGAACGATTCTTCATCTTCAAAGACCGACTGATGGGAAAATTCTCTTTGATGGAGCCGATATTACTAAGTTAAGCAGTAAAGCATTGCGAAGCTTGCGGCCCCAGATGCAAATGATATTTCAAGATCCTTTTGCTACCCTAAACCCAAGACATTCTGTTGGAAAAATTATTGCAGAACCATTGGTCATCAATGGGATTTATAAGCGAGGGAGCCAGATATTGGGTGATAGAGTTAGAACATTGATGGAAATGGTGGGTTTAAACCCATCCTGCGCCAATCGATTTCCTCACGAGTTTTCTGGGGGGCAGCGACAACGGATCGGAATTGCTAGAGCCCTTTCACTGAATCCTTCCTTTATCGTTTGCGATGAACCAATTTCATCCTTAGACGTGTCCATTCAAGCGCAGATAGTGAATCTCCTTTTTGACCTACAGGAAAAAATGGATTTAACTTATCTTTTCATAGCACATGATCTAAGTATGGTAAAACATATATCTCACCGGATAGCGGTGATGTATCTGGGTAAGCTGATGGAAGTTACTGATAAAAATTCCTTGTTTGATGATCCAATTCACCCTTATACTCAATCTTTATGTTCTGCAGTTCCTATTCCCAATCCGAAACTGGAACTGGCAAGGACCCAAATTATATTAGAGGGCGACCCCCCGAATCCTTCCAACCCACCCAAAGGGTGTGTGTTTCACACCCGATGTCCCCTTGTAAAGAATATCTGTAAAGAAGATGAGCCAGCGTTAAAAGAGCTTTCTGAAGACCATTTTGTCGCCTGCCACTTGGCAGGTGAGGCTGGAGGAAGTTATATTTTCTAATTTTGCTTCCTGTAGTCATCCAGTTTACGGAGATATTAGACTGTTTATCAACATAAAGGAATAATAAATTTGGTTTATGGATTTCACCGAAAAATACTGCATGTTTTCTTGAGCATCAAAGCTTTGACGTGGAAATTCCCTCAGAGGGATTTTATAGGAAATATCTAGGGGGTTATCGGCGCGTGACGCAGCAGCTCAAGCGAGAAGGTTGGGAGATTGGCGAAACCCGTGTCCGGCGACTGCTCAAGGAGATGGATCACTCCTGTCAGGTGGGAAGAGTTCGGGTTACGACGACGAACAGCAAACATGATCACCCGCGTTCTCCGAATTTGATCAAGGAGCAGGACATCGTTTTTATGAACCAGGTCTGGGTCTCTGACATCACCTATATCCGTCCGGGAAGGAAGTTTATCTATCTGGCAGTGATCCTGGATGCCTTCACGCGGGGGATACGTGGCTGGAGTCTGGGTCGCAGCCTGGAGAAGGCCTTGACCATGGACGCCCTGAGGATGGCCCTGACGCGACATCCTGCTCCAGCGGTTCACCATTCGGATCAAGGCGCCCAGTATGCCGCTGCAGAATACACAGACCTGCTGAACGATACTGGAGTCCAGATCAGTATGTCTGCTGTGGGTCAACCCACTGAGAACGCGTTGGTCGAGCGGTTTATCCGAACCGTGAAGGAGAAACATATCGATTATACGGAGTACAATAATTTTAGCGATGCATTTGTTCAGCTAGCCCTCTGGCTGGAAGTGGAATATATGACTGAGCGGATTCACTCATCTCTGGGCTATCTTACCCCAGCAGAATTTGAGACCGCCCTGGTTGATACCCAGCTAGATCCTCTACTAATGAATGTATAATTCTGTCCAAGAAAGCAACCGCACTTCACTACCAAACAAACTTATTTCAATTTAATGCAATAAGTTTGACAAGAGGAGCCATTCACTACTCTTTACAGGAAAGTTCGTGCCTTGAGGTTGGCGTAGAATAGCCATATCAGACAATCCAGGCACTTCTAAGATGTTTTCCTTGAGGATTGGTTTTATTTATATACCTCCTTAATGCTGTCATCTGTACCCTTAGAGCTTGCTCTTTGTAGCCAGTATCTAACCAATACTTCCTCTCAGAAGGAAATTCTTCAAGGATTGCAGGATTGGTTTCAATCCTTGTGAGAGCGTAGATACCTGAATCTTTTCCCGACATCCAAATAAAGCCTAAATGCCCTTTCAAGATTTTCTTTTTATTTTGATGTACTAGCCAGTGTATTCTATTTCCCACATGTTTATCTGATAATGCATTGAGAATATCATACCTGTGAGGATTTGCTTGAAAAATCCAAACAGAAACATCTTCATCCTCTTTAAGATTATTGTTTATCTGGGTTTGTGGGGTTTGAGATTGCTGGATTTTCTCTGATGGTCTATCATCAAGAAAAATATAATCAACTCTAGCAGCAAGTTTTGATACAAAAGCAATACCAAGTTCTTTGCACTCAATTCCGATATTTTCGAGAAATAATTTTCTTTCCCTGGGAATTACGTTTGCACACAAGACCAATTCATAGTATTCACTTTTGTTTTGACTTTTTAACAAGCCACAATATTCTGCCACTTGTCCCGAAGCTTCTCTGCTAAGAATTCCCCGTTTCACTTCAACAATAATTTTCCTATTGTGTTTATCTTCAAAGAGGATGTCTATACTTTTTCCCTCAGCTGTGTATTGTTGCTTAATGAGCTTAAATCCTTCCCCTGGGAATATTTCATCTGGATTTTGTGCGATTAGATTCTCAATATCTTTCTCCAGCATTGTAAATCCCTTACCTTTAAGAGAATTACTCCATATTATCTAGAGCTGCTTGATACTTCAATGCTTGTTCCTCTGGTAAATCTCCATTGATTTGAATTAGGATATTATCCTTCTCAAATACCCAGGAAAAGAACCAAGAGCTTGCTTCACCCAATTCAACGTAGTAATTTTTGACTAAATCTAAATCTTCCCTATTTGAAAAGCTTATTGCCCTTCCACCACAATCAGCACATAGTGAGGGAATAAAAAACCGAGTGCCTTCTTCTGCAACAAATGGGGCAGCTCCATAATCATCCTTTGTCATAGGGCGAGTATTTTCAGCTTCAAGATTTGCCGTTTTAAAAGCTTCAATAGCTTGTTCGCTCGTCCATGCTTGGAATTTTGGCGCAGGTGTCGGAGGCTCTGGCGTTGCTGTTACAACAATTGTAATTATTTGGGTTTGAACAATCGTTTCTTTTACAATCCTAGTTACTTCCACGCCCTGGATTTCTGGCGTTGAACAAGCACTTAGAAATATCAATACAACTACTAATAATCCTAAAATTCTTCTGTTGAATTTCATTCTAGTTCCTCCTGTATTGATGTGCCTGAAAGCACCATGTCGTCCACTTAATGTATAATCATTTGACCAGTCTTGTTTGCTCTCCAGAGTGGACGACTATTTTTCGGAATCAGTGGATTCTTTCACCGGAATATGCACGCAATTTAGTGATTATTTGCTCTGGTGA
>Ga0136651_10001095_pt1 | contig 14870 bp, 12 predicted proteins | sample Mar14236cmmetaG_FD_94867 | JGI IMG/M metagenome (GOLD analysis project Ga0136651, IMG submission 94867) | Marine hydrothermal vent microbial communities from Guaymas Basin, Gulf of California to study Microbial Dark Matter (Phase II) - Marker... ...
CCCCAAAATGTTTTCTGTAGGCCTATAATATGGATTATTACAGCTATAACAATCCATATTATAGAGGTGTAACATGAGAACAGTTCAGATGACCCTTGATGATGAACTTGTCGAAGCGGTCGACCGCGTTTCCAGGCGATTACGCACAAGTCGTTCTGCTTTCACCCGAACAGCACTTCGTGAGGCGTTATCCCGCTTCAATCTTGAGCAAATGGAGCGGAAACACCGTGAAGGCTATGAGCGATACTCTGTTACTGCCGACGAATTTTCGGTTTGGGAAACAGAACAGGCCTGGGATGACGAATTCCTCCCTCTGGCCTTGCCAAAATCATTATCTGAAACTCTATGAGCTTGTCAACAAAGCCGTTAAAAAAGCCCTTGCGAAGATGCTGAGAACCTCTTCGCCTTTTGAATAGAGGTTAGATTCCAGGGCTCTAATCCCTGTTTGCGAGTGACTGACACATGCGGTGATTAAAGATCCCTGAGTTCCAGTTCAAACCCAAGCCCGGTCTGTTGACCGGGAGACAGGTACAGGGGATAGAGGAAGAGGAGGCTCGAACCCTGGTAGGTGCGTTCAAACCCCTTCTCTGTTTTGGATACGGTCATGAGAGGAGAAAACCAGACAGAGACCTCCGCAGAAAAGGAGAAGAGAAGAGAGAGCATGTCAGGGCCGTTGATCAGCTCAAAGCGCGTGAGGTTCTCCTCTTCCCCGGTCTCGGCCACCTCCCGACGTCCCCCGGTTTCAGGTATGCCGTAGTACCTCTCCCGGTCCTGGTCAGAGTAAAGGGTCAGGTTGAATTCGCAGCCGTAGCGGGTTGACAGGGGAGTCTTTCCCCGGCACTCAAACAGGTAGTCAAAGGTCAGCCTGCCCTGCTCTCCCAGCCGGACGGTCTTCCTGACCATCAGGTCAGACCCTTCCACCCTTCCCATCCGGCTCATCTGGACAATGGCCTTCCCCGATGAAACAGAGGAGTTTTCCACCCTGTAGGTCCCCTGCACAAAATCCCCCAATTCAGGATATTCGCCGGACGCATACCCCTCAACAGGGAGATCAGGTCTTATAAAGTGGTCCAGGAGGGACGACTTCGTGTACCTGTCAAGGATCAGGAGTTTCGCAAGCCCCTGGCCTCCTCCCCCTGGCAGCTCATGTATTGATGGAACATCATCTCCATCGGATGCACTCCCCTCCCCTGCCTGATCAAGCTGCCGGTGATAGGCCTCGGGCCTCCTTGTGAGGGTATCGCTCAGGTTCAGGGCGCGATCCATATGACAGAGGTCAAAAAGCCCGCCTCCGCGTGCGGGGTCCAGGACAAGGCTCAGTTTACGGTTCCAGAGCATGATCTCCTGGTTTCCGTCCTTGTCAAGGTCAAGATTCAGCAACCGGGGGGCTTTCCCTTGGTTCTCCATAACCAGGGCCTGGGTCCTGATGAGGTTTTCATGAACGGCCCGTCTCAAATGGCCCAGGTAAAGCCCGCCAAAGACCCCGTGCCAGTAGGCGCAGTTACACTGGGCCCGCCAGAGGTGATCCCTGGCCCTTATGTCCCCCCCTGCCCTCTCGCTCAGAAAGAGCATCTTCTTGTGCATACGGTTGGCCTCCTCATACTTGACCAGGAAGTTGTCCCAAATCCCACCCCTCACAAAGGGACGCCACTCGTCCCATTGGCCCTGATCCTTGAGGGTGGAGATGATCTTCTCAAGGGTCAGGCCCGATTCAACTGGAAGTGCCCATTGGGTCATCTCGTCGTATGAGGCCTGTGGCAGGTATATGCGGCCCAAGGGAGGAGCCGATGCCGTGTACTCACCGGGGAGGGAGGTCTTGAGCCACTCCCGGCTGGAGGTGATAGCGTCAAAAAACCTCTGCAACCATCCCTTCTCAATAACCCACTCGTAGGTACCGGGCCAGAGCCCGAACTTTTCGCCATCGTCTCCGTAAAGAACCACCCTGTGGCCCGCATCCTCAAGTGCGTGAAGATGGCCCATGACCTCCTCCACCGGTCTGAAGGGGATGATATAACGCATGGTCATGGGCGTGGCAAAGAGGCCCAGGGTGTGGCCCTCTTTTTCAGTCACGTAGCGGCCGTAGATCTCATGGGGCCTGAGGCCCGCGTAATAGAAGTGGGTGTCATCCACCACCGTGTACTCCATGCCCGTGCCGGCGATTGTCACGGGAAGCCAAGGGTCCCACACCCGTTCGGTGAGCCAGAAGCCTTGGGGCCTGAACCCGAAACGGTCTTTCAGGTACCGGTTCATCATGAGGAGCTGTCCCCTGGCGTCCCGGGCCGGGATAGAGGCAAGCAAAGGCTCAAAGAAACCCCCTGACAGAGGTTCCACCTGCCCCCCTTTAACCAGTGCCGCCATAAGATCCAGGGTCCCGGGCCGGTTCTTTTCCAGCCATTCCAGCAAAGGACCTGAAAAGTGGAGCCCCACCCTTACCCCTGGGTAGGCCTCGAGCAGGTCTAAAAGGGGCCTGTAACACCTTTCGTGGGCCATATTAAATACGTGGTCAAAATTGCCCACTGGCTGGTGGCAGTGAATTACCATAATCAGATTCATAGACAAGTAAATTCCTTTCTTCAGAGAGAGGTAAATAGTTCCGACGTCCTGTTACCATTGCACTGGGGTACTGTCAATTGAATTGATTAATATAACTTTTTTACGCTCAACGAGCCTCCTTAATGTTTTTTTCTTGACAGTGATCACTGTTTTGCTTAGTCATATGCTCAGATTGTCTGACAACCGTCTGGAGTCATGCCATGGATGCAGATAACAACCTGTTTAGCCCTATCAAAAACAGGAGGGCGTTTGAAGAGGTTTCCCTTAAAATTAAGGCCCTTATTTTTGACGGGATTCTGAAACCCGGTGACAAACTTCCCTCGGAGACAGACCTTGCCCGTCAGTTCAACGTAGGTCGGCAGACCATCAGAGAGGCCCTTCGAATTCTCGAGCTTTCCGGTTTCATTACTGTCCATAAAGGGGGCAGTGGTGGTCCCATTATCAAAGATACCATCTTAAATACTATTAGCGCCCTCTTTCTGGATGCTTTTCGAATGAAAAAGATGTCTTTGATGGAGCTAACAGTAGCACGTCTGGAGATTGAGCGGGTCGTGTTGAATTATGTGATGGATTCTATCGACGACTCGGATATCAAAAGCTTACAAGAAAGTGTCAATAGGGCGAAAAAAAAGATAGAAAACAACATAATCGCCACAGAGGAAAATCTCCAGTTCCATAAACTCCTGGCAAAGGCCTCCAAAAATCATGTTTTTGTTCTCATCGTTGAAACGATTATGGCTGCGGTTGCCGATTTTCTCAGTCGAATCAGGCCGGATGTAGAAACATCCAATAACGTCGTGGAGTACCATGAGCAGATCCTGAGGGCGATTGTAGAAAAAAAACGAGAAAAGGCTCTTAATTTACTTGAAGAACATTTATTGGAAGTCAGACGACGCCTTCAACCTTTTATCGACCAGGAGGAAAGGGCCGGCGGAAAGGAGGGTGATAAACAAAAAGGGTGAATTGGGGTGTTTCAAGCTAATTTTGGAAAAGACTAAGGAGGTGTAGAGATGAAGCAAGGACATATTTTGAGAAGGATCGGCGTTGGTAGAATATCTCTGTTGGCCATGGTAATTTCCCTGTTCATGTCAACCGTTGCTTGGTCTGGAGAGTGGCCCAAGGATGTGGCTGTTATCTCACCGGCACCCGGCGCCTCGGTCCATATGGTACTTGTGGGCATAGGGACGGCCATCCAAAAGTACACGCCGATTGAGAACTGGATTGTTCAGCCATTGGGAGGGCCCAAGCTATGGTTGCCGATGATGAAAATGGGCAAGTGTGATTTCGCCAATCACAGCGCACCTGATATACTAAATGCCTTTCTGGGTCGTGGGTCCTATGCGAAGATGGGGCCCCAACCTGTTCGCACTGTTGCAGCAGGCCATGATTACATGTTCATGTTCTGGACCACACCTGACAAAGGGATAAAATCGATCAGCGACCTCAAGGGAAAAGTTGCCTATATAAAATTTAAGGCAAACCCTATGTTTACGGAGATGGCAAAAAACCAGCTTGCATCGGCGGGTTTGACCTTTGACGACCTAAAAGCTGTTCTTGCGTTTTCAAGTATAAAGGAGGCCATCAGGGGCCTTATCGAGGGAAGGGTGGATGCCATCCTATACCCGGTTGTACCTGGCGCAGTAATGCAGGTAAATGAGGCCAAGGGTGAATGCCAGTTCATTAATCTGACCAGAAAACAGGCCGAATACGTTGCGAAGCACATGGAAGGCTACATCATTGCGGATATACCGGCAAATGATCCCCGCTTCCGGAACAAAAGCGCTGTACCCAATGCCATGTGCTATCAAAACGCCATGTTTACCTCGGCAAAAACGAATCCTGATGTGGTTTATGGTGTTGACAAGGCCATATTCGAGCACTCGGATGAATTTGCGAGCTCCCATCCCGCTGCAAAATTCTGGAGCCTGAAACACAGACCGGTTGCCCTTGCCGTCCCATACCATGAGGGCGCAATCCGGTTTTTTAAGGAAAAGGGATTGTGGTCAGAGGAAGCAGCGGCATATCAGGTAAAGATGCTGAAAATGCAAAAGGAAATAATTGATCGTTTAAAAAAGTAATAATGCAGAAAGTTGATTAACCCCCACAGAGAAAGGGTGCAATATGGAGCAGTTTGAAGTTGGCGCCAAGTGGAAAGAGAGAGGTCTTAGATATAAACTGGCCTTTGTCATAGGTGCCGTATGGTCCATATACACCCTTTCTTATCTGTGCAATCTCTTTTTCTATTTGGGCCTGATCATCTATCCCCTGACCCACAGGGCCATCAGTGCGGGACTGATCTGCATTCTGACCCTGCTTATTATTTCTCCCGCAAAAAAAAGGTCCCCGGGCAACCTGAAATGGTATGATATAGTCCCGATTATTATCATTATTGCCGGTTGCTCATATGTCGCTTTCAACGCCAACGACCTGGTCGCGGAAGGGAGGTTGATATGCTATCCCTATGAGATGGTCCTGGCATCTCTTCTTTTCCTGACCGTTATAGAAGCCGCCAGAAGAACCGTGGGCTGGATCTTGTCCGGCATGATAATTTTTTCCTTTCTCTACGCCGTCTACAGTAACCTTTTTCCCGGTTTTTTGCGCAGCACAGGTTTTTCGTACCAGATGGCGTTCGGATGGATGTTCCTGAGTGGTGAGGGAATCTGGGGAATGATTATCGGCATTGTCTCTACAATTGTTGCCGGGTTTATCATCTTCGGGGGGTTTCTCAGGGCCTTAGGTGCGAGTCAGTTTTTCAATGATCTTGCCCTCGCCTCTGCAGGTTCTATGAGGGGAGGGGCGGCCAAAGCAGCCATTATTGCCAGCACCTTCTTCGGGACCATATCGGGGTCTACCGCTGCAAACGTTGCTACCACGGGGCAAATAACCATCCCCCTGATGAAGAAAACCGGCTACGGAAAGAATTACGCGGGCGCCATTGAGGCCACTGCCTCCCTAGGCGGAATGTTCATGCCACCAGTCATGGGCGCAGTGGCCTTCCTGATCGCAGAGTTTCTCCAGATGACATACTGGAGTGTATGCGTTGCTGCTTTCCTGCCTGCCATCGCCTTTTATGCAACCCTTTTTGCGCAGGTAGATCTGGAGGCATGTAAGATCGGTCTCAAAGGTCTGCCTAAAGAAAGTCTGCCATCTCTTAAAAAGACATTAGCAGAAGGCTGGCAGTTTTTACTCCCCTTTGCCCTTCTCCTGTTTCTTTTGGGCGGCCTCAGGTATTCAGCACAAACATCAATAATGTACACATTAGGGGCGCTGATCGTTGTTAGCTTTGCAAAAAAGAAGAGCAGGCTTACACCGCGAAAACTCCTTTTGGCATTAGAAGATTCAGCAAGGGGGATGATGCCGATAATACCCCTTTGCACGGCCATCGGCATCCTTGTTGGGTCCATACAGATGACCGGGGCCGGAACAAAGTTCACTTCTGAGATCCTCATCATAAGCGGCGGCAATCTGATGTTCCTTTTGATAATGATCGGCCTCGCCGCATTCATACTCGGTATGGGGATGACCGCAGTAGGCGTCTACATACTGACGGTTGTTCTGCTTGCCCCTGCACTGATAAAGGCCGGAGTAGACCCAATTGCAGCCCATATGTTCCTCTTCTATTTTGGCTGTCTTTCGTTTATTACCCCACCGGTATGTGTGGACGCATACATTGCCGCAGGCATTTCCGGCGGAAGCCCGTTCAGGACAGGTTTTCGAGCCATGCGATTAGGCTTTGCAGCCTATCTGGTCCCGTGGGCATTCGTGTTTAACCCGGGAATCCTGATGATCGGGTCCCCCTTAGAAATAGTACTGGCTTTCTGTTTTGTAACATTGGGCGCAATCGCAATGGGTACGGCCTTTGAAGGCTATTTCCTTAAAAAACTCAGGATATGGGAAAATGTTCTTCTTGCCCTGAGCGGAATCTGCGTGTTCATACCAAATTCGATAACCAGGACAGCAGGCCTCGCCTTCTTAGGGTTTTTCCTGCTCAAACAGGTCCTTCAAGCGAGGCAACAGAAAGCTTTGGAAAAGACTAAATCACAAGGAGAAAACCAGACATGAAAATCGACGTTCATAACCATTTTTATCCTGCAAACTTTTTGAAACGCCTGGAAACGGAGGGCCAGGCCGCCGGTATCAGCGTGGAGAAAGACGAGTGGGAGAGGCCGATCCTTGTCCAGCATGGAAACAGGGTGGTTACCATCACACCTCCCATGAGCGATATAGGCAAACGGATAGAAGATATGGACCAGGCAGGTTTCCATATGGAGATCCTGACCCTCTCCATTCCGAGTGTGGATATCTTTCCTGTGGAGACTGCTGAAACCCTTGCCAGGGTGGTCAATGATGAGTTTTCACAGATCTGCAATGATCACCCGAACCGGTTCATGGCATTTGCCACGCTCCCCTTTCTGGACCCCGGCCGAACCATCAGCGAACTGGACCGTTGTATCAATGAACTGGGGTTCAAGGGTGCCTGTATAGGCTCAAACATTAACGGCATCGGACTGGACAACGAACTCCTTTACCCCTTTTACGAGCATATGTCACACTACAATCTTCCCATCCACATACACCCGAGAGCCCCGCAGGACAAAGAAACATACAGGAACTATCGCCTTGCGCCGATGATAGGCTTTGAGATGGACCTCTGTGTTGCTGTGGTGCGATTGATTATGGGAGGAGTGATGGATAGTTTTCCGGACCTCAAGTTCATCGTGTCCCATTTGGGTGGCGCCATTCCTTACTTAGCAGAACGAATACAAAATTGTTATGAGGCATATCCCGAATGCAAAGAAAACATCTCCGGTTCGGCAAAGGAATACCTGAAGCGCTTCTACTATGATACGGTGAGCTTTTTCGAACCAGCACTGATGTGCGCCCATGCCTTTGTTGGAGCCGATCACCTGGTATTAGGCTCCGATTATCCTCATGTCATCGGAGATATTCGGGAAGCCATTACCTCCATCGAGGGCCTTGATATCCCGCAGGCGGAAAAGGAGATGATCTACTCGGGCAATATCTTAAGGTTGATTCATGGGGACAAATCATGAATAATGTCCGTACGAAAACTCCTTAAATCTTCCCCCTTTTGTAAAAGGGGGGTCGAGGGGGATTTTGCAAGCCGTTGGAATCCTAATAAATCCCCCTTTGCAAAAGGGGGACTTGTAAGTCACCCTGTCACTTTTCGTTCAGGCACTGAATAATTTGCGAATTGAACAGGGTAAGCATTGCGAATCAATATCAGCAGTTCACCCCAGGGCATTACTCGAGATCCTTAGCCTTCTATTTGTTCGAGACCATCACATAGTGGAACAGAGAAAATGGAGATCGTTGAGCTTTCAACAGATGTCTTGATTATTGGTGGGGGTTTGGCCGGTACCAACGCTGCCATGGCTGCCGCTGAAAAGGGTGCAAAGGTAATTATAACTGACAAGGGGAACATAGACCGCAGCGGTGATATCGGCGGAGGTGTGGATCACTTTATGGCGTATCTCAATGAAGGTCAGAAATGGGATACCGAGGAGGCCTTCTTAGGCTATGTGGACAAGGTGGGACGAGGCACAGGCCACCTTTCCATCATAGAGTCTGTGTATTGTGCGGAACTGCCCGATGCAATAGACCGGATGGCTCGCATAGGCAATCCATTAACTCAAACCGACGGATCTTTTTACAGGACCCGTTCCATGGGTCAGCCAGGCACCTACTGGATAAATTTTAATGGAAAAAGGTTAAAGCCCCGGCTGGGAAAGGCGGTTCGCGAACTGGGATGTACGGTCTTAGACAAAGTCATGATGGTGGATCTATTGACTCATGAGGGCGCAGTGGTAGGTGGAATAGGTTTCCACATCCGCAGTGGCGATTTTTACGTTATCCAGTCCAAGGCCACTGTCATTGCCACTGGCAACACCAATCGCTTGTATGAAAACCCGCGTATTAATCCATTCAACACCTGGCTGTGCCCCTTTGATACGGGAGATGGCCAGATAATGGCCCTGAATGCGGGGGCCGCTCTCACCAACATGGAATATATGCGCATGACATTGCTACCCAAGGGCTTTGCTGCTCCGGGTTTCAACGCCCTGGTCGGGATGGGTGGCCGGTTCGTGAATGGCCTTGGCGAGTATTATATGGAAAAGCATCACGCCATGGGAAACCGTGCCCCTCGTTATGATGTGGTGTTTCATACCTTAGAGGAAATCAGAAGAGGCCATGGCCCGATTTATATTGACTGCCGCCACCTGAACGATGAGGATTTGACTCATCTGAAGTCCAGCCTGGGATATGACAAAGATACACTCCCCGATTATTTTGAACAGAGGGGCGAAGACCTACGTTCAAGACCTGTAGAAATTACGGTTTCCGAAGGGATGCAGGCCGGTCCTACCGAGGTCACCGGAAGCGGGATAAAGATCGACCGGCATTCGGCATCTACGATCCCGGGGCTCTTTGCCTCCGGAGACGCCTGTGACCACAACCGCTGTGTGCACGGCGCCGTAGCTGGAGGCTATAAGGCAGGTAAATCGGCCGCTGTCTTTGCATCGGGCATGAAACATGCCGATTCAGCGCCAAGATCCATGACCCGTGAACAAATCGACCGCTTCAGAGCACCGCTTTATCTTTCCTCAGGATACCCCTACCGCCAAATCGAAGATGCCATTCGAAAGATCATGGCTGAGCACGTCGGTCCCATGCGTACGGCCCATACGCTCAAGACAGGGATGGAAAAGTTAGAGGGGATCGAGCGCCATTTAGATGATATGAAGGCCGATGATCTTCATGAACTCATGCGCACTTACGAGACACGCTCCATCCTTTCGGTTGGAAAAGTGATGGCAACCACCGCCCTTTTCCGGACAGAAAGCAGAAACAAGCCCTATCACCATCGTCTCGATTTCCCGGACACGGATAACACGCACTGGTGCGGGCTGGTGGTTGTTCAGAAGAAGGGAGATAAATTTTCCTGTTCTTTTGAGGCAGTTTCATAAGAGTTGTACCTGGGGATACCAGACTATTTTTTTAGGAGAAAAGGAGATGCCGCCCATTTTTGATGATAACGCATGTTCGGGTTGCGGTCTATGCGATTCCATCTGTCCTGCAGATGCCATTTACTTAAGAAGCGACGATGACAGAGAAATTCCCTATCTGAAATACCCTGATGAGTGCTGGCACTGCGGCTCCTGCCGCCAGGACTGCCCGGAGGGAGCCATTTCAATCCAGTTCCCGCCCGATATGCTGAATATCTGATCAGGCGTTTCAATTTAGGCACCTTGCCTTCCTTGAAACAGCGTCATATGAGGTTTCGCCCGGATGTGGACCGGTGAAATCTTTATTGCTAAAAACCCATCACGACACCGGAAAAGGAATGGTTCCATTATGCCCACCAAACCCATATTGTCTCCAATAAACGTATTAAAAGGAAAGATTCCAGACGAGAAGAGTGGCATCGAGGTCAGAAAAACCATCTGTTCCATCTGCAACCCCATCTCCCACTGTGGAATCGATGCCTACGTAAAGGATGGAGTTGTAATCAAGGTGGAGGGGACCAGGGAAAACCCCCACAACGCCGGGACCCTCTGCTCAAAGGGAGCGGCCAACAGGCAGTACATCTATCATCCCGACCGGATCATGACCCCTCTTATAAAAAAGGGAGACAGAAATTCAGGGCAATTTGAGCCCATCTCCTGGGAGGAGGCCCTGGATATTATTGGAGAGCGCCTTCTTCGTATGAGAGATGAATCCGGGCCTGAGTCGGTGGTCTTTTACGCCGGTTTTCCCAAGTGGATGCGCCCCTTCCTCAAGAGACTTGCCCACAGCTTTGGCTCGCCCAACTACTGCTCTGAATCGAGCACCTGCTCCGCAGGCGCCCTGCTGGCGTCCAAGTTGAACTACGGTGCTGCCGCCCGCCCGGAACTCCCCAAGTGCAGGTGCCTTCTTGTATGGAGCACCAATCCCTTTTACTCCAACACTTCGGCGGTTCGAAAACTCCTGGATGTAATGGAGAAGGGGATAAAGGTCATTGAAGTCGGCCCGTTAATAACCCCTCTAACCTCCCATGCGGATATCCATCTGCGGATAAGACCCGGCACATCAGGGGCCCTGGCCCTGGGCATGGCCTGTGTGATCATTGAAGAGGGGCTTCATGATCAGGAGTTTGTGGAAAAATGGACCGTGGGGTTTGACGAGTACAGGGCCTACACCGGGGAATTCACCCTGGCAAGGACAAGCGAGATCACGGGCGTGCCGTCTGATCTGATCGTAAAAGCGGCGAGGCTCTACGCCACCACAAAACCTGCAGGAGTCCTTAACGGTCCCAACGCCACTGTCCATCATACCAACGGGGTTCAGAACCACCGGGCAATAACCGCCCTCATTGGCCTCACCGGAAATTTCGACCGAGAGGGGGGGAACTACCTGGTCCCGCCCTCCTATCTCTACGTGGTCAACGGCCTGACCACCCGTCAGCAGGCCTTTGAGCAGTCCCGGCCCTGGGACGAGATGCCCCCCCGAGTGGGAGAGGACCTCTACCCTGTCTGGTGCAGACTCATCCCGGAGGCCCAGGCCATCCATCTCCCCTTTCAGATAAGAAGCGGAAAACCCTACCCCATACGGGCGGTCATGGGCTTTGGCATGAACCACCGCATGTGGCCGGGTTCCGACCATATGCGTGAAAGCCTGAAAATGCTGGACTTCCTGGTGGATGTGGATCTGTTCATGACCGATACGGCCAGGCTGGCAGACCTGGTTCTCCCTGCCTGCACATCCTTTGAGAGGAGCGAACTCAAGTTCTATCCCGAACAGCATGTCATCTGGACCGGCCCTGTTATTGAACCCCTGGGCGAGTCGCGGCCTGACGCTGATATCATCTTTGACATGGCTGCAAGGCTGGCCCCTGAAGATCCCCTGCTCAAGAAAGGTTACAAGGAATGCGTGGACTGGATCCTGAAACCCACCGGTCTCAAGGTCGATGACCTGAAGAGGTATCCCTCTGGATACACGCTCAAAGATATCCCCATGCCCCCCTACAGAAAGTATGAGGGCAGGGGTTTTGACACACCGTCGGGAAAAATGGAGTTCACCTCCACTGTGCTCGAGGAGGCCGGCATTGACCCGCTCCCGCGGTTCAAGGAGCCAGGGCTCAGCCCCTGGTCAACCCCTGAGGTGGCCGGAGAATTCCCCCTGATCCTCACCACCGGGGCCAGGCTTCCCATCTACGTCCATTCCAGGACCTTCAGGCTCCCCTGGATCAGGAGGCTTCGGCCCGACCCCATGGTGGATATGAACCCCGTGGACGCGCAGCACAGGGATCTCTCCCCGGGTGACTGGGTTGAACTCTCCACCCAGAGGGGAAAGGTACGGGTCAGGGCCAACCTCACTGAAATCGTCCCACCCGGTACGGTGAACATATTTCATAACTATCCCGGCGCCGACATAAACAAACTCATTGAGCCCGACTACCTGGACCCCATTTCCGGTTATCCGGGATTCAAATCCCTTCTGTGTGAAATAAGGAAGGCCTCATGAACAGGGATGGGCATATGACACGATTGACCTTTTCCCTTGATGTCTCCCGCTGCAGCGGCTGTATGGCCTGCGTTGTGGCATGTATGGACCAGAACGATCCCCCCGAAGGGATCCTTGGCTTCAGGTCCGTTGAAAGGATCGAAATGGGGGCCTATCCCCACGTCAGGATCTCCTTTGTCTCCATCTCATGCTTTAACTGCGAAAACCCGCCCTGCATCATGGTCTGCCCTACGGGGGCCATCAGAAGGAGCGGCAATAACGGTATTGTTCAGACGGTTACGGATCTCTGCATCGGCTGCCACGCCTGTCTCATGGCCTGCCCCTTTGGGTCCCCGGTCTTTGGAGGAGCCGGGACCATGACCAAGTGCAACTCCTGCGAGGAAAGGGTGGATCAGGGGCTTGAACCCGCCTGCGTCAGGGTATGCCCCACCCGGGCGCTCCGGTTTGGACCGGCGGCTCGCGCCGCATTAGAGACTCCCGGCGAAACAGGGTAACCGCCTCATCCATCTCAACCCCCTGTTACAAACGTGACAAGGATGATGGAACGTAAGGATACAAAGCATAAGGATACTCCCTTCAGAAAAAAGGCCATCTGCGGCCTGCTTTTTCTGCTTCTCATGCTCACAGGACTTCCCACCTGCTCGGCAAGGGAGGAGCCCGATTACGCCCGCCTCAGGGAAGAGATGGTCAGGGAGCAGATCACGGCAAGGGGGGTCAGTGATCCGGCGGTGATAAGGGCCATGAGGAAGGTGCCAAGGCACCTCTTTGTGCCCCCGGACAGGAGGGCCTTCTCCTACGGGGATCATCCCCTGCCCATAGGTGAGGGACAGACCATATCACAGCCCTATATTGTGGCCTTCATGACAGAGGCCCTTGGGCTCAGGCCCGGGAACAAGGTCCTTGAGATAGGCACGGGGTCAGGGTACCAGGCCGCGATTCTCAGGGAGATGGGAACCAGGGTGTACTCCATTGAAATCATACCGGCCCTGGGGAAGAGGGCCAGGAAGACCCTGAGCCGTCTGGGTTACACGGATGTTCACATAAAAATAGGGGACGGTTACAGGGGATGGCCCGGGGAGGCCCCCTTTGACGCCATAATAGTAACCTGCGCCCCTGAACAGATCCCCGGACCCCTTGTGGAGCAACTAAAGGAGGGGGGCCGCATGATCATTCCAGTGGGGAAGAGGGGGACTGTCCAGAAACTGGTGCGCGGGGTAAAGAAAGGGGGCAGGATCAGGACCGAAGACCTGCTGCTCGTCCGCTTTGTGCCCATGGTAGGGGAAGGTGACTAAGCGGATTCTTTCGCCCTCTGACCAACAACAGGGAGTTTCTGGGCCCCGGGCCTGTCCCGCTGAATCCTTGGAGATTAGGATATGAGTGCCAGAATAAACAGAAGGGTTACCCTCCATGAGGGGAGGGTCTTCAGGCTTGTGAGGGAAAACATCACACTGGAAAACGGCGTGACCGTTGACCTTGACGTCATACGGCACCCCGGTGCATCGGCCATTGTGCCCCTCACCGAAAAGGGCACCCTGCTCATGATCAGGCAGTACCGTCATGCAGTGGGAAAATTTATCTGGGAGATCCCTGCCGGGACCCTGGATCCGGGAGAGGCCCCCCTTGAGTGCGCCCGAAGGGAACTGGTTGAAGAGACCGGATTCAGGGCCGAGGGATGGGAAAAAATAGGAGAGATTACCCCCCTTCCCGGGTACTCGGACGAGCGTATCCATTTATTCCTTGCAACCGGTCTCACCCCTGCCAGTCAGAAGCTTGACGCGGATGAGATCCTTCAGGTGCACGAGATCGCCTTTGAAAGGGCTATCCACATGGTCCGGGTGGGGGAGATCGAAGACGGCAAGACCATCTCCGGGCTTGTCATGGCAGACCTCATGATGAGTGAGAGCACCGGGGAGGATGCGCCATGATCCCCATCACAGACCTCCTAACAAAAAAACCTGTTCAAGCCTCGGCCCCCTGCCGTATTGACTCGGGCGGCACCTGGGACATCAAGGCCCTTGCCCTCCCCCTTGAGGCAGTGAATCCCACCACCGTAAACATCGCCCTCAGCCTCAGGACCAGGGCGGTCCTTCACCCCTTTGAAGAGGGAAAGGTAAAGATCCGTTCAACGGGCTTTGACCACCCTGAAACCGGTTTCATCGACCGGCTTCCCTTTGACACCCGGTTCGGGCTCTTCTTCGCGGCCGTCTCCTTTTTCGGGTTTCACGGTGTGGAAATAAGAATCGACTCCGAATCCCCAATACGCTCGGCCATGGGCGGTTCAAGCACGGCCCTGGTCGCCCTGATCAAGGCCCTTTCAAAGGTCAGCGTGATGGTAAGCGGTAAGGGATATGTAAGGAGAGAGATCCTTCACCTGGCCTATCACCTTGAAGATGGTGTGAGCGGGGGCAACTGCGGGATCCAGGATCAGGCGGCCGCCGTGTACGGGGGCGTACATCAGTGGGAATGGTGCTATGGGAACCGGAGCGCCCCCCTCAGGAAAATCCCCCTCCTGGACCCTGAGGGCAGGAAGGCCCTTTCAAGACGGCTCCTGATCATCTACAGCGGAAAGAGACATACATCTTCTGAAACCAACCTCAGGTGGATAAGGGATTTTCTCTCGGGCAGCACAAGGGCCCGATGGATAAGGGCCAACCAGACCGTTCGCCGTTTCGGCAGGGCCGTTCACCAGAGAGACTGGAAACTGGCCGCGGCCCTGCTCAGAGAAGAGATGTCCATCAGGAGGGAAGTAACGCCCGGGGCCATCACCCCCTTCACAGAGGAACTGATTGAAC
>Ga0136651_10001098_pt1 | contig 14862 bp, 12 predicted proteins | sample Mar14236cmmetaG_FD_94867 | JGI IMG/M metagenome (GOLD analysis project Ga0136651, IMG submission 94867) | Marine hydrothermal vent microbial communities from Guaymas Basin, Gulf of California to study Microbial Dark Matter (Phase II) - Marker... ...
ATTTTCTTTTATTAGATAAAAGCTTTTATGAAATTTTCTAATTTCGAAAATTATTTTATCAGTTAAACTCGATACTTTTTCTTTTTTAAAAAAATTAGAAAGACAGGAAAATTTTTTAATTTTAAAGATCGTTTGTATTATCTTCTCTGGTTGTCTTACCATTAAAACGAATAAATAAATAAGAAAAAGAGAGAATGAGGTAACTAAAATAACCAGAATTGTAGAAAAAGTAGCATAAAGGGTAATTGTTTTGCTAAAATAGAAAAAAACGATTGGGGTAATAATTGCAAAGACCAAAGTCTTAAGCAAAGGAATAACTGTAGCTATCATTGTTGCCTTGCCCAAGGGTATTTTATATCTAAGATTTTTATTAAATAAATATATCTGAGCAGGCAGAGCCCCGGAGAAAAAAGGAGTTATGCTGCCAGCAAAGTTACTGATATAGTAGACTTTTAAAGCTTCCACAAAGGTAATTTTTTCATTTACTGCCTCTGCAGTCGTTTTTATTCTGATGGCAGCTATCATAGCTGAAAATACCATTAAGGTAAGAGAGAAAAAAAGGTATTTTTTATTAATATAAGATAAGCCGGCTAAAACATTCTGATTGTTAGTAACAAAAGTAATAATTAAAAAGGTAGTTATTCCAATAACTAGGGAAATTATTAATCCTTTGAAAATTCTTTTTTTATTCAAGATTAATTCGTTCAAATAAACATCTACTCCTTTAAACTAGTAATTAGCGAATAATGAATAGTCGTTAGTATTAAATTCGGGTTTTAGTTTTCGATTTTCAGATTTTAGCATATAGTAAAAGGGCATAGCGATGCACCAATATTTCTTTTTTCAAATTTAGAACTTGAAATTAACAACTCGTAATTTGTAACCCACAAATTAAAGTATAACACGTTTCTTTTTTGATTTAAAATTATATTAAAAGATGCACTTTAAAAATGCTGTTGTTTGTTTAATTTTAGAATATGACAAATAAAAAATAATTGAAATATTAAATTATTTAGAAGGTGAACCATCAATGAAAGGGACCATGGTAAATGTAATAGCTATTTTTTTAGGATGTTCAATAGGATTTATTTTGAAGAGTAAATTTCCGGAAAAAATTGGAAAAATTATTATGCAAGCCTTAGGGTTGGCTTCTTTATTAATTGGTATGCAGATGGCTTTGAAGACCAATAATATTTTATTAATAATTTTTTCCCTGGTAATTGGTGGGATAATAGGAGAATTGATTGGGATTGAAGAAGGATTAGAAAGATTAGGAGAGAAGATAAGATCAAAATTTAAAGGGAACACTGCTTCGGGAAAATTTACGGAGGGATTTGTTACTGCCAGCTTGCTATATTGTGTGGGTTCTATGGCCATCATGGGAGCACTCCAAGAAGGATTGAGTGGTAATCCAGATATACTCTATACTAAATCATTACTGGACGGAGTTACTTCTATCGCTTTTACTGCAGCTATGGGGATAGGGGTGTTCTTTTCTGCAATTTCGGTATTTTTGTATCAAGGAGGGATTACTTTACTGGCTCAATCAATTAAGGGTTTTCTTTCTCCAGAGGTAATAAATGAAATGACTGCTACGGGAGGAATTTTAATATTGGGCATAGGCTTTGGATTATTGGAGATAAAGAAGATTAAAGTAGGGAATTTACTGCCAGCTATCCTGGTTGCTGCTATTTTAGCAGCAGTTTTTTAAGTCATATATTCTCTTTATTTATTCAATTGATAGGAATCCCCCTTTTTCACCATAACCCAATCCCCCCTTAAGGAGGAAGACAGGGGGTATTAAATCGATACTTTATTATCAAATGATTACTAAATGATGTTGATTAATCGATTAGGTAATTATATAATAAGTAACATTGGAATTTCAAAAATATAGAGGGGTTTCAGAGGGCTTGCTCTCCTGAGAATCTTAACAAATTTATTATGATTGGTTAAATGATTTAAAGATAAAAATAAATATTAGTAAAATATTGGAGGTTATTAAGTTGAAAAAAAAGACTATTGAGGATTTAAAGGAAAAACAATTAGAAGGTAAAAAAGTATTAGTAAGAGTTGATTTTAATGTTCCCTTAAATGAAGAACTAGAAATTACTGATGATACAAGAATAGTAGCAGCTCTTCCTACTATTAAATATTTAATCTCTCATCACACTAAAGTGATATTGATGAGCCATTTAGGCCGTCCCAAAGGGAAAGTAGTTGAGAAATTAAGATTAGATCCAGTAGCTAAGAGGTTAAGTAAATTATTGCTCCAGGAGGTTAGAAAAGCTAATGATTGTATTGGAGAGGAAGTAGAAAAGATTGTTTCTAATATGCAAGATAGGGAAGTTGTTCTATTGGAAAATTTAAGATTTCATCCGGAAGAAGAAAAGAATGATTATGAATTTTCTAAAAAGTTAGCCAATTTAGCCGATATTTTTATAAATGATGCCTTTGGCACTGCTCATCGAGCCCATTCTTCTACGGTGGGAGTGGCAAAAATACTGCCTTCTTGTGCTGGATTTTTGATGTCTAAAGAGATAGAAGTATTGAGTAATTTGATGGAAAATCCTGAGAGACCTTTTGTGGTTTTATTGGGAGGGGCGAAGATATCTGGGAAAATTGATATTGTGCAAAATTTATTAGATATTGCCGATAAAATATTAATTGCAGGAGGAATGAGTTATACCTGTTTGGCTGCCCAGGGTTATGCAGTAGGTAATTCCTTATTGGAAGAATATGATTTAGAAATAGTTAGAAAAATGTTGAAGAGAGCGGAAGAACTTGGTAATAAAATACTTCTACCCATTGATTTGGTAATAGCCAGAAAAGAGGTATCAGAAGATGCCAAAAGTATAATGGTCGGAATAGATAGTATCCCAAAAGATGGAATAGGGGTAGACTTAGGTGAGAAATCTTTAGCAATGTTTGAAGAAGCAATAAAAAAGGCCAGGACTGTTTTTTGGAATGGACCGGTGGGTGTATTCGAGATTGACAAATTTGCAAAAGGAACTAATAGGATAGCAAGAGCATTAGCAGATATAAACGGAAAGGCGATTACGGTAATTGGAGGTGGAGATTCTATTGCTGCGATTGACAAAGCAGGTTTTACCAAAAAAATAACTCATATTTCTACAGGAGGCGGAGCTTCCTTAGAGTTTTTGGGAGGGAAAAAACTTCCGGGGATTGAGGTTTTACCGAACAGATAATTTATATCGACTGAGTAATTTTGGAGTTATTTTTATACCCTTTGTTATTTCTTATTTGATAAAGCAAAAAAGATTTGGAGGGGAATAAAGAGTGATTTAAATAGAAAAATTTTCCCTTAAATATTTTTTAGAATAAGTTTTTCAATTTTTTCTTTCATTCTTTGCCAGTGAGTTCCTTTCCAATAATATTTCTGGCAAGATGGACAATAGAAAAATTCCTTTTGAGTAAGAAAGACATAAGGAGGAACAAGGTCCTCAACTTTTCTTTTATCGATTTTTATAGTGGGCGTGTTACATAGGGAGCAACGGGAAAAGATATTTAAATTAAAATCGATTATTAGCTTTAATCCTTTTATCACTTCTAATAATTGTTCTTCCCATTGATCACTTTTAATGAATAAGTAATCACAAATGTTTTTTCTTTTAATCAGATTAGTATCTCTGGTTAACAATATTCTATTTTCTTTTTGGGCAGTAAGAATAAGGGTTATATCATCATCGAAAATAGGATAGGTGGTATCATAACCTAAAATACGGAGCCATTTAGTTAGTTTGCCCAGCATTTTATCGGCTAAAAATTTTATTTTTTCTTTATTATTATTTTCTCTCATTTTTATAAGCCAAGCTTATTTGATGATATTTATTCTATTATCTTTCTTTTAAAATTATTATAACACAACACTATTTAGTTGGCCAATTATATCAGTTATCCAGTTTACCAGTTACCCAGTTTGTTAGTCTTCCAGTCTACCAATCTACCAATTGCCCGATCGGCCAATCTGCTGATTAAGAAATCATAAAAGGTTTACTTTATTTTGTAGGTAAGAAAGCTTGACAATTTAGAAATTTAGCTATATTATTTATATACCCCCTTAGGGTATATATAATAAATATAGGATAAATTACTGCCATTATGAATGATTTACAGTTTAGTCAATTAGAAAAGATAAAAATATTGAGTAGGTTAAAAAGGATAGAAGGGCAAATCAGAGGCATTCAAAAGATGATTGTTGATGAGAGATCTTGTTCAGACATTATGGTTCAAATTGCTGCGGTTAAAGCAGCTCTTAATCAGGTAAATAAACTACTTGTGGAAAATCATGTAAATTCATGCTTTAATTCATCCCTTTCTTCAAAAGATATTTCTCAGGATACCATTACAGATATAATGAATTTAATAATAAAGTTCCTAAGATAAGATAAGACTACTATTAAAAGAGAAAAATATATGATAAAGTAGATAAAAGAGAATACATAATTGAAGAAATAATTCTCTTGATTTGTTTGGTTTTAGGTGTATATAGGTATATAATAGGAAAAATTTTTAAATCTTAAACCAGGAGAATGTTTTATTACAAAAATATAAAAAGAATTAAAATTAATATAAATAAAAAAATTGGAGGAAAAGTTAGTTATTATGTTATGTCAATTTTGTAAAAAAAAGGAAGCTACGATTATTGTTACCCAAGTAGTAGGTGGTGAAAAGACCGAGTTTCATCTTTGCAAAGACTGTGCTGCTCTATTTGGTGATAAATTATCCATATTTTCTTTCCCTCAGTTTAATTTTGATAATCTATTAAGCGGGTTATTAAAGACAATCGATATTTATGGCAAAGAAGAAGGTATAATCCCCCCCAGAGAAATGAAATGCAGCAATTGCGGTTTAACCTATAGTGATTTTACCCAATCTGGGAAATTAGGTTGTAGCATGTGTTATCACGATTTTAGAGAACAATTGACTCCTCTGCTTAGAAGATTACATGGTAATAGTGAGCATGTGGGCAAGATCCCCCGCCAAGCAAAAAGTAAATTGGAAAAAATTAAACAGATTAAACGACTAAGAAAGGAATTGCAGGAAGCAGTGATAAAGGAAGATTATGAGAAAGCAGCCAAGATAAGGGATGAAATATTAAAACTTGAAGGGGCATTAAAGAAATAAAATGCAAAATAGCAATAAGAAGAAATTATTACAGAGTTTAACAGAATCTGTGGCAGAATGGACAAGTGGAAAAGGACCGCTTTCCGAAATAGTAATAAGTTCACGGATTAGATTGGCCCGGAATGTTGAAGATATTCCTTTTCCTCCTCGAGCCGAAGAAGTAGATCTAAAAAATATTTATGAGATTACTAAACAAGTAATAGAAAAGAATCCTCTTTTTAAAGATTTAAATTTTTTTCTATTAGATGAGCTAAGTCCTATAGAGAGTCAATTTTTAGTAGAAAAACATTTGGTTAGTCTATACCATGCTCGAGGGAAACACCCTTACAGAGGGTGTGTTTATAACCAAGAAGAGACCTTTAGTATAATGATTAACGAAGAAGATCATTTTCGGATCCAATATCTTCTTTCTGGATTACAGCTTAACAAGATATGGGAGTCTATTAATCAAATTGATGATGAAATTGGGAAAGATGTTACTTATGCCTTTAGTGAGAAAGAAGGCTATTTAACCTCTTGTCCAACCAATGTAGGTACAGGTATGCGGGCTTCAGTGATGTTACATTTACCAGCCTTAGTTAAGTTGAATAGATTAAATGATATATTAAAAGCAATATCTAAAATAGGATATGTGGTAAGAGGATTTTATGGAGAGGGAACAGAAGTTATGGGGAATCTCTTTCAGATTTCTAACCAGATTACTTTGGGATTATCCGAGGAGGAGATTATCGATAATTTAGAAAAAGTTAATCAACAAATAGTAACTCAAGAACAGAAGGCGAGAAAAGAACTATTATCTGAATTTAGAAGTCAGCTGGAAGATCAGATATGGAGAGCTTATGGCATTCTGAGCAATGCCCGAATTATATCTTCATCAGAAACAATGGAGCTTTTATCTAAATTAAGACTCGGTGTTGAATTAGAAATGATCACTCATCTTGATTTAGGAACGATAAATAAAATAATGTTATTGATTCAACCTGCTTATTTACAAATGTTATCTGGTAAAAGCTTAAGCCCTTTTGAAAGAGATGTGCAAAGGGCAAGACTAATTAGAGATAAAATTAGCCATTAGTATATTTGATTAGCTAGTTAATGGTTATCTAGTTAGTTGATGAGTTCATATTAAACCAGTTAATTAGTTAACTATGTAAAGGGGAAAATTTTGGAAGAGTGATGAAAAACAAAGTTACTTATTTAATTTAAGAGAAAGGATGTGTATATAGAATGTTCAAAAGATATACCGAGAAAGCCAAAAGGGCTATAATGATAGCCCAGGAAGAAGCGATAAATTTTAATCATGATTATATAGGAACCGAGCATATTCTAATTGGTTTAGTAAAGGAAGAGGAGGGAATTGCCTCGCAAGTTTTGAGCGGATTAGGAGTAAATATAGATAAAGTTATAGAAGAGGTTGAGCGCTTAGTGGGGAGAGGAGAGTATCAACAAGCCAATGAAGTCAGCTTTACCCCTCGTGCTAAAAAAGTATTAGAGTTAGCCTCTCAAGAAGCGAGCCAATTGAAACATAATTATATTGGAACAGAACATATATTATTAGGATTAATAAAAGAAGGAAGTGGAGTGGCCATAAGAATTTTAGCTGATTTAGGGGTTAACCCAGAGGATGTTTATTCAGGAGTTATGAAAGTTCTAATGGAGAGTGAGACTCAAAGTTTTACTTCTGGATTAAAGAAAAGACCTACTAAAACTCCTGCTTTAGATGAGTTTGGAAGAGATTTGACTAGATTAGCCCGAGAGGACAAATTAGATCCGGTTATTGGTCGGAGTGCTGAAATTCAAAGAGTAATACAGATTTTAAGTAGAAGGAAGAAAAATAATCCTTGTATAATAGGAGAAGCGGGAGTAGGAAAGACTGCTATAGTAGAAGGGTTAGCCCAAAAGATAGAAAATAATGATGTTCCGGAGATATTAAAAAATAAAAGAATTGTTTGCCTTGATTTAGCTTTAATCGTAGCGGGAACCAAGTATCGAGGAGAATTCGAAAAGAGATTGAAGAAAATTGTAAATGAAGTTCAAGAGTCAAATGAGATTATCCTTTTTATTGATGAGATTCATACTCTAGTTGGAGCAGGAGCAGCTGAAGGAGCGATAGATGCCTCCAATATATTAAAACCTGCTTTAGCGCGAGGAGAACTGCAGGTTATTGGGGCAACTACTGCGGATGAATATAGAAAGTATATTGAAAAAGATGCTGCTTTGGAGCGAAGGTTTCAGCCCATTTATATTTCTGAACCTTCAATTGAAGAGACTATCAAAATATTGCAGGGATTACGAGATAAGTATGAAGCCCATCATAAAATAAAGATTACTGATCAGGCTTTAGAAGCAGCGGCTCATCTGTCAGCTCGTTATGTTTCGGGAAGATTTTTACCAGACAAAGCTATTGATTTGGTAGATGAAGCAGCTTCGCGGATTAAATTACAAAATACTATTTCTCCTCCAGATGTAAAAGAAATGGAAGAAAGATTAAATCGAATAAGAAAAGAGAAGGAATCAGCAGTAAAGGTGCAACAATTTGAGAAAGCTGCTCAGTTAAGAGATAAAGAAAAGAAATTGGAAGCCGAACTGATAAAAGTGAAAGAAAAATGGGAAGCTGGCAGAAGGAAAAATAAAGCAGAAGTTAGTGAAGAGGATATTGCAGAAATTGTTTCCAGTTGGACTGGAATACCAGTTTTTTCTTTGAAAGAAGAGGAAGCTCAAAAATTGCTTCGTATGGAGGAGGAATTACATAAAAGGATAATTGGGCAGGATGAAGCAATAATATCTATCTCTAGAGCAATAAGAAGGGCTCGCGCTGGGATGAAAAACCCAAAACGTCCTATAGGTTCTTTTATTTTTTTAGGACCTACTGGAGTAGGTAAAACCGAATTAGCACGTAGCCTAGCTGAATTTCTTTTTGGTGATGAAAATGCCCTAATTAGTCTGGATATGTCCGAGTATATGGAAAAATTTGCCGTATCTAGATTAGTTGGTGCTCCTCCTGGTTATGTAGGGTATGAAGAAGGGGGTCAATTGACTGAAAAAGTTAGAAGAAAACCTTATTCAGTAGTATTATTGGATGAAATAGAAAAAGCTCACCCCGATGTCTTTAATATATTGTTGCAGATATTTGAAGATGGGAGATTAACTGACTCCCAAGGTAGGGTAGTAGATTTTAAAAATACGGTAATAATTATGACTTCTAACGTGGGTGCTACCTTAATTAAAAAAGGAGCAACATTGGGATTTAGAGGAACCAATGAATCTGAAGAGATCTCCTACAAAGAAATAAAGGAAAAAGTTATGGGAGAATTAAATAAAACCTTCCGACCAGAATTTCTAAATAGAATTGATGAAGTAATAGTTTTTAAATCCCTAACTAAAGAGGAGATTAAGAAAATAGCTGACTTGATGTTGGACGAAGTAAGAATATTATTAAAAGAGCAAAAGATTGACCTTGAAGTAAAAGATAAGGCAAAGGAAATATTGGCAAAAGAAGGTTATGACCCTAACTTTGGGGCTCGACCTTTAAGACGGACTATCGAAAAATTAATTGAAAATCCTATTTCTGAAAAAATATTAGCGGGTGAGTTTAAAGAAGGAGATTGCATAGTAATTAATGCGAAAGATAACAAAATAATATTTTCCAAAAAAAGAAAAAGAAAAAAGTAGATAAAGAGGATAAAATGGCCAGAGGAGAAAAATCCATTTTCCGTTGTCAGCAGTGTGGTTATGAATCTTCTCGATGGTTAGGGCGTTGTCCTGATTGTGGAGGATGGAACACTTTAATTGAAGAAGTATTGCAGGAGAATAAGAAATATTCTCTTCATTCAGAAAGTCATCCTATACCATTACCAATTAATAAGATAGATATAGAGGAAACTAAGACAAGATACAAAACCGGAATGTCGGAGTTTGATAGAGTACTAGGGGGTGGGATTGTACCTGGTTCTTTGATTTTAGTGGGAGGAGAACCGGGTATTGGAAAGTCTACCCTTCTTTTACAAGTTGCTAATATATTAAGCAATAAATATGGGTCAATATTATACAATTCTGCTGAAGAATCACCTTACCAAATTAAATTAAGAGCCAGTCGATTAGGAATCCTATCAGAGAAACTTTTATTACTTTCTGAGACTGATATAGAAGCAATAAGTAAACATATTAGTGATATCAAACCTAAAGTGGTAATAGTAGATTCTATTCAAACAATTAATGATTACAAGATTACTTCCGCACCAGGAAGCATTAGCCAAGTAAGAGAATGTACTGCTCAATTAATGCGCTTAGCTAAGGATGAAGAGATTTCGGTCTTAATTGTAGGCCATGTAACCAAAGGTGGAATACTAGCTGGACCAAAAGTTCTTGAGCATATTGTAGATACTGTTTTATATCTGGAAGGTGAACGGTATAATATTTATCGTATACTTCGTTCAGTAAAAAATAGATTTGGCTCTACTAATGAATTGGGAATATTTAAAATGGGAGAGAAAGGTCTGGCAGAAGTTTTAAACCCATCTGAATTACTCCTTTCTGAAAAACCTACTCGGATTTCTGGTTCAGTAGTCACAGCTACTTTTGAAGGTACAAGGCCGATATTAGTGGAAATACAATCATTAGTAAGTTATAGTAATTTAGGAATTCCTCGAAGAATGACTACCGGGCTAGATTATAATCGAGTTTTACTTAACTTGGCGGTGTTGGAAAAAAGAGTAGGATATTCATTACAATCCCAAGATGTTCATGTAAGTATTGCGGGTGGGATAAAAGTATTGGAGCCGGCTTTAGATTTGGCAATTATTATGGCAGTAGCATCCAGTTTCAAAGATATTCCCATTGACCCAAATATGGTTGTGTTTGGGGAAGTAGGGTTAGCAGGTGAAGTTAGAACGGTAAACTATGCAGAAAGGAGAATACAAGAAGTACTAAAGATGGGTTTTAAAAGGTGTATTGTTCCCCAAGGAAATTTAAAGAATCTTAATAGCTTTTTATCGAAAAAGGATTTTAAAATAATTGGGGTAAAGGCAGTGCAAGAAGCGATAAATCTTGTCCTTAGTTAGTCGTTAGTGAATAGTTGTTGGTATATAGTATATCGTAATTTGTATATCGGAAATATTATGTAGTGTTTAATTTTTATATTTAGCGACTTTGGTTAATTCCATCTAAAGTTAATTGGGTAATTGGTAAATAGGAGAATTGGCTAATTAACTAAGTTAAATTATAAATACCAAGGGTGGAGATCCTTTCCTCTTCTTTTCTAATTATATTATTAAAATCCAGGTTTAACATATTACATAAGGCAGTGGTGTAGAAAATATTAGAACCCAATTCTGTCTCAATAATTTCTTTACAGTTGTCGCATAGGGAGCCTTCCAAATGATTATCCATAAACTTTTGAATTTCCATCAATTTTGTATTGGAAGGGATAACTTGTTTTTTTGCCTTGATTTTTATGCAACCACATTGGGTAACTGCTTTAGCAATTGCTCTGTTTACTCGGGAGTTAGATTCTTGGTATTTTGTCATAACATCGAGGATGCTCCTATGCTGGACTAAAAATTGGTCTACGCTCTTTTGAAAATTAATATTTTTATTCATAATAGTATAATAACCTCCATAAATACCTTCCTTTTACATCTTTTTTTTATTGTATTTTGTTTTATATTTATATAAAAATTACCCTGGCAATATTGTTGGGATTCATTCTTTTTTAATATGAGTTCATTTATATATTGTCAGAAATTGTTGAAATTCCAATACTGTAAATTATAGGAAAATTGCTTATTTAATTATACTTAGAGGTTAATCTCTTTGTCAAGAAATATTGCTTTAAAACATAATAATTCATCAAATAAATAAAAGAGGAAAAATAATTTTAGCGTACCCCTTATTTTGACAGAATTATGGGAGCATGCTATAATTTAAAAGGTTTTCAAAGGGAAAGCAAAATTAAAAAATTTGGAGGTGGTGCACTAACATTTTTAAAAAATAAATAAAATAAAAGGAGAGAATAATATGCCGGGGAAAAAATTTATCAGAATTATTTTCATTGTTATTGGGGCAGTGATAGGCTATCAGGTTTATAACAAATTTTATTTTATTTCTGACTCATCTATTTATTATAATATTTTATTTAACTTTCTGGCAATAATTATTGGAGGAATGATTGGTTTTTTGATCTCGTCTTTATTTGAAACTAAAGTTCGGCTTTTATTTATAAAATTAATTTATCATATACAAAAAACGCCTACCCAAAACATTCTTGCTGCTATCATAGGGTTAGTTATTGGACTTATCATTGCGAATTTATTAGCCTACTCACTCTCATTTATTCCGATAATAGGTTCTTATCTTCCTATTGTATTAAGTGTAATACTGGGATTAATTGGGATTAATGTTGGACTTAATAAAAAAGGCGAGATAATTAATTTTTTTGGATATTTTAAAAATATTAATAAAATAAAAAAAAGAGAGAATAAAAGATCTAGTTCAGAAAAGATTTTGGATACGAGCGTGATAATCGATGGTCGTATTTTAGATATTTGCCAGACGGGTTTTTTGGAAGGAGATCTGATAATTCCTCGTTTTGTATTATCTGAGCTTCAACACATTGCAGATTCTTCTGATTCTTTAAAAAGAAACCGAGGGCGTAGAGGTTTAGATATACTTAATAAAATGATGAAAATTAATAAGAACAAAATAAAAATTATTGGAAAAGACTATAAGGAACTAAAGGAAGTAGATGCCAAGATAATTAAGCTTGCTAAAGACATTAATGCCAAAGTCATAACCAATGATTATAATTTAAATAAAATTGCTCAGCTTGAAGGACTTCCTGTATTAAATATCAATGATCTTTCTAATGCTCTAAAGGCAGTTATATTACCTGGTGAGGAAATAAATACTCAGATCATAAAGACAGGGAAAGAGCCAGAACAAGGAGTTGCTTACCTTGATGATGGCACAATGATAGTAATAGAAGATGGAAATAAGTATATTGGGAAAAGAGTAAATATTTTAGTTACTAGCATTTTACAAACTCCTGCAGGTAGAATGATCTTCGGAAAGATAAAAATGGTGGTAAATAATAGATCAGATAAATTAAAGGATTCGGTAAGGACATCTTTAGCCAAACAAGATAGAATAAACAGAAAGTAAATTCGTGTAACTGGTTAACCAATACTGACGGCTAAATAGAATAATTAATATTTGAAAGGTAATAAAAATGTCACTCAATATATATAATACTTTAACTCGAAAAAAAGAAAAGTTTGTCCCCTTAAAAGAAGGAGAAGTGGGGATGTATGTCTGTGGGCCTACAGTATATAATTTTATTCACATAGGAAACGCTCGACCTTTTATAGTATTTGATGTAGTAAGAAGATATCTAAAATTTAAAGGTTACAAAGTAAAATATATCCAAAATTTTACCGATATAGATGATAAAATGATTAACAATGCCCAAAAATTAAAGGTGAGTGTCTCTGAGTTAGCCAAAAAATTTATTAAAGAATATTTTATTGATGCAGATTCTCTTAATATAAAAAGAGCCGATATTCATCCCCGAGCAACAGAACACATTAAAGAGATAATAGAGTTGGTAAAGGATTTAGAAGAGAAGGGATATGCTTACACAATAGATGGTGATGTGTTTTTCGACGTGTCTAAATTTAATAATTATGGAAAACTTTCGGGACAGGATATTGAGGAATTAAAATCGGGAGCCCGAGTAGAAATAAATAAAAGAAAAAGGAATGCGATTGATTTTGCCTTATGGAAGAAGGCGAAGAATGGAGAACCTTCTTGGGATAGTCCTTGGGGTAAAGGAAGGCCGGGTTGGCACATTGAATGTTCAGCTATGTCAATGAAATATTTAGGGAAAACCTTAGATATTCATGCCGGTGGTTCGGATTTAATATTTCCCCACCATGAAAATGAAATTGCTCAAAGTGAAGCCTCTACCAATAAACCTTTTGTAAGGTATTGGATGCATAATGGTTATCTTTGTCTAAACAATCAAAAAATGTCTAAGTCATTGGGGAATATAATGAAAGTGAGAGAGATATGCCAAAAATACAAAGGAGAAGTTGTTAGGTATTTTATTTTATCAGCTCACTATAAAAATCCTCTTAATTTTAGTGAAGAACAATTGCAACAAGCACGAAACAGTTTACAGAGATTAAATAATATAGTTTTTAATATTAAACATCGATTACATCAGGGTAAATTTAAAGGATCAAGAGATAAAGATGATGAGATAATTTCAGAAAAGAGAAAAAAAAGTGAACGTCAATTTATCGAAGCAATGGATGATGATTTTAATACCCCTATTGCTTTGAGTCAACTTTTTGGTTTTGCGAAAGAACTAAATATATATCTTAATTCTCCGGGATTGAAGAATAAGTCGATATTAGAAGAGAGCTATGAATTTTATAAGGAATTTGGCGATGAGATATTAGGTATTTTAAAAGAAGCTGAATCAGAAGGAAGTTTTGAATTAGAAATAGAAAATTTAATCAATGAGAGAGAGGAAGCCAGAAAAGCAAAAAATTGGGAAAAATCTGACCAAATTAGAAATTTATTAAGAGAGAAAGGAGTGATTTTAGAAGATACACTGGAAGGAGTAAGATGGAAGAAAATAAAATAGCGTATCACGTTTAGCTAAAAACGAAAAGCGAAAGACTATAATTTTGCACTTTTAGTTTGCGCTAATAAAGCATATGCTATACGAATTTCTAGGGAGGGTCAATTAATGACATCAAAAGAGGATGAAAAATCTTTTTTCAATTGTAGAAAATGTAATGATGAGGAACTTGTTTATCTGGCTAACCGAGGAAATTTAATAGCGGAAGAGTATTTAATTAATAAATATAAAAAATTAGTTAAAATGAAAGCTCGTTCCTATTTCTTAATTGGTGCTGATACTGAAGATATTATTCAGGAAGGAATGATTGGACTTTTTAAAGCAGTTAGAAATTTCCAATTTAAGAAAATTTCTTCTTTTAGATCGTTTGCTGAATTATGTATTACTCGTCAGATAATAACTGCAATTAAACGGGCTACTCGACAAAAACATATTCCCCTAAATTCGTATATATCTCTTAATAGACCTATTTATAACGAAGATTCAGATAGAACTTTATTGGATATTGTTGATAGTTTAAATATTAATGATCCTCAGGATTTATTTTTAAATCACGAGAAATTAAATAATCTTAAAGAAAAAATTAAGGGTGTATTATCAGAATTAGAGAGAGATGTGTTGGAATCTTATTTAGATGCTAAATCTTATAAAGAGATTGCCAATGAATTAGGAAAACAAGTGAAATCTGTTGATAATGCTCTCCAAAGAATAAAAAGGAAATTAGAATTAATTGAAAAATAATTTCCAAAAAGATTGACTCAGATAAAAAAAATATTTATAATGTATTAAGTCGCCGATGTAGCTCAGCTGGCAGAGCAGCTGATTTGTAATCAGCAGGTCATCCGTTCGAATCGGATCATCGGCTCCAAAAGAGGAATAATGGGGAGGTACCAAAGTGGTTAAATGGAGCGGACTGTAGATCCGTTGGCTGAACGCCTTCGAAGGTTCGAATCCTTCCCTCCCCACCATTAAATTACTAAATTTTGTGCCCGCGTAGCTCAGTCGGAAGAGCGCATCCTTGGTAAGGATGAGGTCACCGGTTCAATCCCGGTCGTGGGCTCCAGATACTG
>Ga0136651_10001101_pt1 | contig 14857 bp, 10 predicted proteins | sample Mar14236cmmetaG_FD_94867 | JGI IMG/M metagenome (GOLD analysis project Ga0136651, IMG submission 94867) | Marine hydrothermal vent microbial communities from Guaymas Basin, Gulf of California to study Microbial Dark Matter (Phase II) - Marker... ...
ATAGGCAACGATCCGGTCCGTCTCGGGCAAGAGGATATTGCCCTCCCCCGGCGTGACCAGGTCGGCGCCCAGTTCCAGGTACTCGATCGACACGTCGGGCTCTTGCAGCAGGCAGGCCAGGGCCAGTACCTGGCTCAGGCCGAGGTCGGTGACCACATCCTGGTGGAACTGCCGGATCAGGCCAGGGAGACTGAGCAGCGTCTCGGGACGGGTGAACTGGGCATAGAGCGCCCGGAGCACCTGGTTCTGGCGCTCGAACCGCTCCCATTCCTCGGGCGGCGCGTCGCCGGCCGCCGGATAAATGCTCACATAGTCCAGCACCGCCTGGCCGTCCAGCACCTGCGGGCCGGCGCTATAGTAGCCGAACCTGCTGGGCGAGCCGTCCACGTCCTCGGGCAGGTCAATCGAGAGTCCGCCCAGCGCGTCAATCATGTCAATAAAGGCTCCCTGCTTGACACTGATGGAATGATCTGGCACGAGGCCGAAATTGTCGTCCAGCGTCTGGGCAAGAACGTCCGTGGCATAGGCCATCTTGGCCCGGTCGCTGCCTGGCCCGATCTGTAGGGCCTCCTGGTACACGAGCGTCAGCGCGGTGGCGCTTATCTGCGCCGTCGCAGACAGCACCGGCGTGTTCACCCACAGGTAGGGCGGGAGGGACAGCACGCGCACTATCTTGGCGCCGTAATCAACCCTGACCAGGCGGATTGCGCTTGCTCCACGCGCCGGCTGGTCCTCGGGCCGGCTCTCTCCCAGGAGCAGCACCGTCATGCTGCCCTGCTGACCACAGACAGTGCTGGCCTGCGTTGGTTCGGCGGTGAGTGTTGCCGTTGGCGGTGTCGTAGGTGTCGCCGTCGGTGGCGCGCTCACGCTGGTGGCCGTTGGCGCTGCACGACACGCCGCAGCGGCGACGAGCACGATCACCGCGGCAGCGATATAAATCACAAGACGAGAGATTTTCATCGGGACACTCCTTGCAAGTTAGGCCATGCTGGCCCTGTCCAATAGCAGGTCAACCGTTGAATTCAACATAGTATAACCGGAGATTGGTGTTTTGGGGGTTTCATTTGTGTTACAGTAGCGTTTCGGAGTGGTAGAACGGGGGAGGTTTTATCCACGTTGGTGCTGCTCAATTGGCTTTGTCTGGGCTACGAAAAGAAAAGGCCCCCTGCTGGAACTGAATCTGTTCCTGCAGAGGGGGTTTCTCTTCCGGTCGCCGCCAAGTGGCTACGGCAGCCGGCGGCCTACCATTGGTGAGGTCATTCCGTGACCTTTAGCCACAGCCGTAGAGAACGGTAGGGTTCTTCTACTCCCTCCCGATACAGCCAGAATACCACCTTGACATCATCCCCTGCCACCATCGGCACAAAACTCACGACCCGTTCATCGGTCGCTCCGGGTTCCAGGCGCACTGGCCCAGCCTGCCCCACCAGATGCTCCTCGCTTGTTACGACCAATCTGTACTCGGCTGGGACCCCCTCGTGGTTGGCGATGCCCACGGTGACCGTCACCGGCTGGCCCACGACAGCCTCACGGGGGTAGTTCTCGGCCAGTCCCTCCGGGCCCAGGATGTAGAACTCGGTAAAGTACTCGCCGGGCTTGGGCAGCACGACGAGGGCGATGGCGGAGATGGTCGCCGTCAAGATGGCTCCGGTCACTATACCGTAGAGAATGCGGTTGGTGCGATCCTGGGCAGCCCACCAGCCTTTCACGTCTACTTTGACGACCAAACGGAAACGTTCCTCCTCCGGCAGCCGCCACCGCCGGTACCAGGCAACCAGGGAACAGACAGCGATGAACAAACCCTCGGCGGTGACAATGGGCCACAGGCGGATGCCCCAGGGGAGTGTGTCCAAGATCAGGGCGATGGGTGCGATGACAGCAATGCTGAGGCCGAAGGAGAGGGCCAGCCGTTCCGGGCCGTCCAGGTCGTCGGCTCGGGGAAATAGAGCGGCCTGGAAGACGTAGCCGGGGATGAAGAGGACGAAAGCCAGCCCCAGCAACAGACGCAGCACCGGCAGCGGCGCGGGCAGTCCCTGGACACCCACGGCGATGATGCCTACCAGGATCAGAGCGAGTAGTATAATGAGGATAAATTCGTTCTTGATGGTCAAGGTCACGTCACCTGCCTACCGATAGCGGTTACTCACACACTTCCCTGTACACAGCCACTGTTTCCCTGGCGGTCCGCTCCCAGGTGAACTGCCGCGCCCGCGCCAGTCCCTTTTCCCGTAATTCCTCGCGCAGGTCGGCGTCCGCCAGCACCCGGTGCATCGCCTCCGCCAGCCCTTCCACATCGTAGGGATCAACCATGATGGCTGCATTCCCCACCACCTCCGGCAGCGAGGCGGCGTTGGAGCAGACCACGGGCGTACCGCAAGCCATAGCCTCCAAGGGCGGCAGGCCGAAGCCTTCGTAGAGGGAGGGAAAGACAAAGAGGTCTGCCAAACTGTAAAAGAGCGCCAGATCTGCATCTGGGATATGACCGTAGAAGAGAATGTCTTCTTCAAGGTCCATCTGCTGAACTTGGCGGCGCAGTTGTTCAGCCTGGGGAAGGTACTCTGGCGAACCAATCTTGACGAGCCTGACTTTCGCCAGTATTGCTCGGACTTTGACAAAAGCACTGATGAGCGTGGGGAGATTCTTTCGTGGGTTCTCCGAGCCCACGTATAGGACGTAATGGAAGCGACCGTCCAGTTGATAGCGACTGCGGAACTCCTCCGGTACGGGCAGCGGACGGAAGACATCATGCTCTACACCCAGAGGCACGACGAATATCTTCTCCATCGGGCAATCCAATGCCTCGACAACGGCCCTCTTTGTGAAGTGTGAGTCGCTGATTAAAGCATCCGCTCGTTTCAGACCCGACATCGCTATCCGGTCGAAGACGCGATCAAGCGGATGGCGGAAGACACTCTGGCTCTTGTCGCGCCGGACGAGGAAAGGCACAATGTCGTGTACTGTGACAACGGTAGGGTGGAGATGCGGGTTAAACCATAGCAACGTAGCCATCTGTTGAGCGGTCAGGTGCTTGAGAGCCTCTCTGCTGACCGTTGCTGCCAGCGGGTAAGTGGTAAAAAAGGTGCGCACATCGAAACCGAGGGGCGCGAGGAACCTGTGCGCGGCTCTTACCGGCAGGGGATAAGTCGACGTTACCAGGGAGTAGGCGAACTCTATTTTGGTCAGGGCCTGGCACAGGGATGCAGTGTAACGAGCCAGACCAATCATCTGTCCGTACGATCGTACCAGGAGTTGAATCTTCAAAACAGTTCTCTCCTAACCGGTCGAGTGGAATATCTACAAGCCAAACACCTGGCAGAGCAATCGAGTCACCCAGTGATGGAACAGGAATAGGGCAACACAAGCTGCGACGGCGATGCGTCCAAAGGGGCCTCCCGTCACCGTTCTAGGTCTGAGCCGACAGGTTCGCTCTTTCAGGATCGCGGCATCTGAAACTTTTCTCTTCGCATGGGTCCTCGCATGGAGTCTACCAACATCACGCAGATGGGTAAGAACCCAAAGATTGGCTCGAACCTTCGCCTGTAGCCCTCTCTTCCCGTGCGCCAACGCCAGCCCCCACTCGATCAGTTCGGCAAGCAAGAGGCCTGGCGACAGGAGAAGGAGCGTGGTCCATCTCCAATTCTTCAACAACATGATATACCTGTTGCGGGCAGAGTAATAGAGCCTGGATGGATTGGGTTGCGCAGGGTGGTAGTCGTGGTAGACGACCGAGTTGGGTACGTAAAGGCAGCGGTACCCCGCCAACTGTGCCCGCCACGAGAGGTCTGTCTCTTCGTAGTACATAAAAAATGTCTCGTCAAAGCCGCCCAACTCTTCCCATACCTCCCGCCGCACGGCGAAGGAGGCGCCCGACACAGCCGCAACCTCTTCAAGTGTAGTCATACTATCGGCAGAGGAAAGAAAACCCCGGCCAAAGACCAGACCTGTGTAGTGTACATCCTGGCCGCGGAGATGAATCCGGTCCGGTTGCGACATCAGCAGTATCTTCGATGTAGTCAGACCAATTGCTTCCTCGTGATCAAACCCGCGGACTAATGCTTTCAGCCAGCCTGGCTCCACGCGGGTGTCTTGGTTGAGAAACACCAGGACGCGACCGACGGCGATCTGGGCTCCCTGGTTGCATGCCGCTGCAAAGCCACAATTAACCTTATTTCGTACAAGTACCACGTCAGGATACTGGCTCTGGACCAAGTCGGCGCTACCATCTATAGAAGCGTTGTCAACTATGATAATTTCACCGTCGGTTCCAACATCCTGTTGCACCGAGGTCAGACACTGTTCCAGATATGCGGAACCATTGTAGGTAACGATAATAATACTAGTCCTTTTATTCGGTTTCGTTTCGTTCATTTACAATTTAGTTCCACTGCTACCGCTGGTAAGGTGTCTGCGGCCGCTTATGGTAAAGCTGCGCCTTCCCGTTGTCGTAGATTTGATCCTCGGAAACAACCGCCGGCAGGGGCATTCCAAGGCGGCTATGGCGCAGTTGCTCTGTCTCCGAGAGAAGAAAGTAACGAGTTGTGGGTTGCGGGGCACCCATCTCAACAACCATGCTATCAGATCTGGAGACGGTCGGGTAAAGGACAGAATGCACCGTAGACAGTCGCTCGTCTATCCCGGCCCACACGCGCGCACGTTGCAAGTATGTGTCGGTCCATTGAACTGCTGACTTTTCGGCGGTGCTGTAAAAACCCCACTTGTTACTGACGACTGGGTCGTTGGTAACCTTCAGCAGGGAGGCAAAGGTAAACCATGCAACAAGAAGTATGAATCCTACAGATAGCAGCCGGCGAGCCTGATAGCCCAAACGGATTGAGGACAGCAAACGCTCAAGTCCCTGAACCGCCAACACCACGGCGAAGACTACCAGACCAGGCAGAATGCGCAGTTGCAGATTGGCTGACAATACGCCGGCGAAATCCAGGACAGTGCCTATAGCGATCTGTATCGCAAAGCCAGCATACAAAAGCCAAGGCAGTGCTTCTGGCAGATATAGCCTGGCACCACATAATAAGCGATAGCCTTGATGAATCCATTCGGCCAAGGATCCCAGCAAGAGAAGCCAGGTGAATAGTGTTAGAGCCAGGTAAACTTGTGGGCTGACCCAACCCCAACCGATGTAGGCGTATGGGTTAGCCTGGGGTTGAAAGCCAAACAAAAGCGCAGCAATTTGGTCTATCATCGTGGGCAAGATGTTTAACAAGTTCCTGGCAGGAGTATAGAGGTAGAAGATAGAAAGGTAGAGAAGGATCATGCTGGATGCCGAGACGAGGGCCAATCGTTGAAAGCGACCAGATGTTGCCTGCTCTTTCAGGCAAATCTGCCATTTATTGATGATCAGTCCGAGCAAGAAACTCAGTGTGATAGCCGTAATCAACGTTGAGGCAAAAAAGGAGTTGGTGGCAATCAGTGCATAGATGGTGAGATAGAACACCGTCACGTAAATGACGAATTTGCTCAATTCATATGGCCTTGCTGCACTACGATACAAAAAGAACAGTGCCAACATAGCCAGCGGCCACGTCATCTTTTCGTGGGATCCCCGGCTAGTTACAAAGAGAAAGTCGGCTTGCAGGCAGAGCAGCAAAGTCGCCAGCAGAGCTGCGTTTGCTTTTTCCAGTACAGTCCGGAAGAGAGTCATTGCCACCGAAACCAGTATTATGATACCCACCACTGGCAGAATCATCGTTTCAAGTCTCAAGACAGAGGTGCCGGTCAGATGTGCCAACCATGCTATCATTACAGGGTAGGAAAAGCCATTGTCGTAAACCATTTCGGTAGGTACTATTGTAGATTCCCTTAATACATTCTGAGCAGCCTGGGTTATTCTAGCGGTGTCTATCTCCATCCAATTTCCACCGAAGCGCAAGACAAAGTAGACTCCTAGCCCCAGCGCGTAGAGGATCAACAGGGCCATGTCACCTTTGTCGAGTTGCGTAGATGTTCTGCCAGATTGCTTCATTCTAACTCCCTTCGACCGGAGAACGTAGTGCAAGAAAGAACAACACTACAGCAATGGTGACCAAAGCACCCCCTAGTCCCAGGATCGCCCAGCCGCCTCCAGCCGCCCCCACACGCTCTAAAGCCCAATGAATGGCTGGCTGAGGCGCTGGTGACACCTCAATGATGAACTCCTCCATAGTTAGAGGCTGTTTGACCTCCTCATCACCTATGGTCAACCACGCTTCCCACCGTCCTGCTGCTAGCGGTGTCCACGTAAATGCCACCTCTGATTCTTCACCGGCTAACAGCGTTGTTTCCATCTCACTCACTATTTCATCTCCCACACCTGGCTGTGCAATATGAAGGTATGCGGTGATCGTTTTGGTATCCTCAAGCCCTTCGTTTCGCAATGTAGCCACGATGCGTATAGGATGTAAGGCGATGGCTTCTCCTTCCACTCTCAGTGATCCGGGCACCAGGGCTGGCCGTGCTGGTGTCAAGGGCTGCACGTGGAATATTCCGTCATACGCCACAGCATATTCTCCAGGTACTAGTTCCCGCACCCCCAGCCAATCTTTGCCTTCAATCACTTGGAACCCTGGTCTCAACTCCAATACGAAACGGAACCCGTTAGTTGTGGGCCGGAAATCTCGTAATGTGGCACCCTTAATACGGGTCATCGGCTCGTCGAATTGGGTTATCAGGGCTTCAAAGTCTCCCGGATCTAGATCACGGTGATTAGCTTCCAGTTTCTCGCCCAAGGTATCCCATTCTTCAAAGGTCGTCGGGGGGAGAGTCATGAAGAGGGATGCAGGCGCGTCGGCGCGTGACATCATGATCTCGTTCTTGGCACCGAGGACGAGCCAACCGCGGCCGGCTGCAAGCGACTGAAGTAATTCGCCATTGCGCCAATAGGTCCATTGGTCAATGTAGCCATCTCGGGCTATGTCATCATATTCAATGCGTCCGTTGCCGTCGGCCAAACTCCAGATGCCTTTTTGCGCTCCGAGTAAATGCAGCCGTCTATCAATGGGACTGTAATACAGGTACGGCTGTCCGTCTAGTGCAAAGCAATATTCTCCACGAAGACCGGGGAAGATATCGTTGAAGAAAGGAGCAAGCGACTGGTCAGTCAGCCCGGTGTAATGAAGAGGGAAGACTCTTACTGCCTCTGGATCAAAAACCTGGTTGTTTTCAAAAAGAGGTTGACCATTGTAGAGATTAGCATAAAAGACCGGAGTCCACGCATAGATGCCCTCCGAACTTTGCCCTCCCCATTCCTCGTTGGCTACAAACGTTGCATAGTCCCAGGTTTGACTGGTGACCCAGGCCGGCAATTCGGAATAGGGGATGCTTTTTAGGAGGAACCCTTGAATGTCAATAACTGCATCCATGGTCTGCCGTCCGGTCAGACCGATCTTGTAATCCCAATGCAAGTTTGGCGTATTATTTTGGTTCCACGAGTAACGGATTTCATTGATGGGCGTTCTCAACTTGCTGCCAGGGACGATAGAGGTGTCAGCATTGAGATGGTGCATTCTTATGTGCAATTCTGGACGGTTATCTCCATCGTTGGCCAAGTCATAGTAGGCCTGCGGGTTCTCAAAGTCGGCATTGTTGATTTGCCCGCTTACCAGGTTCTCCCAGCTTTGAATGTGAAAGCCCGTCTCGATTGGATAACCTGTGACACCCGCTTGCATAATGACGGCCTGCGACCAGTCCACAGCGACGTTAGGCACGAAATCAAAATAGTTGTGTGGTGTAGGTAAACTTTCCACACTGCTCAAAAAGGGCCAAAAGATAGGCTTTGGCAGCGGCAGTGACCGATGTGCCTCCGCATTTACCTCTACCCAGGCTCTGGATATGTTTCCAGGAGGGGTAGGGGCTAAACAAGTGCATACCTCCGACTCGGGAGCGCTATCCAGGTTGGCATCCACCACTGTGCATTGCCAGTCAGGTTCCCCGTCTAATTTGAGTAACCAGTTACGCGTGGATTCCGTCCAAAACCACAAAACGGGTGATGGACCGTCGAGCAAGAATTTTAGATTCAAGTTAAGAGTTCCATCGGGCTGAAACCAGCCTCCGGCTGTTTCGACGCTGAGTGACCAGTGGAGCCCTTCTGTGACATGCAAGACTGTTCCCACTAATTCGTATGCCACGTGTCCATCTCCATTCTGGTCGTCGTAAAAGTATGCAACTTGGTTACCGTCCTTGTATCCAAAGATCACGACCAGTTCTGCCAAGCCATCACCTTGCGCGTCAAAGATCCAGACATCGTTCTTGAAATCGGTGGCGACTTGCCAATCTTGTGACCAGATCATGTCGTCGCCCTGGTCAAGAACGGTCACTCTGTCATTCGGCGTTGCAAAGCTGCAGTCGATTATAGTCAGATCGGGGTCGCCATCCTGATCGAGGTCCTGCTGTGTGACTTCAAACACGGTAATGTCTTCTTGTGCACTGGCTGGAGAAACGCCGAGCAGTGTGACACCCACGAACAGGATAAAACCGATGGCATATAGCGCTAGATGCTGACGATTGTCCATCATCCACCTCAATGTTCCTCTTGACACAAGGCTCTCTTAACATATCTCCGGACCCTTGGTGTATCGCCTGGGCGCTTACTATGGAAGAAAACACCAAGACCTCCAAGTCCACCTATCACGACAGTGAGAGCGGCTTTGTACCCGTCCGATAGCAACTCATTTGACCCGTCAGGCAGCAGATATTTGCTCGCCAAAGCAAGAGTCATGGTGAAAAGGGCCACGATAACAGTTTTGTCAAGGGGCAACATATGCCCTGACAGACGCTTGAGCACCCAAAGCTCGACGACCAGGATCGTCAGACAGGATAAGTCGTATGCGCTCACGAACAACGTCAATGTGTGAATGCTACTCCACTTCAGAATAGCACCGGCGGCAAGTCCAAAGAGCACCAAACGGGCTACCAGTACGTAAAGTGCTCTCAATGTACCCTTGTAGGCTACAAGAGTCAACATCAAGAAGCGCGCAACTGGCAATATGAAAGCGAAAGGTGAGAGAAGCATAAGCAGAGGAATAGTGTCTGCATACTTGACTGTATAGATCAGCTCAATAATCAGTCTGGGATACACTGCAAAGACAGATGCCTGGACCAAAGCTACCGTAGCCAGGGCTCTGTAAAAGAGCGTCAGAGTCTCCGCGGCGCGTGTTTTGTCCTTTTGATCTACGAGGCTGCACATTTGCGGATAGTATGTAGCCATCAAGGCGGGAGTTAGTGCCGTTGGGAAAAACTGGACGAGATTCAGGGGTACGGCTAAAAATGCCACATCGTCAAATTTTGCAAGGTTTCCTAGCAGGAGAATAGCATAGGAGGTGTATATGGACTCTGCAATCCAGGCAAGAGAAAATTGTCCGACGAAACCGATCGATCGCTTGATGTACTCGGCTGAGACAAACTCTCGTCTTGGTTGCACGACGATACGCATTCTAAAGTTGAGGAAGGCCGAGGTAATCGTGGTAATCGCAAAGGAAGCACCGTACATCACGAACACGCCCAACGCTGTAGCAGGTCTGTATGTGATAAGCAAGCCCAGACAAACCAGAGGTCTAAGCAAAAGAATCACTGCGATGGCGGTGGTCTTCTGTCTTGCTTGCAGTAAAGCATTGAGTGATAACTGAAGCAGGTAGATAACAGCGCACACGGAGGTAACCAGATACAAGATGTCACCCGTGGTCAAAGAAAGGGCAACGCCGATCCCTAGAAGAGGAAAAACCGTTGCAAGCCGGACCGTTAGTAAACTATAAAATACCCTGCCAAGTTGCCTGATTTCTTCAGGGTCATTGCCCAAGTTGGCTGCGTCGGTAACGGTTTTGGCTGCAAGGCCGAATCCGAATAGCAAAAGGGCTGCTGCCTGGAGGTTTAGAAAATATGCCACCCTGCCATATTCGTGGGGACTCAGCCATCGAACGAGCGCCAACCCGATCAGCATATCGAAAATCATCGCTACTCCGCTGGCTATAAGCGTCACGCCCGCGCCACGGAGGTCGTGTGCAACCGATTTCAGCTTTGATATTGATTGGTCAACACTCTCTCCCATCCTCATACCTTACCTAACCCTCAGTACCCTCTTATGCCTTCATACGGTACAGCAGCCGCTCAAACCAAGACTGTTGGTGGCCGATCCATCTCCACAGATGATACACCAGATTGTTCATTTGCCTCACAGTGATCTCGTAGCCCTTGGGCGCTGGTAGGTCAGGCGGTGAGTTCTGCGCAATGGCGACGATTGATAACCAACGAAACCAACGGATTGTGGTCAGTTTCGTCGTAATATATCTGAGCTTCATATTGCACGCAGAGAGCAAATGTCTGATAGACCCCTCCGAAAAAAAATTGATGTGGGTCAAAAAGTTTCTGGTGTGCTTGTATTCATCGTGACATCCCAAAGGCACTTCGATGTAGAGCAGACCGCCCGGGGACATCGTATGCTGTATGTTCATCACCTCGGCGACTGGATTCACTACGTGTTCCAGAGTGTGACAACACAAAACGATGTCGAATGACATTGTGCTTGGAATCTCGCTCATCGTCTTACCCAGGTAGTTTACACCGTCTATGAGATCACGTTCACCGTAGTCTACCACGAAGCAAGAGTTTTTAGTCACAAAGCGTTTCAGGTTGTAGCCGTTTGCTCCGCCCACATCCACGACATTCAAGCCACCAGGCTCTCGGTAACGACGAAGGCTCGTAAATATCTCCCAGGCCCTTTTGTCGTCGTAGATAGGGATGCCGCATTGGGCGGCCCTTAACTCTGTGTCACGCAACTCGTCCATCACGGCATATTTGATAGCCATGTCTTCTTCTTCCGGACGTGGGTTGAAGAAGATGAAGCCACAATGCATACACATTTCAAAGGTAAACTCCATCGTATCTCGATGGTGTAGCACTTTCTCGAATAGGATGTAGTTTCGAACGTAATCTATGTCCAGGAGATTGGCATAGAGATCGTTCCCTGGGTATGTCACCGCTCTCGTAAGCAGGGTGCTGAACTGCTGCTCCCCGCATATAGGACAGGAATCAATTGTTCTCACTTGTCGTCTCCTTTGCACCTACCACTTCCATCGTCGCCACGGCAACAGGCTTTCGATAAGACCACGCGCTATACCTATCCAGCTTATCACCATGTAAGGCAGGAATAGCATATACTGCCAAAATGACCTTGGACGCGGCACGCCGCGCAGTTCTGCGAGACGTGTAGTTTGAACTTGACCGAGTGCTAAATGCCACATCACAATAGCCCATAGATACCAGAGGGTCTTGCTACCTATCCCTCCAACGATCGGGACACCGAGCATAAATAGCGCCACCAACCCTGCTCGCAGATTGTTCAGACGCCCTCTGATAGAGATCGTCTCGTCTCTCATCCCAAGGAGAACCGGATTGCGAAACCAACGCGACAATTGTCGCCAGTACGCAGTGACTGTATCGGAATAATGAGTGCAAACCTTGCTATCCCGTATGAACCGGATACGATAACCGGCAGATAGTAACTGGTTCGATAGGAATAGGTCGGTCCCGATAGGCGCAGGTGGTTCAAACGCCCCTACTCGCTCCAACGCCTGGCGCTTGATAACTGCATTCCTGCCGATGAGGCTAGAGACATATTCGTCCCCAACAACCTCAAAGTAAGCGTTATGAATCCACTGGTAGACCACGAATGGGTTGCTCAACTGGGCATCAATGGGCTTCCAGGAGCCTGTCGTGACATCTTCCATACCACTAATCACTGGTTCAATCAACCTCTCGAAGCAATCGTCGTCTAGTACACAGTCAGCGTCGGTAAGGAAAATAACTTTGCCGCTAGATAGCTCGAAACATCGCTGTAAAGCCCGTTGCTTACCCTCACCCTGGTATTGTTCCAGCACAACAATACTGGGAGCAATGTAGCGTCGTGCCATATCCAATGTTTGATCATCCCCGCCTGCACATACCACTAACTCTATGTCCGGGTATCGCAGGGCCAAAATTGATTCGACACAGGGGCCGATGTTGGTCGCTTCGTTCCAAGCTGGCAACAAAATGCTAACACGAGGCGTCTCGTTTGGAAGGGGCAGCCCAGCTTGGTAAGTAGCGACTTTCTGCACCCGCCTCTTATCTCTACGCCAGCGGAACCAATTGGCTGCCCCCGCTGCAATCAGTCCACCGACTAGCAGCCATGCCGCATGGCTCTCTAGCCATATGATAGCCGCCTTCAACGTGCGCCACAGGGCCATCACTGCTTAACCTCTTCCCCTGGCACGCCAATCTCGGCCCAGGCAGAACCCTTTCTGTACCGATAGATCAACTTTTCTTTCAGCCACAACTCGATTGCTACTTTGTTCTCATAGTACTTTGCTGTCTGGCCCCGAAACACACAAGCCAACTCCGTGTCATTGACGACGGTGCCCTCCGGTTCTAGCCTGCCCCGGACCTGGCTCGTGAGGTAGCAAAAGGCTTTATCGCACCAGCCGCATACAGGAAGAACATCCCGGAATTCGGGGAACTGGGCAGGTTTTCGTTGTGAAACTTGGGCGGAAAAACCATGCGCTGTACGGATCCCCCCAGATCCATCCTGTCCTTTTAGCATCCAAGTGAGTGTATTATTCTCAGGAGCGTCCACTCCCATATCTGACAGAAGGCGCATGGTTCGCAAAATATCCCCCACCCCTGCTATCCACTGTGGATAGCGGTTCACGCGGCCGTTTCCATAGACGACTTGCGGGAACGCTCCGTCGGGCAGACGATGGCGCAGGATGAACAGCATGGCTCGTCGCGCTGCGTCCAGATAGCGATCAAACCGTGTGTGCAAATAACCTTTCACCAGCGCAGGAATACATCGAGCAACGTAAAAAGGGAAAAATCTCGACGATTTCTTGCCCATCAGGCTGCTCTGGTCAATCGCGCCATCTAAAGGATGACCCGGTGCAAGAACCTGATGTCGCAGGATTGTGTCAAGCGTGGACAAGGCATATCGCTCGATGGGCTCCTCATTTCCTCGAAGTGTCGCCAAGGCAAACAGCGCCTCTACGATTGTTGCTGATTTGTTAGGGGTGAACGCCGGATTGTTTGGAGAATTACCAAAACCACACAGTTCGTCATCCCAGAGTTTGTCGAGATGGTATTTTCGTAGGTTGCGCTCGGCAATTAGCGCAACTTGTTCCCAGTCTCCGTTGTTCTGCTCCCGTAGCACTTGTGCCAGATGTAACAATGCCAAGTTGCAAGCCGCTTCGTGCGGCGTGCCGCCGGTATAAGGGTTCAGCTCGAAGCAGGAATTGCGCAAGTTACCAGTCGGTAATTGTCCTCGTATCAAGTCATCTCCGGCTCGACGAGCTTTGTTCAGCCATTGTTCATCACCGGTTTTCTCATAAAGGTTGAGATATCCAATGATAATGCCCTCGTAGCGCCAGTCCAGGCCAGTTCCAGTGAACTGGAGGCAGTTCTGCCACCAGTGGGCCACCGGGCCGCCATATCCATCAGCCCCACGCATACTATCAAGCCAGGCATCCAACCTCAGCACTGCCCGTTTGATTCTGGTTTGCATTTCATTACTCATTCGTCAGAGCTACCGAAAATACAGTCAGATTCGACCCTCTGACCTAGCAGGTAGAACCGGTTTGCAACGTCGTAGGGACTCTCCGAGAAAACGATTTTGCGCCAAAGCGCCAGCGAGATCGCGATGTTGAACAAGCCACCCAACTTTTGCAGTGATCTGAAACTTTGCCCTAGCAGCAGGGAATGCTCAAGATTGCGGCACTGCCACTCGTAATTACCAGCATATAGTACCTTGACTGAAAAACCACAGTCGCTGATTAATTGCTTCAGTTCAATCAACTCCGTCTTGGTGGGAAGACCATAGACAATGTGCTCATGGAGCCAGCGATTGAACGTACCATAAACCTCATAGTAAAGGTGGTCCAGTTTAGCTTCGTATGCCGAATGCGCTGGAGTACCTAATGGGGCTGCTATCAGCACGAATCGTTTAGCAACCCTCACACATTCCTCAACAAAGCCCTTTCTAAATTCCCGAGGAAGATGTTCCAACGTATCAAGACTGACCACCGCATCAATAGTATGTGCGCCAAAAGGGAAGGTTTTCCCTGCATATCTGACGTTGCCGGTACTGTCTATATTGAGGGCAATCACCTTCGTTTCGCGGACAAATCTGGCCAACGAACCAGCGACTCCCCCTGCATCCAAGATCAACCTGCAAGATGCTTGACCTAAGAGCAAGTCCACAGCCTTGTGCCGTTCATAACTATCGTAGTGTGTAAGCCTGCTGAACATATACTTGCTGTCCCGCTCATTCACTTTGGCGCATGTTGCCGAGATCTCGTTCACACTTGCCCACGATCATCCACACCGGTGACCACCTTGCCTGCCACCCACGCACAATGTAACTTTGACGCATCGCGACAAAGCACCGATCTACCAGATCATACCGTTTTAACATCGCAGGAAGACGGCTGGCGCTTCCAAGCAACAAGCTGAGCGGGCCGTGGACCCCGTATATTTCCTCAATCGAATATTCCAGACGGCGCAGCGTTTTGACCAGTCCCCAATGAGACTGTAGTGGCGCACAAGCGGGAGACGCTACAGCCTGCTGCCATTCTGGTAACAAACGACGCCACTTGGTTGTCCCTAAGATGCAGATTCTAGTTATACAAGATGCCGTCAGTTGGATATCACGCAGGGTGTTTTTCCACGTTTGTATCTCCGGCTCGGCCCAAAGGACTGTATGCACGGAATCCCTGCTATCCTTGCCAGTGTCAAGATGCACTCGCTTCCAATCAATTTCTGGCCCCATTGCCGAGCCGACCTCAGCATCATCCAGTTTCCAGTTGTTCGTAAAGCGTAAAACGACATCCCCGGTTAGCCTTCG
>Ga0136651_10001104_pt1 | contig 14852 bp, 12 predicted proteins | sample Mar14236cmmetaG_FD_94867 | JGI IMG/M metagenome (GOLD analysis project Ga0136651, IMG submission 94867) | Marine hydrothermal vent microbial communities from Guaymas Basin, Gulf of California to study Microbial Dark Matter (Phase II) - Marker... ...
AAAAGGCCTGGGAAATGGGTATGGTAGAACCTTTGCCACCGGTGGAAGAGCTGGATAAGAGGGTTGCTGTTATTGGTTCCGGGCCTTCGGGTCTCACCGTTGCTCAGCAGTTGAGGCGAGCTGGATATAGGGTTACAGTGTTTGAGAGGGCTGATAAGCCAGGTGGTTTTCTGAGGTATGGTATTCCGGATTTTAAACTTGAAAAGCATTATCTTGATCGGAGGCTTGTTCAATTAGAGAAAGAAGGGGTGGTTTTTAGAAATTCTATAAATGTTGGGGTGGACTATGACGCTATTGATTTAAAGAAGGACTTTGATGCTATAGTACTTGCCTGTGGTTCGAACAAACCGAGAGATTTGAACATCCCGGGAAGAGATTTGAAAGGGATTTATTTCGCTGCGGAGTTTTTAAGCCATGCCAATAAGGTTGTTTCTGGGAAAGCCAAGGAGAATCCGGCACTATCTGCAAAAAATAAGAATGTTATAGTTATTGGAGGGGGTGATACCGGTAATGATTGCGTCAGTACAGCAATAAGACAGGGGTGTAAGAGTGTTATTCAATTTGAGTTGTTCCCTCCTCCTCCAGAATCAAGACCGAGTGATAAGCCTTGGCCTCAATTTGTACGAACTCTATCAAAGTCGATTTCTATAGAAGAGGGAGGAGTTCAGGTTTTCAGGATTAATACGAAGAGATTTATTGGAAACAAAAAAGGAGAAGTTATATCTTTGGTGGCAAGTAGAGTTACTGTTGTTGAAGAACACGGGAAACCGAAGCTTGAGGAAATACCTAATTCAGAGATGGAATTCCCCGCTGATCTTGTAATACTTGCTCTCGGATTTGCTGGTGCGGAAGAGTCGAATTTGATCGAGAAGCTGGGTTTGAAGCTAACCCCGTGGGGTACAGTCAGAGTTGATGAAGAGGGAATGACAAGTGTAGAAGGGATTTTCGGGACTGGAGATATGGTAAGGGGGCAGAGTTTGATAGTGTGGGCAATAGCGGAAGGTAGAAAGGTAGCTCATTATGTAGATAGATATCTAAGAGGGGAAACTGAATTGCCGAATCCTCTTGCGGATTATTACGTTAAATCTCCGTTTGAGATATAAAAGTCTATTAAAATTTAGTGTAGTGGTTTAATTTAACAGCGTGACTGGATTTTCGCCTTCGCTGGTAGTTTCAGATGGATATGGGAATGTTTTTGATGTTCCTGAACTTATACCAGCGGGCGCTTCTGGTAGGTTTATTGGTAATATTCCTTCCTCTGAATGGATACCATTGCCTGATGGGAGTAAAATTTTTGAGCTACCGGGCAGATTGCCCATTGGGATAGACAGAGAGTCTGGCGAGATAAAAATTCTGGATAGCGAAGAAGATGAAAACATTATGGCCGTTGCAGCCTTTGTCGCTCCAGCCTATACCATTACACACCTTGCAGCATGGGAGACTGAAAAAGATGCACCAATATTGCCGCTTTTTGCTTATGCTGCCGTAGGTTGGTGTGAAGGGCGGTTTTATGTGCCAGCGATAAGGGTTGATGCTGATATCAGACAGGATCCATCGCAATTCAATTTTTTCAGAATCAAAAAGAATGCAAAGAAGATTTTGAAGCAGTATCCGAACAATAGATTGGCCAGACATCTTATTGAGAACTGTGCCTTAAGATACCATTGTCCTGCTGCACAAAATTATGTTCTCAACAGATGGGAGATGCCTCTGCCAACTTCAAAGAAATGTAATGCCCGTTGTATAGGCTGTATATCTTTCCAGCCTAATACTTCGATACCCTGTACACAGGAGAGGATGGACTTTATTCCCACGCCGGAAGAGATAGTTGAGATAGCGGTGCCACACCTTGAAACAGCGCCTTTGCCTATTGTAAGCTTTGGTCAGGGATGTGAAGGGGAGCCGTTGCTTAATGGTGAGCTGCTTATTAAAAGCGTGGCTGAGATAAGGCGGAGGACGAATAAAGGGACAATTAACCTTAACACCAATGCCAGTAAACCGGAAGTTGTAAGGGAACTTCGGAAGGCGGGTCTCGATAGTATGCGTGTTTCGATGAATTCCGTGCGGGAAAAGTATTATATGAAATATTTCAGGCCCGTTGACTATGATTTTAAGGACGTCCTGGAATCGATTAGAGTGATGAAGGAGATGGGTGGATTTGTTTCGATAAATTTTTTTGTTTTTCCCGGGTTTGTGGATCAGCCAGAAGAAGTAAAAATGCTAATTAATTTTATTAGCGAGTACAGGATTGATATGATTCAATGGCGGAATTTGAATATTGACCCTGAGTACTATCTCGATGGAATTGGGGTGGAAGATGTTTCAGGTATTGGCATTAGGATGATGATGAAAGAGGTGAAAGAAAAATGTCCCTGGCTCAGATATGGCTATTTTAATCCTTATCTTGGGAAGTAGGCCCGGATGTGGATTGTATAAAAGTCTTAATTGATTTAAATTCTATTGCTTTTTTCGGGGCGTAGCGCAGCCAGGTTCAGCGCGCTTGGTTCGGGACCAAGAGGTCGCCGGTTCAAATCCGGCCGCCCCGACGGATCTGATTTAAATTATCTTTTTGTGCTATCTTAGCAAGGAAGTTTTTAAGTTTCCCTGTTTGTAGGTTGCATTAGAGAGCGGGTTCTGATGCTATTTCCTCAACCCATATGTTGCCTGTATCCTGATGTCTGCATGGCTTTATTACTTTCGGTAGTTCGAAAGAATGAAGTATGTGTTGCTTTCTTACGGTACACAAAGCAGAGCCCACAATCGTTTTACGAATCGATAACCCCGGGTATGTCCTGTTGTTTTGTATCTCTTTTTTCACAAACTTCCGTTTCTTATAAGAAAGCTTTGGGTTTATTGATGGGTATAGGAAATCGGGTTGTCTTATAGTTCTTGATTATCCTTTTAAATTAAAGTAGATTTTGGTGACTATGGCCGGAAGAAAGGTTTATATAGAAACATATGGCTGTCAGATGAATGAATATGATACAGAGCTGGTGTATGGTATTTTGAAGGAGCACGGGATTAGTAAAGCAGATAGGCTGGAGGAAGCGGATATAATACTTGTAAACTCATGTTCTGTCCGGGAGGGTGCTGATAATAGAGCGGTATCGAGGGCATCACAGCTTACACATCTTAAGAGAAAGAGGTCGGGACTTGTTATAGGGATTATCGGTTGTGTTGCTCAGAGAGACAAAGGGAAGCTACTTGAGAAATACAGAGGTATAGATCTGGTTTTAGGTCCTGACTCATACCGCAAGCTCCCTGAGATTCTGAAAAATATGAATGGGTCCCCTGTAGTTAAAACCGAGGCAAAAAGGAGTGAATTGTATGATGATATAATTCCTTTTAGACAGACTTCGGTTAGTGCTTATGTCTCGATAATGAGAGGCTGTGATAAATTTTGTTCCTTCTGTATTGTGCCGTATGTAAGAGGTAGAGAGAGAAGCAGATCGCCCCAAAGTGTAATTGAGGAGGTCAGAAAAGCTGTTGATAGCGGGTATAGGGAAATAGTTCTTCTGGGGCAAAACGTAAATTCATATCGGTATGAGAGGGTAGATTTCCCGCAGTTACTCTTAATGGTTTCAGACATCGAGGGTGTCGAAAGAATTAGATTTACCTCTCCACATCCTCAAGATGTTGATGAAAGATTGCTGGAAGTGATGAAAGAGCGTGACAATGTCTGTAAGCACATACATTTACCCCTTCAGTCTGGTTCAACGAGAATTTTGAAACTTATGAACAGGAACTATACAAGGGAGGAATATCTGGAGCTGGTGGAGAAAATTAAAGAATACGTGCCAGAAGGAGCGATAACAACGGACATAATAGTCGGTTTTCCATCGGAGAGAGAAGAAGATTTTCTTGATACAGTGGATGTAATGGATAGAGTGAGATTTGATAGCGCATTTATGTTTAAGTACTCTCCCAGACCAGGTACAAAAGCAGCGAAGATGGAAGATGATGTGCCTGAAACAGAAAAAGATAGAAGATTAAGAGTTGTTATAGAAAAGCAAAAAGAACATACTCTTTATAGAAATAAACAACTGGTTGGGAAAATTGAGAAAATTTTAATAGAGAGCAAGGGTAAAAAAGAAGAGCATGAAGTCAGAGGGCGGACTGATACAAACAAACTTGTTGTTGTGAAAGGGATTGATTGCAAAGTCGGAGAGTTCGTTCAGGTGAAAATAGTGGATGCTGCGGGGGTGACCTTATTTGGTGAGCTGATTGAGACTTCATAAGGGGGGAATATGAGGATATTTAAAATAGTAGTTTATCTTGTAATTTTTTCTCTAATTCTGGTGTTTATAGTTCAGAACATGGGACAGCCTGTAAGAATTGTATTTTTCAGTAAAGCCAGACCAATACAGAGCGAAATGATAATTGTATTGCTTATTACATTCTTGATAGGGATTTTCTTGGGGCTTTTGTTTACGGGGCTGAGAATACTTTCTTTAAAGACAAAGCTCAGGGCGTTAACCAGTGAGAATAAAAAGCTAAAAAAAGAGCTTGATACATTTCGGAATAAGGAAATCGATGAGATTTTAAAAGGTAGTGACGAAGAAAAACAGGATGCTGAGTGAGTGATGTATGAGCGCTTTAGAAATTGTTTTGTCAGGCGTCGTAGGTGTTTTGTTGATTTTTCTCCTGTTCATAATTTTGGGGAAGGAGAAAAAAGTAAAAGATAAGACGGTACGGTCTTATGCAGAGGGATTGAACTACATTATCAATGGTGATTATAGTAAAGCCATAAGGAAGCTTAAATTTGTTGTGGCCCGGGACACTGATAATATAGATGCTTATATTAAGCTTGGGCTTGCTTACCGCAGAAGAGGTAATCCGAAAAATGCTCTTGTGATTCATAGAAACCTTTTGTATCGTGAGAACCTGAGCAAGGAACAACGCCTGGAGATATTCAGGAATCTTGTGGAAGATTTTGAAGATTTAAATGATAACCAGAGTGCCGTTGAGTGGTGTGAAAGAATTATTGAGATAGACAAGAAAAACAGGTGGGCTGCGAATAAGTTATGGACTTTATACCCTGCTGTGGGTGAATGGGATAAAGCCATTGAGCTGCTAAAGAGTTCCCCGCAGAAGGACAAAGGTAGGGTTAAAAGAAGGTCTGCGATATATAAAATGGCTGAAGGTTTGAAATTGCTTGAAGATGGGAAGTACCATGAGTCAAGGCTGGTTTTTAAGAAAGCGATAAAATATGATGCATCGTGTGAAGCCCCCTATTTTTATATAGCTGAATCTTATTTTAAAGAGGGGAGAATTCAGGATGCTCTGGTGTGGTGGGAGAGATACCTTGGTATTTCCCCGGATAAGTCCAGTTTTTTGTTGAGAAAACTTGAAAAGGCTCTGTTTGAGCTTGGAAATTTTGATAAAGTGGGGGATTTATACGAACGGCTTATAGAGAAGATTCCTGATGATATAAGGATTGTAATCTCGCTAGCCCTTTTCTATGAGAAAAAAGGAAAGATCGATGAGGCTGTTGAGGTTATTGATAAGTATCAGGAAAAATACAGCGGGGATTCGGTTGCATTGATAACCAGGGCAAGATTACTGGTCGCAAAAGGGGAGCTGGAGGAAGCTGAACGTTTACTTGATGATGTTCTCGAAAAATCTCGAGTGAAAGAGTTTTTTGTATGCAAGAACTGTGGCTACAAGTCGGAAGAAGTAAGGTGGATTTGCCCGGACTGCAAGGAGATAGATACCTTTTTTTAATGCGGAAGCTTTGTTTCGTTGCGGCAATATTGCTTGTTGGTATTCTGCTTGTTAGCAGTACGCCACTTAAAGCGGATGAGGCAAGGGAGCTTTATTTGAGAGGATTAAGGGAAGAAGATGGGGAGAAAGCTTTTTTATACTTCAGAAGGGTAGTGGAGAAATTCCCTACCTCTGAGTTTTATGATGATGCATTTATAAAGGTTATTGAATATGCTTACTCCAAGGGTTTATATAGAAAAACGATTGCATATACTCATCGGATGTTGAAGGAGTGTCCTCAATCTCCATTAATAAAGGACTGCATTTATTTTCAGATATGCAGTTTTAATACACTCGGAATGAAGGACTCTGTTGGGTATTACCTCACCTTGTACGAGGAGAAGTATCCCACAGTGGAGATTGATTTTGAAGGTTCTGAGGTGAAATCGGGATATATATTGACAGAAGAGGCTGGTTTTACCGGTAGTGAGGCCAGAGGAGAAAAAGCTCAATCTGGGAGCGAGTCAGGAAGAGAGTTTTTCTTTTTGCAGGTGGGCGCTTTTTCCAACCTGAACAATGCATTTACCCTTCGCGAGAGGCTAAATTCCATGGGATATCATGCTTTGGTTCAGAAAAAGAGGGTGAAGGGCAAAATCTTCTATGTAGTCAAGATAGGGAGCTTCCCATCAAAGAGGGAAGCGATGAAGTTCGGGAAAAAGTTTAAAAAAGATACGGGGATAAATTATCTTGTTGTTGAAAACTAAAGGGAACGAATGCAGGCCCGGGGGATGCCCGGCCTTCAAAGCCGGCGTTCCCGACTCTGTTTGGAAAGCTGGGTTCGACTCCCAGGCGTTCCCGCAACTAAAATTTCTGTAGGTATGTTATGAGTAAGCCAAGGTTATTTCTAATTGACGGTTCTGCACTCGCTTATAGATCGCATTTTGCGATGATTAAGAATAGATTGACTACGTCTAAGGGTTTCCCTACGGGGGCGACGTATGCGTTTATAAACTCCCTGTTTAAGATATTAAACGAGGAAAGTCCGGAGTACATCGGGATTGTGTTTGATGCTCCTGAGAAGACCTTTAGACACGAGTTGTTTGAAGCATATAAGGCTACAAGAGAGGCTATGCCGGATGAACTTGTGGAACAGTTACCAGTCATGTTTGAGCTTGTAAAATCGCTTGGCATTCCCGTAATCGTAAAGCCGGGTTATGAGGCAGATGATGTTATTGGGACGCTGGCCTTAAAAGCTTCGAAGATGGGGTTGAAGGTTTACATGGTTACCGGTGATAAGGACTTAATGCAGCTTGTAAATGAAGATATATTGATGTATAAACCCGGAGTGGGGCAAAAGGAGACGGAGATAATTGATGTTGGGGAGGTAATAGAGAAATGGGGGGTTAGACCTGAGCAGATTCCTGATTTACTGGGGCTTGCTGGGGATAGTGTGGATAATATTCCCGGTGTGAAAGGTATTGGTCCCAAAAGGGCAGCTTCTCTGATAAATGAGTTTGGGAGTCTTGAAAAAATTTTTGAAAATCTGGATAAAGTGAGCAATGAGAAGTTAAGAAATCTTCTGAAGTATGGTAAGGAGAGTGCTTTTACCTCTAAGGAATTGGCCGTAATCAGGGTAGATGTCCCCGTGGAACTTGATTTAAACGAGCTTCGGCTGGGAGGCAAAGATGAGAAGAAGTTAATGGAGTTACTGGAAAAATTGGAGTTTTATTCTATAATTAAGAGTTTGAAAAAAGATAAGAAGGAAGAAAAGAAAAAAAATTATAAAATTGTTCTGTCGCTTGAGGAGCTGAAGGATGTAGTAGAAAAGGTTAGGAAGGCTGAGCTGTTTTCTGTGGACCTGGAAACAACCTCAATAAGGCCAATGGAAGCAGAAATTGTTGGGATTTCGTTATGCATAGAGCCTGATTCGGGTTATTATATTCCTGTGAGATACAAGGGGAAAAGTAAGAATAATTTTGGCGATGATGATCTTAAAGTTGTGCTTGAAGAACTAAAGCCTGTGCTCGAGGATAATAGGATAAAAAAATGTGGGCATAATATCAAGTATGATATGCTTGTATTTGAGCGGAATGGTATTAACCTCAGGGGTGTGGATATTGATACTATGGTAGCGGCGTGGATAATACAGCCTGATTCACATAGTTATAAGCTGGATAATTTAAGTCAGCAATACCTTCACTATACCATGGTACCGATTGAGGAGCTTATAGGGAAGGGTAAGAAGAACCAGATAACCATGGATGAGGTAGAGCTTAATAGGGTAGCTTTTTATGCTGTTGAGGATGCGGATATAGCTCTTCAGCTTGTTCCAATTTTCAGGGCTGAGATGAGAGCAACGGGTACGGAGGAAGTTTTTAGAAAAATTGAGATGCCTCTTATTCCTGTGCTGATGGAGATGGAGAAAAATGGCGTATATGTTGATATCGATTACTTGAAAGAGATGTCACAAGAGATTTCGAAGAAAATAGATGTACTTGCTGATAATATCTATAAAGTTGCCGGTGTGGAATTCAATATTAATTCTCCGAAACAGCTTTCCGAAGTTCTTTTTGAAAAGCTTGGACTGCCGAGAGTGAGAGGTAAGTCAACTGATGTAAAAGTTCTTGAAAAGCTACGGAATCAGCATGAGTTGCCTGCTCTTGTACTTGATTACAGGAGTCTGGTGAAATTAAAGACCACTTATCTCGATGCAATGGCACAGTATGTTAACAGTAACACCGGAAGGATTCATAGTTCCTTTAATCAGACGGGGGCTTCTACCGGCAGGATAACAAGCAGCGATCCCAATTTTCAGAACATACCAATAAGGACTGACATAGGCAGGGAGATAAGAAAAGCTTTTAAACCTCAAAAGAGCGGCTGGAAGATGATGTCCGCCGATTATTCTCAGATAGAGTTGAGGATTATGGCACATCTTTCAAAAGACCCTGAGCTTTTAAAGTCTTTCAATGAGGGAGTAGATGTTCATACCAGGACTGCAGCTCTTGTGTATGGGGTGAGTGAGAAAGATGTTCTCCCGGAAATGAGGCGGGTAGCGAAGATAGTCAATTTTGGAATAATGTATGGAGCGGGTCCTTTTAGAATGTCTGAAGAGCTTGGGATACCACAAGAGGAGGCGAGAAAACTGATTGAGCAGTATTTTAAAACGTATCCAGGAATTAATGAGTACATTATAAAGACCCTTCAGGAAGCAGAAAAAAACAAGTTTGTCAAAACCCTCTCGGGCAGGATAAGGTATGTATATGATATTACCAGCGATAACTATCATGTTAGGGAGGCTGCAAAGAGGGTTGCAATTAATACTCCCATTCAGGGGACAGCTGCGGATATGATAAAAATAGCAATGATAAATATTTCCAGAAGGATGAAAGAGAAGAGCTTGCGGGCAATGATGATTTTGCAGATTCACGATGAGTTGCTATTTGAGGTGCCTGAAGAAGAGATTGAAACTCTCCGAGAAATTGTTGTGCAAGAGATGGAAAATGCTATAAAGCTTGATGTCCCTGTTAAAGTGGACGTAGGGATAGGAAATTCATGGTATGAGGCGCACTGATGGAAGCATCGATAAGTTTGAAGAACGTAAGTAAAAGACTAAAAGACAGATATGTAATTTCAAATGTTACTTTTGGGGTTGAAAAGGGTAGTATTTTTGGACTTCTGGGGAGGAGTGGAGCTGGTAAGTCATCTCTTATGAGACTCCTGGCAAGTATCTGGTTGAATAACGGTGGGAAGATTTATATCAAAGGACAGGAAAATCTGACAGGGGAACTGAGGAAAAATATTGGCTATTTGCCACAGCATGATATGCATGATCCGTGGTTGACTGGACGGGAGAATCTGACGAGACGTATCATGGTTCTGGGGATGGATCCCCGTGAGATGGAAAGTAAGGTGAAGCATCTTGTCGTAAACTTTGGGCTGGAGAATTATATAGATGATTATGTAGTAAACTATCCTGCGGGTGTTCGTAGAAAACTTGATATAGTTCAGGTTCTTATTGGCACACCCGATGTTTTACTGCTGGATGAACCCTTGATTAATCTTGATTATGTAAGCTCTTATCAGTTTATGAAGGAAATTATAAGATTGAAAAAGGAATACTCTACGACAGTTGTAGTTGCGTCTAACAGCGTTACAAGCTTGACCGCTGTATGTGACAGGTGGGTTGTTCTGGATAGGGGGAAGGTTGTGTTCGATGGTGACTGGAATAAATTTGAGGAAGCCAGGGAACTGCCTTATGCCTGTGAGTTTCGGGTCAGTAGTTCTGCTTCTGTTCCGGTTATGGACAGGCTAAAAGGAGAAATTGTGAGCTGTGATATTGAGGGTGACTATTACAGGATAAAGTTCAGATCACCGGCTGGCTTCAAGAGGCTGATTGAGGAGGTAGGGCTTGATAGAATAGTACAGCTAAAGGCGGAGATGGTAGATTTTGAGAATTTTTTCAGGACGATAGGCACGGACGATATTTTTTAACGCGTAAGGAGGCGCTAAGTGAGAAGATATAGGAATCTTTTTTTGTTAGAGCTTGATGAGATTAAGAAAAGCGTGTTTTTTTCTGTGGTATTTTCGATTGCAGGTCCTGTTGTTATTTACCTATTACTTTTCAGAATGGGTGACAGTTCAGAATATGCTGTGGATAGTGAGTTCTGGTGGTACTTCAAGCTTTGTGTTGCCACTTTTCCTGTGATTATTTTTCTCCCTCTTTTTGTTTCCCTTTTGTATGGTGAACGTTATAGTAGTTGCGAGGGGAAATTTGTCCAGGAGGTGACAGGTTTTTATAATTTCTTTACTTTGTTGTCTGCAAGGACCTTAGTTCACACTCTTTACTTACTTGTCAATGTGGTTGTATTTTTGTTTATATTACTGATGCTGACTCGGATGACTTTTGCTTTCAGGTTGCTTATTTTTATGTTTGTTTTACTTTATTTGGGAGTCGTATTGGAGTATATTGTGGGTTTTCTAGTTGGATTTTTGTGTCGGGGGAATTTGTTTGTCCGAGCGTTTTTGATAGTAGGTTACCTGATAGTTTTTGTTTTGCCAGGTGTGCTTGGTTTGGGTGGGGCGTTTAACTATGTGCCGGGGGTAAATATTCTGCTTCAGCTTAAATCAGTTTTTTTGTTTAACGAATTTAATTATTATCTTTTAGGGTATATTTTTGTCTTTGATATTTTGTTATTTCTTATTTTCTATGTTGTAGTTAAGAAGAAACTCTATAGATGAAGGCTTATCTTGCTGGAGCGATTGAGTATGCTCCCGATGGTGGGAAAAGTTGGCGGGAACTGGTTGAAAAGTTTTTAACGGATAAATTAGGTCATTCTTGTTATAATCCTGTTAAAGAGGAATTCAAAATAATTCCTCCGTCGGAATATAAGAGTTTCAGAAGCCTGAAGGATAAAGACCTTGACAGGTTCAGGTATTACATGGGGAAGATTATTGACAGGGATCTTAGAGTGCTCACACGCGAGATAGATTATGTTATCTGTTATTGGGACAGGTATGCTGTTAAAGGTGGGGGAACCTACGGGGAGTTAACAATTGCGTATCATTATGGTATACCTGTTTATATGGTTTCTGAGTTTAAGCCAGGGGAGATGAGTAGCTGGGTGATAGGCTGCACTTTAGAAATTTTCAATAGTTTTGAAGCGCTGTTCGAATTTCTGCTGCAAAGGTATAATGAGCAGGCCTAGATACTATACCTATGCCGAGATAGACATTCCAAATTTGATTTTTAATCTGAATAATATTAGGAAAAAAGTTTCTCCTGCCAAAGTTATGGCAGTTGTGAAGGCGGACGCGTATGGTCATGGAGCAGTTGAGATTTCGAAGGCCTTAGTGAAGGAGGGGGTGGACTTTCTGGCTGTAGCGAGGGTTGAAGAGGCTCTTGAGCTCCTGGAAGCCGGAATAAGAGCAAAGATTCTCATCTTTGGGAGTCTTTTTCAGGACGAAATGGAAGAGGCTTTTAGAGCCGGGGTGAGAATAAGTGTAACAGACGTTGTTGATCTGGAAAAAGTAAAAAAATCGATTTTGTCAACCGGTAAGGCAGCTATTGTGCATGTTAATGTTGATACAGGTATGGGTAGAGTCGGTATCCCATATGCTGAAGCTATTGATTTTATCAGGAAACTTGCCAGTCTGGAGAATGTAAGGGTCGAAGGTGTCTATTCCCATTTTTCTACCTCTGATGAGAGAGATAAGTCCTACAGTTACTTGCAGCTTGAAAGATTTAAAAAGATATTTGAAGGTTTGAGGGGGGAGAAGATAAAAATCCCATTTATACATATGTCAAATAGCGGAGCTATTTTGGATATTCCTGAGTCTTACTTTAATATGGTCAGGCCCGGAGTCTCGCTGTATGGATATCGTCCGAGTAGCAAGACCAGTGAATCTATCCCACTGAGGCAGGTTATGAGGTTTATTACTCATGTGTCGGCTGTTAGAAGAGTTCCAGAGGGAAGTTTTATTAGTTATGGGAGGAAATACAGGACGGAAAGGGAGACTTCCATAGTTGTGCTTCCAGTGGGTTATGCGGATGGTTATACCAGGGCGTTTACCAATAAAGGATATGTTGTGATAAAAGGAAAGGAATATCCGGTTGTAGGGACTGTGACTATGGATCAGATCATGGTTGATATTGGGGATGATGATATAAGAGAAGGCGATGAGGTATTACTCTGGGGAGATGACAGGAATAGCGGGAAATCGATAAGTCTTACAGAACTTGCTGAATTAATAGGAACTATTCCTTATGAGCTTTGTTGTGCAGTTTCAAAGCGGGTTCCAAGGATTTATAGATACCAGTGGGACAGATGAGCAGATTTTCGTATGTAATTTTTTACGGCGATTTCGATTATAGTCTGGAGAAATTTTCTGCAATGTGCAGGACAATAGAAGATAACGAACCTGCGGAAATTATTGTGATAGATCAAAATAAAAACAGTAGAGAGTTGCCCTATTCCTTTGATGTGGCGGTAAAATGGACTGGTAGTGGGGAGCACACACTTTCTCACGAAATTAACGAGGCTTTTCAGATTAGCAGTTGTGATTATGTGGTTATTATAGATAACCGCTATTGTCCTGTTTATTTAAAGAAGGGGTTTGGTGATATTCTAAGAATTGCCTTGAAGAAGCATAAAGATCTGGGATTTTTATACGGAGATTATGAACTGATAGGAGAAGAGGGCATAAAAGAGGTAAGGTTGCTAAAGCATCATCCCGGCAGACTCAGAGATATGCAGGATTATGGGAAAGTTTACTTAGTGTCAAGAAAAGCCCTTGAGGAAACGGGTTATATTGATGAGAAAGTTAAGTATAAAGTCTTTTATGATTTGAGATTGAGGATATCAGAGAAGTACGAACTGGTACATATTTCGAACAAATACAGCGGGTCACTTTATTCGGTTGAATCACCTGCTGCTGGTCACAATGTATTTGCGTATCTTCTTGAGGATAAAGAAGTGCAAAAAGAGGCGGAATATGTATTAACCGAGCATTTAAAGAGGATTGGAGCTTATCTTCCTCCAGGCAGTTTTTACCGGGAGCGTCCTCCTGAAAGAAAAGATTGCCCTTATAAAGCTTCCATTATCATACCTGTTAACAATAGGCCCGATTTTATCAACGTTGCTCTAAGTAGTGCACTAAGTCAGACGGTGAAAAATATCGAAATCATAGTAGTCGTGAATGGAGGTGAGGACGATCCAACTGCGGATGAGGTTAGAAAGTATCTTCCTGGAGGAGAAAAATTTGTAAAAGATGGGCCCGAAGTCAGACTTATAGTCACTGATATAAATAATATTGGTTTTTGTTTGAATTTGGGGGTGGAGGAGGCCCGAAGTCCGTTTTATGTTCAGCTCGATTCAGATGATAGATTGAAACCCGATGCAGTCGAGAAAATTTTGAATATATTTGAAAGTGATAGAAAAATAGGAATTGTCATAGGTTCTTATGAGGTCTGGGAACAGGATAGTCAGACGAAAAAGATTCGGAGACTTATGGAAATACCTGTTGTAACGCATGACGAGTGGACGGAAGAGAATGGGAGGAATAACCTTTTAAGGATAAATGGTGCAGGTGCTCCCAGGGCAATTCCCATAGAGGTCATAAAGGAAATGGGGTATTTCAGCATCAATGATGAGCCTTACAGCAGGAACTACGGAGAAGATTATGAAATGGTTCTGAAAATTAGCGAAAGATACAGGGTAGGAAGAATTTATGAGCCAATTTATGAGGTTATAAGGCATGCTGGTAGTACCGACCACATGATTGATCAAGAGACTATAGATAGAAATGATGAGGCAAAGGATTACATGAGGCTGGAAGCAATAAAAAGAAGGAAGAGACTGAATAAGAGGAAGGAAACGGAAGGATGATCGGGGATACAGGGGAAGATTTCTTATTGATTGGAGTAGATGGTGGTGCTACAAAAGTGAGTGCCTGGGAAATCGTTGTTAATGGAGAGAACAATTTTTATCTTGGAGAAAATAGCTGCAATGTGATGTATTCAGAGGTTCCAGGGTTTATAGTGGATTTTGTTCCTGTGGATATTAACAGGCAGTTGAGTGAGTATAACAGCGGTAAAATTGTTCTGACTGATGAGGAAAAAGCTCAGGGGCAAACTTTTATTGAGGGTTGTGCGAGGGCAATTGCCGGTCTTTGCGATAGGGTAGGAAGGAGAAGAGTTTTGATCGGGATAGGGATGCCGGGGCTTAAAACAGAGGATGGGAGAGGGATATGTGTTATGGCAAACGGACCTCGCATTCCATCTTATTGTGAATTACTTGAGAGAAAGCTGAGGGAGATGGGAATTGATCTGGTTTTTCCGATTTTTAGGCTTGGTAGTGATGCTTATTATTGTGGGCTGGGGGAGGAGTTTGCGAAAGATGGGAAATTTAGAAACTATACCGATGCTTACTATTTTGGAGGGGGTACTGGAATTGCTGATGCTGTAAAGCTTGGTGGCAATGTGATTGACCTGGCAGAGATAGGTGATTGGTTTGTAAAGACCTGGGAGCTGGGTGATGAAAAGGGTAACAGCCTGGAAAAATATGTTTCTGCCCGGGGAATACAGGTAGTGTATGGGGAATTGACCGGCAAAAGCCTTGATAAGTTGACAAATGAGGGTATATTTGCTC
>Ga0136651_10001105_pt1 | contig 14850 bp, 15 predicted proteins | sample Mar14236cmmetaG_FD_94867 | JGI IMG/M metagenome (GOLD analysis project Ga0136651, IMG submission 94867) | Marine hydrothermal vent microbial communities from Guaymas Basin, Gulf of California to study Microbial Dark Matter (Phase II) - Marker... ...
CTCGTGGCCCTCTCCGGCTTCGCAGCTTTCCACAATGTTTCACTTTCCACTTCGTACATCGTCGCCGCTGACAGCCTTTCACAAACGCTCAACGCAGAGCTCTCAGTACAGTTCGCTGTGTAGTTCAAGTCCATTAGAGAGGGGGTGATGCTATTCGAGAAATGTATCCGTTAACCCCGATTCGCCTATTTATCGTGTATGAAGGAGGAGAGAGTTCAAGATGAAAACCTTACGTATCTTAAGCATCCTCGTGATCCTGAGCCTGGTGGTGGCGGCGCTCAGCGGATGCCCACCCAAAACCACAGTGGCACCGGCCGAGACGCCCACACCGGCCCCACCCGCAGCAAAGGACCTGCTGGACGAGATCATGGAAGCGGGCAAGCTGGTGGTCTCTACCGACCCCAACTACGCCCCGCAGAGCTTCCTGAACGACGCCGGCGAACTCGACGGCTTCGACATAGACGTCGCCAAGGAAGTCGCCAAGCGGATGGGCGTCGAAGTGGAGTTTGTAACTCCCGACTGGGACATAATCACCGGCGGCAACTGGGGCGGTCGCTGGGACGTGAGCATCGGCTCCATGACCCCCACCGAGCCCCGGTCGGAAGTCCTGTGGTTTACCGATCCCTACTACTATACCCCCGCTTCCTTTGCCGTCCACAAGGATAACACCACCATCACCAAGCCAGAGGATTTCGCGGGCAAGACGGTAGGGTTCGGCACGGCCACCACCTACGAAGACTGGCTAAATGGGAAGCTGGACATGCTTGGTGGCGAGATCATATACGATGCACCAGAGAACATCACACAGAAGCCCTACTCCACCGACGCTGAAGCCATCCAGGACCTGGCCCTGGGCGACGGTGTCCGCCTGGACGGCGTGATGTCGGCCCAGCCTACCATCCAGAACGCGATTGACAGCGGTGTGCCGATTAAATACGTAGGCACTCCCGCCTTTTACGAACCGCTGGCCTTTTCCCTGGACAAGAAGCGTGGTCCAAGCGACAAGGCCCTCGCCAAGTTCAACGAGATCATCGCCGCCATGCACGCCGACGGCACCCTGAGCGATCTCTCGATGAAGTGGTACGGCGTGGACATCACCAAGATCGTTAAGGCCGAGAAACCTACTGGCAAGACCTTCATCTTTGGCCGTGGCGGGGACTCAGTGCAGCTCGACCCGGCCGTGGTTACCGATGGCGAGAGCTTCCGCGTCACCGGCCAGATACTTGAGCCGTTATTCCAGTACGAAGACGGTGGCACGACACCCATCCCGGCTCTAGCTACCGACTGGGAGGTATCTGACGACAAGCTGACCTGGACCTTCAAACTGCGTGAGGGTGTCAAATTCCACGACGGCACTCCCTTCAACGCCGACGCCGTGGTTCTCAACTTCGAGCGCCAGTGGAAAACCGATCACCCGCTGCACTTCGAGAGCCAGGTGTATGAGTACTGGGAGTACATGTTCAACGGCTTCGACGAGGACTGCCTCATCACCAACATCGAGGCGGTGGACGACTTGACCGTCAAGATCACCCTCAGAGAACCTCTGGCTCCCCTGCTGGCCAACCTGGCCATGGACATGTTCGCCATCTCCAGTCCTGCGGCTCTCGAGAAATATGGCGCCGACTATGGTATGCCAACCGTGGGAGCAGTGGGCACCGGTCCCTTCAAGTTCGTGGAATGGGTGGAGGACGACCACATCACCGTGGAAGCCAACGAGGACTACTGGGGTGGTAAGCCAACCATTGACCGCATCATCTGGCGTGTGATCCCCGACGACTCGGCCCGCTACCTGGCCCTCAAGGCCGGCGATATCCACGCCCTGGAACAGGCCAACATCGAGGACATCAAGGATGCTGAAGCAGATCCCAACCTGTACGTGGAGGCCACGGGTTTGAACACCGCCTACCTGGCCTTCAACTACCACATCAAAGAGTTGCAGGATCCGAAAGTGCGTGAGGCTATCTTCCACGCCATTGACCGTGAGGCTCTGAAAGATGCCTTCTACGGCGAATATGGACAGGTGGCGAGTACCTTCCTGCATCCATCTATGTGGGGCCGCCCCGATGACATCGAGGATTGGACCTACGATCCTGAGCTGTCCAAGAAGTTGCTGGCCGAGGCGGGCTTCCCCGATGGGCTGAAGGAAGTCACCAACGAGGACACCGGAGAAGTCGGGACGCTGAAGTTCTACTACATGCCGGTGACCCGCTTCTACTACCCCAGCCCCAAGGAAATCGGCGAGGCCATGGCTGCTGATCTGGCCAAAGTCGGTATCGAGACCGAACTGGTGCTGGAAGGCGACTGGCCAGCCTACCTCGGGGCCCGGCGTGAGGGCAAGCTCTACGGCCTCTACATGCTCGGCTGGGGTGGTGACAACGGTGACCCCGACAACTTCCTCAACTACTTCTTCGGCGGGCTGAGTGCTCCCGGTCAGGTCAAAGAGCCTGATCCGCGCGAAGGCTACTACGCCAACCAGGAAGTGGCCGACCTGCTCTACCAGGCTGCCACCGAGCCAGACCAAGCCAAACGCGCGCCGCTCTACGAAAAGGTTGAGCACTTGCTCCACGAGGACCGCGCCCGCCTGTGGGTAATGCACAACGACACCCCGCGTATCTTGTCTTCGAAAGTCAGCGGCTTCGTGGTGCAGCCGGTAGGCGCCGATAAGTACGAAAGGGTCGTGATCGCAGACTAAGTAAGCTTGATGAGTTGGGTCTTTAGCTGCATCAAGTTTGAGTTCTGTCACGATCCCCGCATGACAGCAGAAGGGGGTGCGGGGCTGTCCTCGCACCCCCTTTCATCGTTGCTTTCAGGTCTCTGACAGCCTCCTGACCGCTGCTCAATTGCACGAAAAGTTGGGCCATAGTCAGGAGCCCACGACTCGAGCCACAGAACACTCTGCGCTGACGGTGACGCAGAAAGGAGTGTCCCCATTGACCAGGTACATCATCCGCAGGTTAGTTTCTATGATTCCCACTTTATTGGGAGTAACAGTCCTTGTTTTCCTATTCATTCACCTCATCCCCGGCGATCCGGCTATCGTCATGTTGGGCGAGCACGCCGCCGTGGAAAATGTGGAACGTATCCGCGAACAACTGGGCTTGAACAAGCCACTCCTCCTGAATCTCAATGCCGCGGCCCAGGTATTTCGGGGTGAGATCAGCATCGGTGAAGGACTCAAGGGTCTCTTTGACTCGCAATACTTTGGCTTCCTGGGCCGTCTGCTTCAAGGCGACCTGGGAAAATCTATCCATGAACATACGCCGATCGCTGGTCTGCTAAAATTGAAATTCCCGGCCACTGTGGAACTGTCATTTCTGGCGATGGGCTTTGCTATCATGGTGGGCATCCCTGCCGGAATCATCTCCGCCACACGGCGGAACTCTATTTTCGACAGCGTGAGCATGATTGGCTCACTGGTGGGCGTTTCCATGCCTATCTTTTGGTTTGGGTTGATGCTCATTTACTTCTTTGGGGTCAAGTTGGGTTGGTTTCCCACCTACGGTCGGTTTCCGGTTGACCTATCACTGAAAACAGTCACCGGCCTTTACACCCTCGACAGTATCATCGCGGGTGACGTTCAGGCTTTGGGCCTCGCCCTCAAACATCTGGTGATGCCTGCTGTGGCCCTGGGCACCATCCCCATGGCTACCATCGCCCGCATGACCCGTTCCTCCATGCTGGAAGTGTTGCAAGAAGATTACATCCGCACGGCTTATGCCAAAGGGTTGAGGGAAAGGACAGTCATCACCCGCCACGCCCTCAAGAATGCTTTCTTGCCCATAATCACGGTCATCGGTTTGCAAGCCGGCAGCCTTTTGGCCGGGGCCGTTATGACGGAGACGGTCTTTTCCTGGCCTGGAATAGGCAAATGGGTGTACGATGCCATCCTGGCACGGGACTATCCCGTCGTGCAGGTAGCCGTCCTGGTCATTACTCTGGTCATAGCAGTGGTCAATCTGATAGTTGACATTTCCTATGGCTTTCTTAACCCTAAAATCCGATTTGAGTGAGGACATAATATGGCTGAGACGACTACTCGTCAAGTGAACTTATCGGTAGATTTTGCAGTGCGCAAACATCGCTCTCTGTGGGGCGATGCCTGGCGACGATTGATCTCTCTCAACACCGCACGCTTAGGTATGGTCGTCATCGGCGTATTGCTGCTGGTCGCCGTGTTGGCGCCCATTATACATCACTACAACCCGAAAACAGACTCTAGCCTTAGAGACCGGCTTAAGCCTCCCTCGCGCGAACACATCCTGGGAACCGACAACCTGGGGCGAGATGTGCTGGTGCGGCTGATCCATGGGGCCCGCTATTCGTTGGGAGTAGGCATCATTTCTGTGGGTATTGGTTTGAGCATCGGCGGGATTTTGGGTATGTTGGCCGGCTTTATTGGAGGGGCAGTGGACAGCATCATCATGCGCTGTATGGATGTCATCCTGGCCTTCCCGGCCATGCTCCTGGCCATCGCCATCGTTGCCGTGCGCGGGCCAGGGTTGAACAATACTATGGTGGCCGTTGGGGTAGTGTTTATCCCCATCTTCGCCCGCTTGGCCCGCTCAATGGTACTTTTGATCAAGGAACAGGAGTACATTATTGCTGCTACGTGTGCCGGAGTGACGAGGCCGCGCATCCTGTTTCGACATATACTGCCCAATATCCTTTCGCCTATCATCGTGCAATCCACCCTGGGATTGGCGAGCGCCATCCTCTGGGCCGCAGGGCTGGGTTTCCTGGGACTGGGGCAGCAGCCCCCTAAGCCAGAGTGGGGAGCCATGCTAAGCGATTGCTACAAGTTCCTGGCCAAAGGTGCCTGGTGGGTCATTGTCTCTCCTGGAGTAGCTATCATGCTCTCGGTCCTTGGTTTCAACCTCCTGGGTGATGGGCTACGGGACGCTCTGGATCCCCGTTTGCTGATCGAATAGGGCACGTGAGTTTATCGAAACCTGTCAGGTCTGAGAGATGACATTGGCCGGTCACACAAGATTCAACCAGGAGGCGGCGATCTTGAGCAAATTGAACGATCCGACACTCCGATCTCATTCAAGGGAGATGAGGCTTTTGTGTCTCCTCATCGCCTTCACCTCAGGACTGAGCCTGCTCTATGGCATCCAATACTACGCCGGCGGGCCGCTGCGATTGGCCGTGACCAACGAGGTCCGTGACCTGGCGCTGAGTCCCGATGGCAATCTGGTCGCCGCCGGCACCCGCGATGGAGTAATCCGCCTGTGGGACATCGCGCACAATTGGACGATGCATATTCTGACCGGCCATACTGGCTCGGTCACCGGTGTAGCCTTCGCTCCCTCTGGTGCGACTTTGTTCTCGGCCGGCCACGATGGAAAGGTCCGGTTGTGGGACATTCCGACGGCGCTCAACGCAGGCTCGACCGGCAGCCAACTCACCCAGGAGTGGGACGCCGGAGGTGTGCCATTGAATGATTTGGCCCTGGCCAGCGACGGGACAACACTGGCCACGATAGGTGAGGACGGCATCATCCGGGTGTGGGACACGAAGACGGGACAGGTGATCCAATCCATCGGGCCAAACGAGAGCACCAAACTTGCCGTGGCTCTCAATCCCGACGGCACGCTGGTGGCCGCCGGCGACGGTGAAAACATCCAAATCTGGGACGCCCGTACCGGAGAACCGTTCCAGAGGCTGGAAGGTTACTGGGAGGACGAGGAGGCACAAGAGGATTGGCTGGGCCATGAGAAGAAAGTGACTGCCCTGGCCTTCAGCCCTGATGGAGTCTACCTGGCCTCCGGCAGCGCCGAAGGAACCACCCTTATCTGGGATATGAAGCAAGGCCAACTTGCCTGGGATACAAAAGGTCACCTGGGGGCAGTCTCGGAAGTGGTGTTCGATGCCTCCGGTCAATACCTCCTATCCAGCGGCAGAGATAACATGGTGCGGCGCTGGCGAGTACCAGGCGGTAAATTCGCCGGCATCTTCAAAGGGCACCTGGGCTCAGTGACCGGCGTAGCCGCCGGGCCTGACGCGGACACCATCCTATCCGGCGGAACTGACGGAAGTGTCCGGCTCTGGGAGACCATCAACAACCGGGAGCTGCACCTGGTGTGGACAAAGCTAGGCCTCATGCCAATATGGGGGACCGTCTTTGCGGCCTGGATGTTGGGCAGCGGCCTGTTGGGCATCCTCCTGGCCTGGGGGCTGTGGCACGTGCGTACCTGGGGACACCTGGGCGCCCTGGTATTGTACGTGGTCGGCCCGCTGTTCACCGTTGTGCTACCCTTGCTGGAGACGACCTTCTATCCCATCACCTGGAGTACGCGCCTCAGCATTGGCTGGCCATTAGCGGTGTCTCTCGTTTGGTATATCGCTCTAGTGGTCTACTTGCGGCAAGATACAGTGGCCATTACTTACCAGGCCCCCGGCGCGACATCACTGGCCGAGCAGTTAATGGCCGCCCGACGGGCACAGAATATACGCCACGGCCTTTTCGTTGCAGCCACGTGGCTATTGATTTTCATTCTACTCTTCTCTATACTACGCCGCTTTGGCCTGGACGTTGCTTTCATGCGCAAGTGGCTGCCATTTATTATGGGTGGCGCAGGGGTCACGATGTACGTCTCGGCGATGGCAATCCTGTTGGCCACCATCCTGGCATTGATAGGCGCGTTGGGGCGGCTGTCTAAAAACCCGCTGACCAATGGCATCTCCGGCTTCTACGTCTCGCTGATTCGGGGCACGCCTTTGCTGGTTCAGATCTTTATCTGGTTTCTGGCCCTGCCTCAGATCGGCATCACTTTAGAAGCTAAAACGGCCGGCATCCTGGCCCTGGGCGTCAACTACGGGGCCTACATGACCGAGATCTTTCGGGCCGGTATTCAAGCCATCGGCATTGGACAATATGAGGCAGCCCAGGCCCTGGGCATGACGCCCGGCCAAACCTTCCGCCGTATCGTTATGCCTCAGGCCTTTCGTATCGTCATTCCACCCATTGGCAATGAGTTCATCGCTATGATGAAGGACTCGGCCATGGTATCTATTATCACCGTGCAAGAGTTGACCTTCCGGGCACAGAAAATCGGCCGGCAGAACTTTCGGAACCTGGAGACCTTTCTCATTGCCGCTGCTTTCTACTGGGTCTTGACCATCGTCTTTCAGTTCTTCCAGGGCAAATTGGAAACTCACATGGCCCGTGGCGAAAGGAGATAGACGAATGGTTGAACCGATGATCAAGGTAAGGGGTTTGCATAAATACTTTGGCCCATTGCACGTCATCAAGGGCGTGGACCTGGACGTGATGCCCAGTGAAGTAGTGGTCATTATTGGCCCTTCGGGAGCAGGCAAAAGCACCTTCCTACGCTGCCTTAACTTTCTGGAAGAGCCTTCGGCGGGCACGGTCGAAATTGATGGCGTGGAGATTCAGGCCGGAGAACCAGGCCGCGAGCACCGGCGGCACATCCGGGAGATTCGTCAGAAAGCGGGCATGGTCTTCCAGCAATTTAACCTCTTTCCCCATAAGACGGCTCTGGGCAACATCATCGAAGCACCCATCACCGTCAAAAAGATGCCCAGGGAAGAGGCCATCGTCAAGGCAGAGGAACTACTGGAGTGGGTCGGCCTGTTGGAGAAACGGGACGAGTACCCGTCCCGCCTATCGGGAGGACAGCAGCAACGGGTGGCTATCGCCCGTGCCCTGGCCATGGAGCCCAAGATCATGCTCTTCGACGAGCCTACCTCGGCCCTCGACCCTGAGCTAATCGGCGAGGTCGTGGAGGTGATGGAGCGGCTGGCCGGCGAAGGCATGACCATGGTCGTCGTCACCCACGAGATCCATTTCGCCCGCGACGTGGCCGACCGGGCCATTCTCATGGACGAGGGCGTTTGGGCCGAAATGGGACCGCCCGATGAGTTTTTTACCAACCCCCAAGAGGAACGCACTAAACAATTCCTGGCTCACATCCTGTAGAATTGTTGACCCTCCCGTAGATTTCTCGGCGTATGATTTCCTTCCAGAGGTGGGGTCAACGACAACCTGCGGGAGGGTGTTTGACCTCATTGGACAGATTTCACCAGATAGGGTACAATTTGAGAAGGAAGAATCAGCACTGCATAAAACGTAATGGTTGAGGAGGTGCACGCTAGATGCCTGCGATTCGTGAATTCCTGGAACAACATCCCCGCCTGGTGGCCTGGTTCGTCCTGGCCCTGGGCATGGTGATCATGCTGCTATGGGCGGCCAAGGATGTGGGCCTGCTGCCCGGCCAGATGGCAGCCCTGGTAATAGCCACCATCCTGCTGGCCGGCCTTTGTGTGTGGATCATCGGCTGGGAATGACAAGGCAGCGACACCAAAACGGACCTGCGGTCAAGATGGTCGCCGGTCCGTTTGGTATTTCTGCGGAGGACGCCATGTCCATACCCCGCGATTTTCAATTCAGCCAGGGCAATCTGCAAGACTACGTAGACTGCCCCCGCCGCTTCCAGTTGCGCTACATCCTGCAGCGCGCCTGGCCTGCGGCGCAGGCCGAGCCACTGGCGGAGGTCGAGCACCACATGGAGATGGGGCAGACATTCCACCGCTTGGTCCACCAACACGTGCTGGGCATCCCCGCCGATGTGCTGATGCGCACGGTAGCCGATCCAGCCCTGGGCCGTTGGTGGCACAACTATCTCACTACCCCACCACCTGGTTTACCCACCGCTCTGCGCCGCGCCGAGGTGGTGCTCTCCGCGCCTCTGGGCGGCTATCGTTTAATAGCCAAGTATGATCTGATTGCCATGTCCCCCGGCGAACGGGCGGTCATCGTGGATTGGAAAACCAGCCGCCGCCGTCCAACGCGATCAGCGTTGGAACGTCGCCTGCAGACACGGCTCTACCGCTACTTGCTGGTCGAAGCCGGCACGCCATTGAACGAGGGCCGGCCCATCAGCCCGGAACAGGTGGAGATAATCTACTGGTTCGCCGATTTCCCCGCCCAGCCTGAACATTTCCCCTACGATACCGCCCAGTTCATGGCTGATGGCGACTACCTGTCCGGCCTGATTGCAGAGATCGAGCCTCGTGACGAGACCGTCTGGCCCCTCACCGCCGATGAGTGCCACTGCCGGTTTTGTTACTATCGCTCACTATGCGAACGAGGCGTCAATGCCGGGCCACTGGACGAACTGGACGACGAGCAGGCAGCCCCAGCCATTAACTTTGACATTGACCTGGAACACGTAGCCGAGATCGCGTTCTAGCCACAGCGTTCCTCGATTTGACAAATGGGACATGCCGTGGTATACTTGTATATACCCTATAGGGGTATTAACTTGTACAAAGGAAACTGCGATCCCGATGAATCGATTTGTCAACCGGCTACTGAATTTCATCCGTGAGAACCGGCTGCTGATAGCTTTTCTCGGCCTGCTGGCTGTGGGCTTTCTCACACTGCGGACGCCAGCAACACCCATCGAGTCAGAGCAGGCGTTGCAGGCCGTGCTGAGCAGCGGACAACCCGTGTTGATGGAATTCTACGCCAACACCTGAAGCGCGTGCCTACTGGCCAAACCTATCGTGGATGGGTTAGAGCGAGAGCTGAGTGGCCGGGCGCAGGTCATTCGCCTGGACGTAATGAGCGCCACCGGACGGCAAGCGGCCCGCAATTACGGAGTGAGAGGCTTACCCACGTTTCTGCTCTTTGACGGTCAAGGGCAGATTGCGTACCGCCAGGCCGGGTTGATCAGCCGTGAGCGAGTGCGAGAAATCATCACTGAACTGGAATTGAAGGAGAGCAAGTGACATGCCAATTTACGAATATCGCTGCCAGGACTGTGGCCGGAAATTTGAGAAGTTTCTGCGTTCAAGCTCCAACGAGGACGCCGTGGAGTGCCCACACTGTCACAGTACCCGTGTGCAAAAGGGGTTCTCAACCTTCGGCATGGGCGGGTTCAGCACCAGAGGAAGTGGCCTGAGAAGCGCCGCCCCTGCCCCATCGTGCAGCACAGGCAGCACCTGAAGAATCTGAACGAGGAAGCGGTCGGCTTTCATAAACTCAAAGGGGCGGGCATCCTTGGCCCGCCACGCAACACAGAGCCGTCGAACAAGGATGTCCGACTACAAACTCGCAGAAAGGGCTCGTACCATAAATGGATTTGTCACACGTTGACTGGAGTTCGTTGCTACCCATCGTGTTCCTGGTCGTGTGGTTCGTCGCCATGCGCTTCATCCTGCCCCGAATGGGCGTCCCCACCTGAATGTCGTCAAGCTGCGATGTGGGGTCTCCACACGGACAGGACAAACAGGGAGAACACGACTCTCTTGGTTCTCCCAACGACGAAACGATATAGACAAAACGAGGGGGACGGGAATTACATCCCGTCCCCCTCGTTCGTGTATCTGTCACTCGTATTCAGAGCTCAACGGTATCCAGCGGGTACATGCCCCGCACCTGGGTAGGCAACCCAGCCTGGGCCAGCAACTCCACCAGAGACTGCGGAGTGCCCGGCATCTCCACCAGCGGGGGCAAGTTCGGTGCGCAACCCCAATGCGTGCCGATGACCACCTGTGACTTTAGCAGACGCAGAGCCTCAACCGCCTGAGGTGGATCAATGTGCTGGGTACGTCCGAAGAAGGACAATCCACCGATAGGCAGAATCACCACCTCCGGCGCCAATCGCTCGGCAATGGCCGTGAAAATCCCAACGTCGAACGAGGTATCGCCCGCGAAGTAGACCGTCCGCTCCCCGTGTAACACAAACCCCACCTCACCACCAAAATGCAGTGCCGGGGTGGCCGTTACCCGCAATCCCTGCACCTCAGCCTCTTCCCAGGGAGCCAACTCCCGCACCTGGGTGAACCCCAGCCGCCGGGCGTCGGCGGCGATGCGATGAGGGCGCACCAGAAGCGGGATGTCCCGATCGAGATGCGCCATAGTCCACCGGTCCCAGTGGTCAATGTGGCGATGGGAAACTACGATCATGTCCAACGGTGGGAGCCGGTCCACGGTGTAATCCACAGGTGGCTGTCGCCGGCCAAATATCCGAAACACCGGATCGGTCAGGATATTCAGCCCATGCGTCTCAATCAGGCACATGGACCAGCGAATGTAGGTCACGCGCATTTGTTATCTCCTTAAAAACAATACCCGTGAATGAAATTTGCTCTTTCAGCACGGGGCCTTCAGTCCCGTGCGGCTCGGCCACTTAATGCAGAGTCGCACTCATTCACGGGTATTGTCATTAAAAAGCTCCCGTTTCAAACAGGCGGGAGCTTTTCTGTGGTCGAGAGTTCTGCATAAAAGTTTTCGCCCTGTGCAATTAAGAACGCAGATTTCAGGACACCAACTGCTCAATGCGTCTTATTGAGGGATAAATTCTGGGATCTGATCCGTTACTGTCCTGAGATCTGTGTTCTCAAGTAGCAGATCTAACTGCACAGGTCGAAAGTTTTTCGCCGGAACACTACAACGAATTTAGAAGGGAACGAATTTATGCCCTAATCCAGTTCATCTACCCCGCTTGAGCAGGCAGAACTTAACGGTTCAAAAAAGGATGGGCCCTGCTGGATTCGAACCAGCGACCAACCGGTTATGAGCCGGTCGCTCTGCCGCTGAGCTAAGGGCCCCTAATGGAGCGGGAGACGGGATTTGAACCCGTAACCCACGGCTTGGAAGGCCGATGCGCTACCATTGCGCTACTCCCGCGTGTCGGGGCGGGCGGACTTGAACCGCCGACCTCGCGGTCCCAAACCGCGCGCTCTAACCGGCCTGAGCTACGCCCCGGCACCGATAAGTATAGCCTATTTGAGCTAAAACGTCAAACCAGGAGACGGTTAGATAAGAGGTGCTAAAGGATTTGCACAACGGACGGGCCTGTGGTAGAATCATCTCCCCGAAAGATGAAGCTGGCGCGCCAGTTTGGGAGCAAGCAGTTCGAGGCTACGTTCGGCGCCGACGTTCGGGCCAGCTTCATCATCCTGAGTGTAGTCGAAGGACCGCCGAGATCGCTGAGAAAAACAGTGTAAGGGCGCAGCATGCTGCGTCCCTTCTTGTTCATCCGTGAAATCCGTGCTGATCGTTCGACTGAGCCCTTCGGCTTCGCTCAGGACAGGCGCTCATGACGAAGTCCGTGTCCCATTTCCCTAACCGCACAGGCGGCGACTTTTCGGAGATGGATCGAGAGTCTGAACGCGATGCCGTGGCTGAGACGTTAACAGCGATACGTATCCTCTCTCCGACGTCTGACGCCCACGATGGTGATCAGTCTCTCTTTATCGTTAATGTGGTAGATCACGCGCCAGTTGCCGATGCGAATGCGCCAGCCTTCCAGTCCGCGCAGCTTCCGGCACCCTGATGGACGTGGATCGTCCTCCAGCTTCAGAATGGCATCAACAATACGACCAAAATCCGGCTCGTGGATGCGATCCAGTTGCCGGCGAGTTTTACGGTCGAGGAGTTCAACCCTATACTTTTGCATGGGACGTCTCGCGCTGGCGCAAATAGTCGCGAAGGGATTGTCGCTCGCCACCGGTTGGTTGGGTAGCCGCCTGGATCAGACGTGCCGCCAGTTCGCTATCCTGGCTATCGGCCTCGTCGTCCAGCAGATCGAGGTAGTGGTCGTACTCCTCTAGCGTCAGCAAGACAGCAATCGCCTGGCCCTTTGTGCCAACGACGTACCGCGCACCGTGCTCGCGCAATGTATGGACGAGATCATTCGTCGAATTCTCATTCATGAGTCCATCTCCCTTCCATTTCATATCCTCAGACAGACCGAGGGGAAAGCAAGCAGAGGTTATTTTAGCGCATAATTGGGGGAGAGGCAAATAGGCAAAATCATCTCCGTTGTCCGCGATCTGTCCCGCGTTCCTGATTGCCGAAGGCTGGCAATCGGTGTATAATAGCCTCCAAAATCAAAGGACTCAATCATGGAAAACACCGATTACAAGCCACAGACAAGGCAACGCAGCCGTTTGGAACAGGTAGCGCTGGTAGTGGCCCTGCTCATCATCGGCGGATTCATTCTGTCCCCGCCCTGGCACCCTCTGGATAAGGCCGACCTGATCGGCAGTGGCATCTGTGGTCGCATATCCGGTCACTCGTTTTTTCTCGGTGGACGGCAATTGCCGCTCTGCGCCCGTTGTACGGGCACATACCTGGGCGCGCTGCTGGGTTTCACCACGATGTGGGCATTGAGACGGCAGCGGGCAGTGGAGATGCCACCTACTCCGGTGCTGGTCGTCGCGGTGGGGTTCATTGTAGTCATGGGAGTGGACGGCATCAATTCATACCTCGACTTTTTCCCCAATGCTCCTCACCTATATACCCCTCGCAATTGGCTGCGCCTGGCAACCGGCACGCTCAATGGATTGGCGATGAGCATGATTGTCCTGCCGGTGTTCAACTTCACCCTGTGGAAACGAGGCTCGCCGGAGCGGGCCATCCACGGATTTAAAGAACTGGGGCTGATGCTGGCCGTGGCGGCGGTGATAGTGTACGTCGTCCAGCTCCAAATTGCCGCCTTGTTGTATCCGGTGGCCCTGCTGAGCACTCTTAGCGTGCTGGTGATGCTCACTCTGGTGAATAGCATGATCGTGCTGATCGTCATCCGCCGCGAGGCGATGGCCGAGACCTGGCGAGATGCGGTTCTCCCCCTGGCTCTGGGCCTGGTGAGCGCGTTAGCAGAGATCGCTGTTTTATGCCTGTTCCGCTACGTGATGACCGGCTCGTTGGCCATGCCCCTCTGACAGAGTTTTCCCAAGATGGCCCTCACCCTCGCCCTCCGCTCCGTTGCGGGCAACCCCTCTCCCAACCCTTCGACCTCGCTCAGGGCAAGCTTTGGGAGAGGAGGCCGAGAGGTGAGGGCCTGCCGACTTTGGGAATACCCTGCACTACCGCCAGTTTCCGAAATTGGTCTTTCATGGTATAATTTTAAACATGCGTGAATCGCACCGCCCCTCTTATCACATTACTGTACCACTATACCGAGCGCACTTGAAAAGCGTGAAAACATGTTCCCGTGTATGCGTCCCTTTACCCGCCAATGAGACGTGTTGCGTATTCCGTCCCATCACGCACCACGTAACACGTCTGGAAGGCATAATCCCGCCGTTCGTGACTCCAAAAACGGAAAAGATTAAATGACTTTACGACAACTCAAACTCCCAATTATCCATCAACCTTTCGCGCAACGCCTCGACATCTGTTACCGAGAGCGTCTTCACCTGCTTTTATCCAGCGACCTCGATTTTCATGGTAAGAGCAGTGCGTATGCTTCCCACAATTTCCATGCCTTCCCAGCCAAGTTCCCCCCGCAGTTGCCCAAGAAGTTCATCGAAGGACTTACAGGGCCAGGAGATGTCGTACTTGATCCCATGGTGGGGTCAGGGACAGCGATTGTCGAGGCATTTCTAGCCGGGCGCCGGGGCATTGGTTTTGACATTGATCCCATGGCACTGCGATTGTGTAAAGTCAAAGTCACGCCTTTGGCGCTAGACGAGACTGCCACAGCGGGAAACAAAGTGCTCCGCCGCGCTCAAGAGAGCGTGCAACAAGATGGGGCCGAACTGCGCCGAGAGTTGGACGCTCGTTTTGGAGAGGCAGAGCGCAAGTTTATAGACTATTGGTTCTTGCCCTCCACCCAACTCGAATTGATGGCCTTAATTCGGGAAGTAGAGCGTGTTCAAGACCTCGAGATCCGCGAGTTCCTGGAACTGGCGTTCTCGGCGATCATTATTACCAAGTCGGGCGGCGTTTCGATGGCGCGTGACCTGGCACACACGCGCCCCCACCGCGTTCAAGATAAAACACCCCGTCCGGCGTTGAGGGAATGCCACAAGATTGGGAGGACAGTCTCGTGAAAATTAAATTATCTGGGAGGACTAAAGAAAGTAGAGCAG
>Ga0136651_10001106_pt1 | contig 14838 bp, 13 predicted proteins | sample Mar14236cmmetaG_FD_94867 | JGI IMG/M metagenome (GOLD analysis project Ga0136651, IMG submission 94867) | Marine hydrothermal vent microbial communities from Guaymas Basin, Gulf of California to study Microbial Dark Matter (Phase II) - Marker... ...
CCTCCCCCCGAATCTTTACCATCCCCCTTACAACAAAAACCCTTCTGTAAAGAAAAAATGCCTTCCCCAACGACCCTTCCACTATGTTTGCCAATAAATGACCGGTTTTCCGTTAGTACACTTAAAAATGCCGTTTGACCTTCCATAAATCCAACTTGAGACCGTTTTTTCCAAATATCGCTCTTTTGCGAACCTCCAGATATGCCTAAAAGGTCGGTGCCAGATTTTAAACTCAGCAAATTAGACCGTATCATATAAACCTGATATCCAGTTCCTGTAACAAACAAAGTGTTTCAATAAACATGAAGATTTTACCTCTTGAATAACATCTAGTGCATTAATAGCAAAAGGCATGCCTGGCCATAGATTTTAAAAAAATATTTAATATCAATAAATTAGAAAGATAAGAATGGGAAAGGAGATTAAGATGAGGCAAAAATTGCCTATGGACACGAAAAAATTTGATTCTTTCTCAAATCGCCGAAGGCCTATTTACTCTCTTCTGAAAAGTTAACAATGCGGGTTATTTCTTTGGTTATGTCTACACCTTTTTGTGGATCTACATATCCCCATATCGCTCCGGCCTTCTTGGTGCGCATATTCATGATTATAGCCGCAGCTGTTTTCATGTCCAATTTTTCCAGCATAGCGCTTGCTTGGGCAGGAGGAGTAGATTCGTAGACCTTTGCCAAGCTTTTATATCTTTCATTACGCATCTCTTTAATCTGTTCAAGAGATACACTTAAATTCTCTTGTAATATACGCAGTTCCGCAAACTTAGATAATATTTCATCCTTCAGCAAGTTAAGTCTCTTTTCTTCAGACTTTAAAAGAATTTCCCGATCCTTAAGTTCCTTTTGTTCTTCCAAAAGTGAAGGGATAAACTCTTTGTCCAACAAACTGTCTCCATATATATTTCTATCAAAAGATTTCTTACTATCTGCGGTTGGCGAATTTGCTGAGGCCTGCTCTATGGCCAGAAAATGATCAATAGCTCCGGAACTTTTTATTGTTCCTACTACAGCAACAATCTTCGCAAAAAAAATAAATAATATAAGAAATTCACACGCAATTATCAATTTTTTCAATTTTCATATTCCTTACGTATCCGGAAGTACCCAACTCATCCAATTCTTTTCGTTCTCTACTAATTAAATTTAGCCTATATTCTTCTAATTTTTTATCCCTGACCAATTCTAGAACTTTTCTCTTCTTTATAACATAAAGAACTTCCGATCTCTTCTCTTCAAATTCCCTTGCAAGTTTAGAGATGATCTCTTCATGATATTTTTCCTTATTCTTTATATAATTTATATATAAAAAATAAGCTGAAATATTTGCTGTACAACATTTAGCATCTTCCATACTGTTCAATCTAGAGACCAAATTAGACTTTTCTTCCTTCAACTTTTTTAATATTTCTTTTGCACAATCAAATCGTCTCTTGGTATCCGCAAGTTCAGAGGCAACTTTCTCTTCTAATTGTTTTATGTAATCTAAAACTGACTGTAATCTAAAATTAAACATATCTAACCAAAATAATCAGATTATCTTATTCACCTTGGATACCTGAACTATCTAGTTGCAAAGAGCAAACAGCTCTTCTTTGCTAGCTTTAAAATCAACACTGTCATTAATATCCTGCTTTAGAAAACTATTCACACTATCTATCATTTTGATTGCATAATCAATTTCCGGATTACTCCCTTTTATATAAGCATCTATATTAATTAAATCTTCTGATTTTCTATAAGTCGCCACAATGTTTAAAAGATCGTTTGCCTTTTTCCTTTGCTCTTCATCTATAATGTCAATCATGACCCTGCTAATAGAATTCAGAACATCGATTGCAGGATAGTGGTTTTTTGCAGCCAGATCACGAGAAAGGGTTATGTGACCATCCAAAATCGCCCGTGTCATATCTGCAATTGGTTCATTAAAATCGTCACCTTCCACTAATACTGTATAAAGGCCTGTAATACTGCCTTTGTTTTCTATATTTCCCGCTCTCTCCAATAGCTTTGGCATCAGGCTGAAAACCGAAGGCGTATAACCCTTTGTAGTTGGGGGCTCCCCAAGAAAAAGACCTATTTCTCTTTGCGCCATGGCAAATCTGGTCAGCGAATCTATCATAAGAAGAACATCCATACCCTGATCCCTGAAATATTCTGATATAGATGTTGCTACATAGGCGGCCCTCATCCTGAGCAAGGGATGGCTATCTGACGTAGCTACTATAAGCACGGATCTGGCCAAACCATCCTCACCCAGATTATTTTCGATGAATTCACGAACCTCTCGCCCCCTTTCACCAACGAGTCCGATTACATTAACATCCGCTCTAGTATTTTTTGCAATCATGCCGAGAAGAGAACTTTTACCTACCCCGGAACCTGAAAATATGCCTACCCTCTGCCCCTTGCCACAAGTGAATAGTCCATTTATTGCTCTAATTCCCAAATCTATCGGTTCCCTTATTCTACCCCTTTTAAGGGGATTGATAGGATTTACATAAATCGGATATTGTTCATCTGATTCTAAAACTCCTTTATCATCAATGGGATTGCCTAAGCCGTCTATTACTCTTCCCTGTAAAGCAGGGCCAACTTTTACACCTGCCCCTTGATCTAAGGAGACGATTTTACACCCCGGGCTCACACCCTCTAGACCATCCAGAGGCATTAAAAGGACCTTACCTTTTCTGAACCCCACAACTTCAGCGCTGATCGGTCCAATATCAGTTTTCGGATAAATATGGCACATTTTACCTATGGAACTCCCAGGATCGTAACCCTCCACTAAAAGGCCGACGATCTCACTTACCTTCCCGTATACCTTAATGGGATCCAGCCCCTCTATGGTCTTGTAATACCCTTCGAAATCATACATATTCACGAACCATGCAAGTTGTTAAAAAACTAGATAAAAAAGAATTTCATATTATAGAGTTGGTATTAAGGTCTCTTTTATCTTATCTAGCTGACGATCTAACCTGGCATCTATTCCGCCTGAATCCGTCTCTATCAAAGCCCCTCCTTGACTAATTTCCTCATCCTCTTCAATGAGTGTATTTTTCATGTCACAAAATTTACTTAGAAAATCAGGCCATACCTCCATTATATAACGATAATCATTGGGGTTAAGTCTAATCTTGATACCTTCTCTATCACTAATATTCTTTACTGTATCCCTAAGTACAGGTATTATAATATCTTTACTAGTACTCACTTCTCTATGTATAACTTTTTTAGCTATTAAAAATATTAGGTCGATTATCTCTTTTTCAGAATTTTTAAAAAATTCGTTTTTCAAAATTTTCAAATCCTGAATAAGTTTCGCAACAGATTCCATTGCCATGGACAATTTTTGCTTTTCCTGATTTATACCTTCCCTCATTCCTTCTGAAAATGCCTTGTCATAGGCATTCTTTATTTCCTTTCTTTTTGCTATAATATCAGCTTTTATCTTATTCCTATCTTTATAAATATCCTCACTTTTATCTTTCGTTTGAAAATTTATTTTGATAAACCTTGGTTCTGGTTTATCTTTTGACTCTGTCAACTTAATATCTTGTGCCTTAATAATCTTATTAGACAAATTCATCTTTTTCGTTGTCCCTTGTAATTGTTATTTTGCCTTCAGATTCTAATCTCTTTGCAGTCTCAATAATCATTTTCTGAGCTTCTTCAACTTCGGATAATCTTATAGGCGGCATAAGTTCAATGTCTTCCTTGAGCATTTCGGCCGCACGAGTTGACATATTGCCAAAAATCTTATCTTTCATCTCATTCTCAGCTACCTTTAAGGCACGAATTAAATCTTCTTTGCTTATTTCCTTTATCAACTCTCTAATATCCTTATCAGTTAATTTTAAAATATCATCAAAAGTAAACATAAGATTCCTGATCTCAGATGCTAAATCCGAATTTACTTCCTCCACCGAATCAAGAATTTCATTTTCACTTGACCGGCTCATATTATTCAAAATTTCTGCCATCATAGAAATCCCGCCAACCTGTTGCTCGCTCCTCACCCCCTCAAAATTTAGCTCTGACTCAAGCGTTTTGGCCATCTCTTCTATAAACTCGTACGAAACGCTTCCGAGAGTAATCATCCTGTTTACAATTTCATTTCGTCTATCAGAAGGAAGGTTTTCTAAAATCTCTGCGGCCTGTTCCGGTTTCAAAAGTGCCAGCATTAGGGCTATTGTCTGAGGATGCTCCATCTTTGTAAAATCCATCAAGACTCTAGGATCAACATTCCTCAACTTCTGAATAACCGAGTAATCCGGGGTTTTTAAATTTTCCTCCTCGATCATTTTTAAGACGTCTTTAGCTTTATCATCCCCTAAAGCCTTTTTGATTATATTTTTAATAGCAGTATCATCAACAGATACAATTCTCTTTCCTTTTTGCCGTGCAAGTGCACAAAAGTCTCCACAAACACCTTCTATATCTTCATCAGATATTTCGCTTAGGCGGCTCATACATCTTCCGACATGCTTAATTTCAGACGGACTAAAATTTTTCATTATCTTTGCTGCCTGCTCTTCTCCCAATGATAAAAGCAATATCGCCGCCTTTTCTTCGTTTGTCATATTTTACAATTGCCTCATTACTTAAGCCAATTTCTCAATAACTCAGCGAACTGCTGGGCGTCCCGGTTAGCTAAATTCTTTACGACTTCCAGATCATTAAGACCTCCTTTATCCATTGGTCTTCCCGGACCCAACAACATACGACTATCCTCTAATGGCAATTCAGGTGTAAGGGCTTCCTGATCTTCTCCCCATTTTAAAAGCAGCTTAACCAAAGGACGTAAAACAAAAAATACAATGACTATCAAAGCAATTAAAGAAATGAAATATTTCATAAGTGGCATCAAAAAAAACGATGCATTCCCCAAAAAGGCTTCTTGATTAGATCCCGTTTCAAATTCAATTTTTTTGAAAGGAATACTGGACACTACTATCTGGTCACCCCGACTGGCATTAAAACCAACTGATTTTTTAACGATATCCTCTAAAGACTTTATTTCCTTTTCCGATCTTGGCTGGAATTTCTCAAGACCCTTATCGTCTTTATGATAGACACCATTTACCAACACAGCCACAGATAATCTATCTATTTTACCCACCGGTATGACCGTCTTACTAACAACCCGATTTATTTCATAATTAACTGTTTCATCTTTTTCTTCCTGCTTGGTGTTATATGAACTATTAGTTGTTTTCTTCACAGGACTAATAGTACTCTCCCCCGTTTTGACAGGGGCATATGATACTTTAGTTTTACGATGTAAACTTCTTGGTACCGGTTCTTCAGAATCATAGACTTCTTCTGTCTTTTCTATAGAGGTAAAATCAAGGCTTGTAGATACCCTGGCAACAGCATTTCCACGACCTACTACTCTTTCCAATATGGTCCTAATTTTGTTGGCCAAGTCTTCTTCTATGCTTTTCTGATACTCTCTTTGTGAATCTGTCATCTTGGATGTTTTGGACTCGGCCTGTGCCTTTGATAAAATGTTTCCATGACTATCGAGTATTGTCACCTCTTCCGGCTGAAGTCCTTCAACACTTCTTGCCACAAGATGAGCTATTCCTTCTACTTGAGACTCTTGTAGTCTCCTACTCGATTTAAATTTTATAATAACCGAGGCTGTTGGTTTTTCCTGTTCCTCAGCAAAAAGGGACTTCTCTGGAGTCACGATATGCACCCTACTATACTGAACTTCCTCTAAACTATTGATGGTGCGAGACAACTCTCCTTGAAGTGCCCTTTGATAATTTAGACGCTGAACAAATTCTGTGGCACCAAAATTTTTCTTGTCGAATATCTCAAAGCCTACTCCCCCACCTCGAGGTAATCCCAAAGATGCCAGATCAAGCCTTAATTCAGAAACACGCTCAGACACGACTAATATAGAATCGCTTGTAGGACCTACTTTATAAGAAATCCCTTTATCTTTTAATTTTGCTATAATATCTTGTGTATCCTCATTAGAAAGATTAGAAAAGAGTACCCTATACTCATCCTGGTCAACAAAGTTGATAATTATCAACATGCTGATCAAGCTGACAGCAATAACAACAATAATGGCTAATTTCTTCGAGGGAGTTAATGCCTTAAAAGTCTTCAATACCTTAGAAAAAAATTGGAACAAGAAATCCATATCCTTCCTCTCCTCGTATTATCCTTCAGACAATCTTTCCGAAGTTTAGGCAGCCTTCAAATTTACCGTTTTAGATTTTAGAAATCATAGGTTTTAAGTCTCTTGGGCAAAGCCGAACTTATAAAGATTTCTATCTCTATACCTGCATCCGCATAACTTCCTGATAGGCCTCCAATATCTTATTTCTTACCTGCATCATTGTTCTGAAAGAAATGCTTGCTTTTTCTAATGCAATCATTGCTTCATGAACACTCCCGGAATCTTTCAATTCTACATTTGCAATCGCACTATCAGCATCTAGTTGAAGTTTATTGATTTCTTGAACTTTATTTTTTAAAACATCAGCAAAAGAAACATTGCCTTTAGTATTCGTATTATTTTCATTTTGAGGACTTGAAACCAACAAATTTCTCTGAATTGATATGTCATTCATATCAAATACCTCCATAAATTTATGGGAAGGGGTTGGATTGCCATGGAATTTATATAACTAGTTAATATTTTAATATTTCCCCAATTCCAAGGCCTTAGCTGCCATATTCTTCGTCGCATCAAATGCCGTAACACAGGCTTCATATGCCCTGTTCACCATAATCATATCCGACATTTCAACGATTGTATTTATACCCGGCAAACTCACAAAACCGTTCTCATCCGCATCAGGATGATTTGGATCAAAAACCATTTTTATATTCTTATTATCTTCCACAATCCCATCCACTTTAACCATTCGCAGAGCTTCCGTCAGATCATCGTCAAAATTGCTCTCTAGCGGCTTGGCAGAAAAAACAACCACTTTCCTTTTATATGGGCCCCCTTCAGGAGTCCTGGTTGTATTAACGTTGGCAAGATTTGATACGATCACATCCATTTTTGCCCTTTGAGCCGCAAGTCCTGACCCGCAAATACGAAAAGTTGCCAAGAAATCCATTCTATTTCGCCTCCTTTAAAACGTGATCTAAGCCCCGGAATTTTCTTGCCATCAACTCTATAGTAAGATTATATCTAAAATTGTTTTCCGCTAGTTTTACCATCTCATTATCGATTTCGACTTCTTCCTCTGAATTAATCACCTCGAAAATATGAGATGATTGCCTAGATAAATGTCTTTGGTCCGTTTTGGTCATTGTTATTTCTGCCCCATTATCGATGAAATCTTTCAGTTGTTTTTTGAAAACAAGTTCTCTTGTCTTATATCCTGGTGTATCTATATTAGCTATATTTGACGTTATTACTTGATGCCGCTTGGATTGAAAATCCAGAATTGTAGACAACATTTCTATCGTCTTATTAAATAATATGCCCATATTAAATTCTCATTTTGTTCTATCTAAATCAGTTATTTTTATATTCATTAACTTTATTACGGATTGTTCGTACACTTATACCTAAAATTTTTGAGGCCTTAGTCTTATTTCCACCTGTCTTTTCTAACGTTTCAAGTATGAATCCCTTTTCCATTTCCCTTAACGTAATATCAGGCGGAGTAAACTCTTTTGATACCGTTGTCACTATTTGTCTACCTTTCAAATTTTCCAGATAGTTGCCTTCAAGATAGAGATGCTCAGGTGAAACCATCTTACCCCCTGACATCAATATTGATCTTTCGATCACATTTTCCAATTCTCTAACATTGCCAGGCCAGTCCTGTTTCTCTAATATGCCTATAAGCTCTTTCGACAATACAGGCGTCCTCATTTTGTTCAGTCGGCTGTAGTTCTCCAGGAAATATTCGGCCAGAAGAGCGATGTCTCCCTTTCTCTCTCTCAGTGGCGGTATCCTGATTGGAATAACACCAAGGCGATAATAAAGATCATCTCGAAACTTTTTCTCGGCAACGCATTTTTTTAGATCTTTATTTGTCGTAGCAATGATTCTGATATCGAGTGGAACAGAATCCCTGCCCCCCAATCTATCAATTTCAGATTCCTGCAACACTCTGAGGAATTTCGCTTGAAGATGGAGATCCATTTCACTGATTTCATCCAACAACAAGGTCCCTCCGTTTGCCAGCTCAAATTTCCCCAGCTTCCTTTGCGATGCCCCTGTAAATGCTCCTTTTTCATACCCAAACATTTCGCTTTCAAGCAAATTGTAAGGAATTGCTGCAGAATTCACCGCGACAAAACGCATGTGCGACCTATTGCTATGCTTGTGTATATAGCGGGCAAGCAACTCTTTACCTGTACCACTCTCTCCGGTTATTAAAATTGTCGCTTTACTTTTGGACATAGTTCTAAGTAATTCCAATAGAGCAAGCATCTTTTTGTCTTTTGTAATTATGCTCCTTTCAGTACTAAAGCATCGTTCTATCTCATATTCTGAACTATCTCTCCCTTCTCTGTCTTTGGCAAACACACTCTTTACAACTGATTCCAGATGCTCTAACGAAAAGGGCTTCATGATAAAATCCGAAGCCCCTTCTTTCATAGCTTCAATCGCCGTATTTACTGTGCCGTAAGCGGTTATAACGATAACGGGCGTCCTGGGAGAAATTTTTTTAATTCCGCGCAAAACCTCCATTCCGCTCATTTTTGGCATTCTCATGTCGGTTATAACGACTTTAAATCTATCATCTTGGAATCTCTTCAGAGCATCTATCCCATCCCCGGAGGTACAAATATCATATCCGCAACTTTCCAAAGACTCAGAAAGAGCCATCCTCATAGAAGGTTCATCATCAACGATTAAGATTGATTCTCTTTTCATTTATTTATCTATTTATAATAACTTTAGAATGAATTCACTTCTGAATACTGAAACCCTGAATCACTTATTAAGGGAAATGTAAGATTGAAAATCGTTCCCCTATTGTTAGAGCTTTCCACATCTATTGAACCACCATGAATATCAACAATATTATGGACAATAACAAGGCCAAGACCTGTACCTCCTTCCCTAGTGCTGAAAAAAGGATCAAAAATCTTTTTGATATATTTATCAGGTATTCCAATGCCGTTATCTATAAATTTAATTTCTACCTTTGAATCATCGATATCTTCTCCTGCTCTTCTTTTATCACAAACTTTTATTACAATATGTAAATTTCCACCATTAGGCATTGCCTGTATGGCATTCAGTATAAGATTTAAAAATACTTGCTTTAATAACTCTTCGTCACCATGAATAATAGGATTGATATTTTCATTATTGACTGTAAGAACAATATTCTCTGTTTTGATAATCTGTTCAGAAAATTTTAACATTTTATTTAGTACATCACTAATATTAATCATCCTCATCGAGGATTTCTGCTTCTTAGCAAATAGTAGTAAATTAGATATTTTGTTATCCATATTCCTTACGGAACCTATGATATGAGATACTCTGTCCCTATTTTGTTCATTTTTTAAATCCTTTTTTAATAAAGAAGCAAAAAGCTCTATGCTCCCCAAGGGATTTCTTATTTCGTGGGCAATGTTTGCGGCCATTTCACCCATTGCGGCAAATTTCTCTGTCCTTTTTGCCATTTCCTCTAATCTTTCCAGCTTTGTGACATCACAAAGAACAATAACTACCCCTATCTCCTCCCCCGTACTTGTCTTAATAGCAGACTGAAATGCTTCTAATGTTCTACCTCTTAACCTGATCTTCTTGCTCAGTCCCACACCAAGACCATAATCCATGGCGGAATTATAGCGGAAACCTTTACCTAACAACGATTCCACCTTTTCCCCTTTGGCATCTTCATATGTAAAACCAGTAAATATCTCGGCATAACGATTTATCATCGTTACATCTCCATGGACATTTGTCACCACTATGCCGGTAGTTAGACTTTTAAGAATATTTTGCAGAAAATTCTTCGCCTCTTTTTTTTCCGCCAAAGCCCTTTCCAATTCTATATTTTTATACTCTAACTCTCGATTTATATTCTCAAATTTTTGTTGTAGTCTCGCAAACGCATTCTGCAACATGACAGTCGACTGGCTAAAGTCCGCAAAAGCCTGCTGCAAAAAAATAGTGCTAGACTGGTTCTCGATTTTATTAGACGGCTTGTTCATGAAGTACCATTATATAAGCAATATCTGATATTCTATAAATTAAATCAAAAATGATATTTTATTCATCTTTTAATTCGACTCTGAAATATAAAATTAGAGCCAATTTAAAAAATTATTATCCAGTATTTCTTAAATTTCAATATTGCTATTTTTTACCCTTGATTACTAATTTACCAAATATTTACTGTGCTTTTCAGTCCAAGCATTATCATATACACAATAATCAATTAGCTGCGACCAAAATTCATCTTCGTCTTCTTTTTTCAATGAGCTAAATGATTTCTCAGCCATAGAGCTATTATCTAAATGCAAGTATCCAAGGCCTATATTAAAAATAGTCCATGGCCTTTGCTCGTCCTCTTGATTGTAATTCAATGACTGTTCATACATTGAAATTGCCATTTGATACTTGCCTTCATTGTAAAAATAATCGCCTAAGCCTTGATAAGAATCTAGCATTATTGGATTAGGACATTTTTTACCTTCTTTACGCTTACATAGATTTATAGCCCTTTTATAATTTATAAATGCAGATGAATATAAACCTCTCTCTCTTAAGACATTCGCATAATTTCTATAAACATCTGCAATAAACTCAACCTTTTCAGTAAAGTCCAAAACTTCTGAATAAAAATAAGCAGCTTCCTCAAAAAGCCCCCTTCTATAGTAAATATCCCCTAATAACCTCTTAGCATTTATCAATATTTTTTTATCTGTGCTGGATTGTTTTTTCAGTAATGCAATTAGCTCTTTCTCCGCGTCTTCATAATAGCCCCTATCATAATTGATTTTTGCTATATCAAGTAAAATATCGTTTATTTTTTCATGTCCCTTAAATGAAACAACCATTTTTCTAAAATTTTCAACTGCGCAGGTTAATAACCCTATTTTCTTTAAATCATTTCCGATTTTTACTAATGTATCGAAATCACTATATCTAAATAGTCCATACTTATAAGATTTAAAATATAAATCGCAAACAGCAATACAGTCATTTTTTGAATGATATTCATTTATTAAATAACTTGCGCTAAGTATTAGACATTTTTTACTAGCTTCTCCATAATTTTCATAGACAAATTGTTCTAATAAAGAATGATAAATATCAAATGATTGCTTGTATGAACCTTCTTTTAATAATGTATAACCTTTCAGAAAAGGTATATCTTCTTCTAATTTCATATCTCTCTCTGTTGATATAATATCATCACATATAGAATTGTACGCTGGCAGTTTTGTTTTAGGATTAAACGTCCTGATATCCGCGGCAATCGGTTTTTTTGCTTTGGAATTTATAATTTCGATATCTGCCATAAGAACTGCACTTTCTTTGGCTTCCTTAGTTTTAGGGTACTTTCTAATTATGAAACTTAATATTTTTAAACCGAGAGATACGTGATCTGCCCCTACAAAAGAACGTGCAATTTTATAAATAACGTCTTTAGAGGATTTTTCTTCTGGAAACATATGTAAAAATACATTAAAAGTCTTTAAGGCATGGTCATATCTTTCTGTCTCTAGATAAAATGATCCTAACTGGAAGATATTGCTTTTTGACACTTTCTCCAAACCAGGCCATCTCTTCAATGCCTTTCCATACCAATCGTTAGCGTCATTAAATTGACGTATATGGGTATAGCAATCTCCTATACAGAAATATGCATCTTTGACATGCTCGTCATCTGGAAATTTCGTTATGTATTCTTTAAATCCTTCAATTGCCCTGCCAAACTTTCCCGTTAGGTAGTACATTTTACCAATCATAAACATAGCTTCCGCAATGTGCTCCGATTCAGGATATTGTGAATAGAGATGTTTGAATTCTATTAATGATTCTTGATACAGGTTTAAATACTCATAGCTTTTTGCAAGCCTATAGGTAACCATTAAGGCATCTTCTTTTTTTGAATCAGGATAGTCACGGATTAAATTTCTATAATTATTTATGGCTTTTAATAGATACTTTTTATTACCTTCGCCTTTCATTCCAAGGAAATAATAAATGTCGCTTATGCGTCTCAATATTGATTCTTTTTTTACGAATTTGTAATCTTTACGTTGAATTATTTGCTCTAGTTTACTCAAAGCACTTTCATAACTTCCGGAATTAAAATCCTTCATGGCCGCATCATACAAAGTTGCCTCTTTAAATTTCTTGTCTGCAGTTTTTTGAACTGTCCCCGCCTTTAAGACCTGCTCTTCAGGTAATATGCTTTCCCCCCCACTCAATGAATCATCTGTTTTCGAAATCGAAACCTGCCTTTTTTTAGAATTAATGATCGAGGAATCAAATTTACGTATTAGAAAATCCTTAATTAACCCATTTTGTTTTAGGCTTTGTCCGGCATCCAATGCCTCCTGTTTGCTTTTATATCGACCCACCAATACGCAATGCCATTTCTCTTTTTTAAAATTCATACTTCTGTAAAAGGGAACCAGGTCTTTTACCTTAAGTCCGTCTATCATAGCCTTGGCGTTATCAAGATTTTTATATGCTGCTATTTGAACACTATAAAATGCATCTTCGGCCTCGATCCCGGAACTTTTTGTACACGGAATAAAAGTAAGCAATGTTATCAAAGCGATAACGAAAGAGAACTTATTTTGTAAAATCTTTATGTTAAGCAGGATCACTTTTACCATCTGTCATGAAGATAGTTTTTATAAACATATTGCCCAATATTGAAGCAATTTGTGTACCAATTGCCTATACACGAAGATAGACAAACAAGACTTCGATTACGAAGTATAAGTTCATGGAATAAAGGATTGAAGTACAAAATTAGAACGAGATGCCGATACGAGTGATCAGTTATCAAGATTTTAGTCAATTATTTGACGAACTCTTTGGTATCTCAGGGTCCTGTATACAGACCCATGCGAAAAAATAAGCTCCTTAGAGTAAACCAAAATAAGACCGGAAATAAAAGGAGGTCGCAACAAATTCTCCGGATTTCGCCCTGAGCGCTGACGCAGATGAGGTGCCGGTCTGAGACTTGACCCCTCTATAAAAAAGACCGTAAAATCAAAAATCTGGCATAAAAAATGCGTTATGTTCAATACGTATGTCAATTTACCATAAGCCAGAGGTCCTGATCTGATCACGGATTGCAGTAAGTATATACAAGTCAGGGTGGACACCCTTCACGACAGACCAAAAGTGGTTTACATTTTGGGGATCTTATATTTTGGTAGCAAAAATTGAAACTAGGGGAAATATGGAGATACAGAGACATATCCTAATTGCGATTTTCGGTTTCGACAAAGAGGCAAGATTCTATGGAATCTATTAACAAAAAGATACCTATAGAACTCAAACAAGGAATCATAATAGATATTGGGTTTATCTGTGGCAACAAGGCAATAAGCACCAAGGGCCATGTAAAGGATTCATCAGATGAAATCATTACCATTGAATTTGAATTAGACGACAAAGCGATAATACCTCCGGTTGGTACAGATATTTATGTTTTAAAAAACAGCATATGCTACAATGTTATTGAATCAAAAAATTTTCCGGAAGTTAAAGCTACTAAAGTGCATCGGAGAAAGCATATAAGGGTAGACAATATACTGAAAGTTGATTACAAAAAGATTTCAAAAGAACATTATGAAAAATATAAGAATAAACCAATAGTTATATATAAGAACATATTCGGCGAACCTTTTAAGGTACCTGAAATTGAAGAAGTTAATCTAAAACTACTTTATGAACTTATATATCAAACAAACTTAAAATTGGATCTTGTTTTAAATATACTGGAAGACAGAAGTCCCGAAAAATATGCAGTTAGCGAGAACGAAAATGTAAATATAAGTGGGGCGGGGCTAAGATTTGTTGCGGACCGAGCCTTTTCAATCGGTGATATTATAGCCCTTAGGATTTTTTTGCCCCTAGCTACCCAGACCCAAATAAATGTCCTTGGAGAAGTAAAAAAGGTTATAGAGTCAGACAAAAAAGGAAAATATTGTATTGCTGTCAAATTTGTAGAATTATCAGAAGACGATAGAGAAATAATTATAAAATATGTGTTTAAAAGGCAGAGGGAAATCCTTCGACTTGCTTCATATTATACTGAAATTTAACAACCACCCCTAAAAGGGGGGAATATAAGGTGACCCTATAAGGGTAAGTTATTTCCAAAGTTTAAGTTGCTCCATGCGTTTATCTTTTACTCTTTGCCACTTCACGTATTTACATACCTTTTCTTCATCAAGGCCTACCGTGCTGACACAGTAGCCTTTTGCCCAAAAGTGTCTTCCCCAATATCGCTTCTTGAGTTCTAAATGCTTGTCAAATATTTTGATGGCGCATTTCCCCTTGACTCATCTTTGACAGTTAAAAATAGCTTTACCTGTTAAATCAATAAGATATGGACGCAATAATAGTTCTTGGCACTACCCTTTTAGTCTTTTCGGCCAATTCCTACCAAAACATGGGGATTACAGAGCCATTTTTATGATTAACTGTTAAAGATGATAAACCCTATTTAATCTCACCTACACAGACATCAACAACAAAAGGCCCTTGTTCTGCTTCAAAGGGGATAATAATACTGGGGCCGCCCATGATATGGGAGACCGAGTGACCCTTGCCTGCGACTACAGTGGGGATGGCAGCGGAAATACTCAAGCCGAGCGATTCCAGCTTCTTTCTGGC
>Ga0136651_10001107_pt1 | contig 14838 bp, 12 predicted proteins | sample Mar14236cmmetaG_FD_94867 | JGI IMG/M metagenome (GOLD analysis project Ga0136651, IMG submission 94867) | Marine hydrothermal vent microbial communities from Guaymas Basin, Gulf of California to study Microbial Dark Matter (Phase II) - Marker... ...
GATCCAGAAGGTGGTGATAGCCAGCACCCTGTAGAGGCGGCCGGGGATCTTGCCCCCTGTGTGGTTTGATCCCCAGGGCTCCGTCATGCTTGCTGATAACAGGTTGAAATCATATTGGTATAGGCGCCTTCTATAATTCTCGCGCAAAGCTGCAAAGCACGCAAAGAACAAAAGGGAAAGCTTGGCGACTTCGCGCCTTTGTGTGAGATTACCTTCTCTTCAACTTGCGTTATATCAGCATATTCGCGTCGACTTTAACGTTTCCCTGGGTTGATCCGCTAATCTGTTGACAGGACTCATTCCCCGGTGCTAATCTGCCACGTGCCAACATGGAATAAAGGAGCCAACTCTTATGGATATCCTTCTTCAGGTTATTGTCACCGGTCTGGCAGCGGGTGGGGTATACGGTCTAATAGCCCTCGGCTTCGTGCTTATTTATAAGGCCACCAGTGTCCTCAACCTGGCCATGGGCGAATTTATGACCCTGGGCGCCTTTGTCTGTCTGACGGTCCTCCTCCACCTGAAGGCCCCTTTCTATCTGGCCCTCATCCTTACCCTTCTCATGGCATGCGCCTTGGGTTTTCTAATGGAGCGACTCATCCTAAGGCCCCTCATCGGGGAACCGATTATATCTGTAATAATGGTCACCATCGGGGTGGGTCTGATTCTAAGAGGGCTCATGTACATGATATGGACCCCCTCTTTCCGGACCTTCCCGGAGATCTTTCCTCCAAAGCCCCTCCTCTTAGGTTTTGCCGTAGTCCCATCCGGGCTCCTCTGGGGCTTTATCTTTGCCATCACAGGGACCGTAATCTTCCTCCTGATCTTCAAATTTTCCAGGACCGGCATTGCCATGAGGGCAACGGCAAACGACCAGCAGGCCGCCCTCTCCATGGGGATCAGCGTGAGGTGGGTGTTTGCCCTGGCCTGGTGTTTTGGCGCCATGGCCTCTGTAATAGGCGGAATCGTCATCGGCAACATAAGCGGCATCAGCGTATATATGGGTGATATCGGCCTCAAGGTACTGGCAGTTATTATCTTAGGGGGGCTTGACAGTATCGGAGGGGCCATCTTGGGTGGTTTTATTATCGGTATCCTTGAAAACCTGACCGGACTCTATATCGATCCCCTTATCGGAGGGGGCGCCAAGGGGATGGCCCCTTTCATTATCCTGGTAATCATTCTCATGGTGAGGCCCTACGGGCTTTTCGGCAAGGAGCTGATAGAAAGGGTATGAGCGATTAATGATTGTTGATTGACGGGTGAACAGGTAGAGAGATCCGGCTTCAAACTGAAAACCGCAATGGATGACCGGTGAGAAGGAGTCCTGCTTAAGACCATGAGATGCGGAGATTTTAAGGAGACGTACATCAGGGACGAAGAGATCTTTCAGTCCCTTTTTGTCAAGTTCTGGCTGGGACTCTTCTTCATCTTTCTCCTTGTCTTTCCCTTTGTGGCCAGTGAATATCTCCTCTATGTGGCCAATATGATCGGTTTTGCCATTATTGCGGCCGTAGGTCTCAATCTCCTTACCGGTTTTACGGGACAGATCTCCCTTGGTCATGCCGCCTTCGTGGGGGTGGGGGCCTACACCTCGGCCATTCTTGTCACCCGCCTCGGCCTCTCCTTCTGGTTGTCCATCCCCCTTGCCGGACTGGTGGCGGCCCTGGCAGGGATGATCATCGGGATACCGTCTCTCCGGGTCAAGGGCCTATACCTCTGTATCGCCACCCTGGCATCCCAGTTCATCTTCGAATTTGTCTTTATACACTGGGAATCCATGACAAACGGTATTACCGGTATCAATATCCCTCCTCCCCGGATTGAAGGTCTCGTATTCGGCACAGAGAGGCAGTTTTACTGGATAACCCTCCTTTTTGTGGTCCTCGGGGTGGGCTATGCCACAAACCTGATGCGATCCCGCATGGGCAGGGCGTTTGTGGCCATCCGGGACCGTGACCTCTCCGCCGAGATCATAGGAATCAACCTGTTTCGATATAAGCTGAGCGCCTTTGCCATAAGCTCCTTTTACGCCGGAGTTGCCGGTGCACTGTGGGTCACCTTTCTGAAGGTGGTCACCCCTGACCATTTCCCCTTCATGCTCAGCATCCAGTACCTTGCCATGATTATCGTGGGGGGGTTAGGGAGTACCCTGGGCTCGATCTTTGGCGCCATATTCATAACGCTCACGCCTGAACTCCTCAACCACCTGTCGGAACTTGTAAAGACCTACGCCCCTGGCCATGAGGAGATTTTTGTTCCCATGAAAGAGGTGATCTTTGGGCTCCTTATAGTCCTATTCCTTGTCTTCGAGCCCCGTGGCCTTGCAGAGATCTGGAACAGGGTCAAGACTTTCTTCAGGCTGTGGCCCTTCTCATATTAGAATATCGGGGCCGCAACCAATAGCGGCTTTTGTTCAAATAAGCAAAAAGGAGGTGAATCTGATCTCGTTGGAAATCAGGAATTAGCAACCATCTAATGGAGAAAAGGGGGAGTCATCATGAAAAAGACGGTTATATCTTTGTTCAGCGTTATTTTACTTGTGGGATTGTTCAGTGTGAGCGGGGCCTTGGCCGAAGATGCCCCCACCATCTGCGCGGTGCATCCCTTCTCGGGCCGCTTTGCCTTTGCCGGGATTCACGGGGCAGATGCCATGCAGGATGCAGTGGACATGGCCAACGAGGCAGGAGGTATTAACGGGAAAAAGATCAAGTACTACTGGGCGGACGGCGAGTACAAGAACGATGTGGGTATAGCGGCCTTCAAACGCCTATACGCCCAGTACAAACCCCAGTGCATGTGGGGCCAGAGCACCGGTATGACCAAGGCCCTGGCCCCGGAGATCAACAACCGCTACAAGGTGCTGTACTCCGCCTACACCTTTGCGGAAATCGCCTCTGATCCTGAAAAAAACCCGTTTATGTTCATCCCCGGACCCACCTATGCGGAGATGTTCGGAATCCTTCTCAAATATATTGCCAAAGAAAAACCAGGGGCCAATATCGCCTTTTTCTACAGTGACACGGAGTTTGGACGGGAGCCTATCCCCGCGGGGAGAGAACTGTGCAAGAAAATGGGCCTTAAACTCGTTGCTGAAGAGATCTCAAAGGTGGGGGGTGTGGACATATCCACGCAGATTCTCGATATGAGACGTAAAAAGGTGGATTACTGCATCTTCCACGGGTTCGTGGTCACCCCCATTCAGACGGTAATCAAACAGTCCAAGGACTACGGCCTCAACTGCAAGTTCATGGGCACGTTCTGGTCCACCGAGAAACACCTGTTAGATCAGTTAAAGGGGTTCGCGGGCGACTATATGGGGGTTACCTGCTACTCCTACTACTATCAGGATCAGTACCCCATGATAAAAAAGATCAGGGCATGGACAAAGAAGCATCATCCCAAGTTCGCCCAGTATCGTTCTCAGGCCTATATGCAGGTCTTTATGGGTACGACCCTTTTCATAGAGGCATTCAAACGGGCTGACAGGGCAGGATCCATTACCGGAGAAAGCCTGGCCAAGGCCCTTCGATCCATAAAGAACTTCGACGTGGGGGGCCTGATGCCGCCGGTTACCATCAGCAAGAACAACAGCATCCCCGTGGGAAGGATCGTCAGGGGCAACCCTAAGACCCTCAAGTTCGATCCGGTCTCCGACTGGATTTCTCTGGATTAGGGATAATCGTTGACAGGTTCGGGGGGTCAGGCCCAGGAACAGAACCTGAACCCCCGAACCTTCTAACCCTTGAACGGCTGTCAATTAAATGAGATCTGCTCCATGGAAATATTGACCCTCCCGGCCCTCTTATATAGAAACGCTGAAAAGTATGGGGATACCCGTGTGGCCATCCGGGAAAAGGAGTTTGGAATATGGCAGCCTGTCACGTGGAGGGGCTATTACGAAAACGTCCGTGATTTTGCCCTGGGGCTTCACCTCTTAGGTTTCAGGGAGGAGAACAAGTTAGCCTATGCAGGGGATAACCGGCCTGAAGGGCTCTACTCGGAACTGGCTGTCCAATCCCTGGGCGGGGCCATTGTGGGGATATATCCCGACAGCCATCTGGATCAGGTGGAGTATATCATCAACCATTCAGACTCCATCTTTGTGGTGGCCGGGGACCAGGAACAGGCCGACAAGGTCCTGGAGATCAAGAAAAAATGCCCTCTCGTTCAGAGGCTGATCGTGGATGATCCCAAGGGGATGCGGCGTTACGATGACCCCATGCTCCTTTACTTCAGGGACGTGCAGAGGGAGGGCCGAAAACTCCATGAAAGAGCGCCCCGCCTCTTTGAGGAGATGTGGCGTAGGGTAACCCCCGACCATGTGGGCATGATCAACTACACCTCCGGGACCACGGGCCTCCCAAAGGGGAGCATGATTACCCATAAGAACATGTACTCCGTGGCCAGGGCCCAGGACAGTGTGGACCCGGCAGAACATAGCTTCGAGTACCTCTCCTTTCTCCCCTTCCCCTGGATAGGTGAACAGGAGTTCGGCGTTTACTGGTCCCTGTACAAGGCCTTTACGGTTAACTTTCCTGAAAAGGTGGAAACGGTGCAGGAAAATATCAGGGAGATAGGCCCTCATATCATGTTGGCCCCTCCCCGCATATGGGAAAGGATGTGCTCTGATATCCAGGTGAAGATCCAGGATGCGGCCTGGATCAAGAGGTTCTTCTATGACCTGTTTCTCCCCGTGGGATACAGGATGGCCGACTTCAACCTCAGGAAAAAGCGCCCTTCCCTGGGATGGAGGATCCTAAACGGCCTGGCCCATATATTTATCTTCAGGGCATTAAAGAACTATCTGGGCCTTGCCAGGCTTCGCCACGTGTACACGGGCGGGGCCCCCCTGGGACCGGAGATATTCAACATGTTTCAGGCCCTGGGCGTGAATATCAAGCAGGCCTACGGCATGACAGAGCAGACCGCCGCCTCCATCGTTCATCGGACCGACGACATACGCCTCGACACCGTTGGTAAACCCCTTCCCGGGATTGAGGTCAAGATATCAGATTCCGGAGAACTCCTCTCCAGGGGCGACACCATATTCAAAGGGTATTACAAAGACCCCGAGGCCACGACAGAGGCCCTCAGAGATGGATGGTTTCATTCAGGAGACGCGGCCCTTATCGACGATGATGGACACGTTATTATAATCGATCGTATGTCCGACGTGATGAAGTTGATCGATGGGAGCAAATTCTCCCCACAGCTCATTGAAAACAAGTTGAGGTTCAGTCCCTTTATCCTGGATGCGGTGGTAATGGGCCAGGATAGGCCCTTTATAACGGCCATGATCGCCATAGACATGCCCAACGTGGGAAAGTGGGCCGAAAACAACCAGATCCCCTATACCACCTTTACGGACATCTCCCAGAAGGAAGAGACCTACGATCTCATTGCCGGAGAAATAGCAAAAGCCAACGAGTCCCTCCCCAAGGTGGCCAGGATAAGGAGGTTCATCCTACTGTACAAGGAGCTTGACGCAGACGATGATGAGCTGACAAGGACGAGAAAGGTGAGAAGAAAATTCGTTGCCGAGCGGTATAAGGACCTGATCCAGGCCCTCTACGGCGAAGAGGAGGAGTTGCAGGTTGAGGCGGATATCCGTTATCAGGATGGAAAGGGCTTCCGCATGAAGACCACAGTCAGGATATGGGAGGTTGAAGCTGTTTAGATTTTCGATTGGGGATTTTGGATTTAAAAACCGTAACTCCTTAAAAACCAGGGCCATTGGTCCCGGATTTATTGAGAAGAGACTTTAAGACAACACAGGCCATGGAAAACAGGGAAAACTGGCAGCTTCAAATCAAAGATATCCACCTCAGTTTTGGAGGCCTTATGGCCCTGAACAATGTGTCCACCCGGGTCATGAAGGGTGAAATATTTTCCATTATCGGTCCCAACGGGGCGGGAAAGACCTGCCTGCTGAACTGCATAAACCGGTTTTACCATCCAGATGCCGGGCAAGTCATTTTCGAAGGCCGGGATATCTCGGGGATGAAACCCCACAGGATTGCATCCCTTGGCATTGCGCGCACCTTCCAAAACGTGGAGCTTTTCGCGCATATGACCGTCCTGGATAATATCAAGTTAGGGGCCCATGTACACTTGAAATCAGGCTTCCTGTCAGGCGGCGTCTACTACGGCAGGTCCCGGAACGAAGAGATGCTGCTCCGCAAAGAGATAGAAGAAAGGATCATCGATCTGTTAGAGATAGAACATATCAGGAAAAAGGTGGTTCATGCCCTGCCCTACGGGCTCCAGAAACGGGTGGAGCTGGCCCGGGCCCTGGCCATGAAACCTAAACTTCTCCTCCTGGATGAACCCGCCACCGGCATGAACCTTGAGGAGACCGAAGACATGGCCCGTTTTATCCTGGATATCAACGAGGAGTGGGATACCACCATCATTCTCATCGAGCATGACATGGGGGTGGTAATGGATATATCAGATCGCATATGCGTGCTCGATTTCGGCCAGAAAATCGCAGAGGGGGAACCCCAGGAAATAAGACACAACGAGAATGTCATCAAGGCCTATCTGGGTGAAGAAGACATCACCTACTCCAGGTTGGGGGCGTAGGTTTGGGTAATGGGTACTGGGTATAAAGATGAAGAATAAAAAATGAACATCGAACGTCCAACATCGAATTTTAAATGGGAAAAACGGGAAACAGAGGGGTTAATTAAGATTTTCGTTACGAGTATCAAAACGGCTGAAAAGAAAAGGAAATAGTCATTCGAAGTTCTACATTGTTTTTTTATTCGATGTTGGACGTTGGATGTTCAATGTTCGACGTTCATCTTTAAAAACAACTTAGATGCAAGAAATTCCGATGGAATCGTTATTAGCCGTCAACAATATAGAAGTCATATACCATAACGTGGTCCTTGTGCTCAAGGGGATGTCCCTCAAGGTGGACAAGGGGCAGATCGTCACTGTCCTCGGGAACAACGGGGCGGGCAAAACAACCACCCTCAAGGCCATTTCAGGACTGCTGAAATCAGAGGATGGAGAGGTGACTGACGGGTCCATCACCTTCAAGGGTCAGCGCATAGAAAAAAGATACCCCGAACAGATCGTACGCATGGGCATCTTCCAGGTCATGGAGGGACGGAGGGTATTTGAAGACCTTACCGTGGACGAAAACCTCATCGCCGGTGGACACACCAACAGGAGCAGGACCAGACTGAAACAGGATATGGCCATGGTCTATGAGTACTTTCCAAGGCTCAAGGCCAGGAAAGGAACCCTCGCCGGTTATATCAGCGGGGGCGAACAGCAGATGCTGGTGATCGGCCGGGGTCTCATGTCCACACCGACCCTGATGCTCTTGGATGAGCCCTCCATGGGGCTTTCCCCCCTCCTGGTGGGAGAGATATTCAGGATCGTTCAGCGGATCAACCGTGAGGAAGGGGTGAGCATCCTCCTTGTGGAGCAAAACGCGCGCCTTGCCCTGTCCATAGCAAGCCACGGATATGTCATGGAAAACGGACGTATCGTCCTGGACGATACAGTAGAGAAGCTCAGGGAAAACGCCGATGTGAGGGAGTTCTACCTTGGCCTTACGGAAGTGGGAAAAAAGAAAAGCTACCGGGATGTCAAGCACTACAGGCGAAGAAAGAGGTGGTTGACATAAGAAGGCGCCAGGAGGGTCAGCCTTCTGCCCTCCTCTCCTCCTCGCTCCTGATCTCCCGCCTCAGGAGCTTCCCCACCTTTGACTTGGGAAGCATGTCCCTGAACTCTATGTACTGCGGCACCTTGTAGTTAGCGAGTCGCTCCCGGCACCACCTGATCAGGTCGTAGCCGGTTATACCCTTTACATCCTCCTTCAGGACCACAAAGGCCTTGATCCTCTCCCCCACCTTCTCATCCGGGATACCGACCACACAGGCGCCTATGACCGCGTGATTTTCCTGAAGCACCGCCTCGATCTCCGACGAGGAGACCCGGTAACCCTTGTGCTTTATGGTATCCACGGTGCGGTCCACGAAGTAGTAGTGGCCGTTTTCATCCATGGTTAGGACATCCGCGGTCCGGTAGTATAGCAGACCGTCCATCTCCACAAAGGCCTCTTCTGTTTCTTCCGGCTTGTTCCAGTAGGCGCGCACCATCCGTTCCGAGTGAACCAGGGCCTCTCCCTGTTCCCCGGGAAGAACGGGCTTAAGTGTGGCCGGGTCCACTAATTTCAACTTCTTACTGGGGACCACCCTGCCTATGCTCTTAGGAGGGTTGTCTTGGTCTGTCCGGCACATGGTTACCCCGCCGCAGGTCTCGGTGGCCCCGTACCCCTGAAAGATCGGCAGGTCGAACTTCCTGCGCCACCGGGCGCTGATCTCTTCAGGAAGCACGTCGCCCCCGTTAAAACAGTACTGAAGTGAACTAAGGTCGTAATAGTCTATACGTTCGTGCTCAAGGATCATCCTGTACAGGGTGGGTACCCCTATCAAGGTCTTGGCCTTGAACCTCTGCACTGCATCGAAAATGGCGTCCAGGTTTACCTTGGGCATAAGAACCATGGCCCCGCCCTTCAGGAGGGTGCTCAGGGCACAGGTCTGGCCCAGGATATGAAACAGGGGCGCAGAGCCCAGGACCACGTTTTCCTCGGGCCTGAACAGGGGATCGCACATGGAGATCTGCTCCATGGCCGACTCAAGGTAGAGTCCGTGGGAGATGGGGACCCCCTTGGGATACTTGGTGGTGCCGCCGGTGTAGATGATCTCGGCCATATGGTTTCCCCCGCCGGTGAGGGGCGGCAAGGCCCCGGGAGAAGGCCTTTTGGCCATCTTCCCGAACCAGAGGGTATTGTCCTTCCTTGCCACCTTGCCCTTGGGCACCAGATCAAAGGCCCAGCCGAAGAGCCGCTTCCACCATGGAAGCAGATGGGTAAGTCTTGCCACCACGGCTTTTTTGAGCCCGGTCTCGGGTATTGCCTGCTCCACATAACCGAAATTGGTGTCCGAGCAAACGATGTGGGCGGCGCCGCTGTCATTGGCGATGTAGATCAGGTCGTGTTCCGTGTAGATGGGCGTGATAGGTACCACCACGGCCCCGGCCCGTTGTATGCCAAGCCAGGCCACCACCCAGTGAACGCTGTTGGGTACGTAAAGGATAACCCTCTCCCCCTGGACCACGTCCGCCTCAAGTAATGAAGCGGCGAAATTCTCCGCCAGCCGGAGTATCCTGCCGTAGGTGAAACGGGTGCCAAGGTAGATGACGGCCGTCCTGTTCTGGTACTCCCTGGCCGTTGAGGCAAAGGCCTCAAAGATATTTGCGTCGGGGTCGTGTGCAATCATCGCTCTCAAACACCAAAATATGCGGCCTTGACCTCGGGGTTGTCCATCAGCTCCGGGCCTGTGCCGGTCAGGGTCAACATACCGTTTTCAATAATATAGCCGAAGTCGATCATGGGAAGCACGGGTCGAGCAAACTGTTCGCTTATGACTACGGTGATGCCCGAACGGGCCTTCAAATGGGTGATCGCCTCCACCAGGATCTGCTGCATCATGGGACTGAGGCCTAAGAGGGGCTCATCGAGCAGCAGTAGCTGTGGACGTGCCACCAGGGCCATGCCCACGGCCAGCATCTGCTGTTCACCTCCGCTCATGAACCCTGCCTTGCGCGATTTCAGGGGGATCAGGGCCGGAAAAAGGTCAAATACGTAGGCTATGGTTTCCCGGATTTCAGCCTTTTTCCTCAGATACCCCGCCATCCTAAGGTTCTGCAGAACGTCGCTTTCCGGGAATATGGGATGGCGCTCCCGGCACAGAACAATTCCCTTTCTGACCCGCTCAGTAGGTCGGGTTTCGGTGATATCCTCTCCCCTGTAAACGATCTTTCCGTAAACCGTGATCCGCTGCCCCCCCCGTCTCTTCTCCTTGATACGCATATCTATGATCAGACCGGAGAGGGTGTTCATCAGGGTGGTTTTTCCCGCACTGTTGGAGCCGATGACTCCCACCACCTGGCCTTCCCTCACCTCCATTTCAAAGTCGTTCAGGGCAAGGGCGTTTTCAAAAAAGACCATCAGGTTCTGGACCTCGAGCATCATTTCTTCTTCAGTCCCCCTCGCTTCCCAGATAGGCATCTCGTACCGCCGGGCTCTTCATGACCTCGGCTGCAAGGCCCTCGGCTATCTTCCGGCCGTAGTTCAAGACCAGCACCCCATCGGCAATGCGGAAGAGTTCTTTCAGACGATGTTCGATCATGATAATGGTCTTGCCCTGGTGTTTGAGCTTTTCGATAATGGGCACGATGCTGGCCACCTCGGCAAGGCTCAGGCCGGAGAAGAGCTCGTCCAGGATGATCAGATCCGGCCGAAGGGCCATGGCCTTGGCCAGCTCCAGCCGTTTCAGATACCCTTGAGGGAGGGCGCCAGCCTTTTTGTAGGACACGTAGGCATCCCTTTCAAAACCCACTTCTTCAAGGAGATCCAGGGCCACGGCGCTCCGGTCTCCATAACGACCCCCTGTGAGTTTCTTCACCCTGGGAGAGTAAAGCGGCACGATCAGGTTCTTGTAGGCCGGCAACTGGTAAAAGGGACGGACCATCTGAAAGGTGCGGGAGATCCCCTCTCCCACCACCCTGTGGGGAGGCCATCCGGTGACGTCCCTTCCACGGAACTCGATCCTGCCCGCAACGGGTCTGGTAAATCCGGTGATAAGGTTAACCAGGGTGGTCTTTCCCGATCCATTAGGTCCTATAACGCCTAAGAGTTTTCCCTCTGGGAGTTCGAAATCCAGATTGGACACGGCGGTCACTCCGCCAAAGGTCTTGGTCAGATTTGAAACCCTTAGCAGGGGGGCCTGGGCTGTCATGTCACGTCCACCCATCTTTCGACCTGCTGATATTTCCGCTGGATATAGGGAAAGATGCCCTCGGGTATGCCCACCACGAATATCACGAGGAACAGTCCGTAAAAAACTATCCTCAGGGCACCCAGGGCACGCAGCGCCTCTGAGAGGGGCACCAGGATAAAGGCCCCGATGAGTGGACCGAAAAAGGTCCCCACTCCTCCCACCACCGCCGCCGCCACCGGCATGATGGAGTAGTCGAGGGCGAATCCCGGCATACCGGCGAACATGTCCATGTGGGTGCCAAAGGCGCCGGCAAAGGATCCCACGGACGCGCCTAAAAAGACCACCTGGGCCTTGTACCACTGGATGTTGATCCCGGCGCTCATGACAGAGCGGTCATTATCGCTGATCCCGGTTATCACCAGACCGTAATCAGATCCCTTGATGCGCCGGAATCCGAAGAGGGTCACCAGGAGTACGATCTGTATGAGAAACACGGCCGTCAACTGGTTGGGGAAGGGGGTCAAGCCGGTAAGGCCTTCGGTTCCCCCCAGGATACGGGTGGCCTCAACCAAACGGCTCAGCATGAGGGGGAGCACCAGGGTCACCATGGCGAAGTAGATCCCCCGGAGCCTTAATACGGGCAGAAGGAGAAGCGTACATATCAGGCCGCCCCCGATGGTGGCCAGTGGTATGGTGAGGATGGGGGGGAGGCCCAGATAGTGGTTCAGGGAACCGGCCAGGTACGACCCGATCCCGAAGAAGAGGGATTGGCCCAGGGAGAGGAGCCCTGCACACATGAGCATGTCCCAGCTTATGGCCAGCAGGGCGTATATGGCCGTGGAAATGATCACCTCCCGCCAGTAGTTGCTGAGCATGGGCGCAAAACAGAGGAGGCCCACCACGGGAATGGCCCCTGGAACCAGCAGATAGAGCATCTCCCTGTAGGATGTGAGGGCGAAGATATCCTGGGCCCTGACCTTGATGCCTCGATCGATTCTTTCCTTGCGCTTTTTCATAGAATCTCAAGTGCCTAAAATTTGAAGTGCCTAAAGTGATCTAAAGTTAAGGTACTTCGTGACATTTTTAAGCAATCGTTTGTTTATTTTGTAAAAACACAACGGATCAATCACCCGTTTCAGATGGTCCCAGAAAATTATAAAGACTAACAAGGCTTTTAACTTTAGGTACTTTAGCTCACTTTAGGCACTTACCAATTATATCCTCTCTTCAAGTTCCTTCTGATGGCTGAAGAGTCCGGAGGGTTTCACCACCAGCACAATGGCGATGGCAATGAGGCTCACCAGCATCATCCAGTGGGGTTCCAGGTAGTTAGCCGTAAAGGTCTGGGAATAGCCGATGAGTACGCTGGCCACCAGAATCCCCACTGTACTCCCCAGCCCCCCCACAATGCATACGGCCAGGGCGTTGATCAGTACCTCGTACCCCCCTTCCACGGCGATCGTACCCAGGGGCAGGATCACCACCGCAGCGATTGCCGCCAGGGCGCAGCCGATGGCCATGCTCAGCCCCCCCACCAGGTCGGGATCGATTCCAAAGGTGAGGGCGCTCCTTTCATCCTGGGCAATGGCCCTCAGGGCCAGTCCGGTCCTGGTATGGTTGGTAAACAGGTAAAGGGCGGCTGTGAGACCCACGGCGATGAGACCGATAATTATCCGCTGATAGTCGATGTAAACGTCCCCGATGGAAAGGCTCCCGTCAAAAAAGACGGGAAGGGTATAGCGGAATCCAACAAAGTCAAAATAACGGAAGAGCTCCATTATGGCCAGGCCCAGCCCGAAAGTGGCCATGACCTCGGACAGGGGCATCCCCTTGATCCTCAGGATAACGCCGAAGTAGATGGCCAGTCCCATGAGCCCGGCCAAAAGGATGGCCGCAAGCACGGCAACCACGTATGGAAACCCAAGGGTGTTCAAAAATATCCAGGCTGAAAACCCGGAAAAGATATACACGGCCCCATAGGCGAAGTTGGCCACCCCGCTGATACCGAAGGTGAGGTTGAATCCCATGGCCAGGAGGGCCAGGATAGCGCTGTTCACAAAACCGTATATGAGTGTGCCAAGGAGCATTGTAAGTGCCTAAAGTTTGGAGTTTGAAGTGCCTAAAGTTACAAACGCCTCACTCCGACAGGCCGGAACCAAACAGGCCTCGCAGCAAGACGCATAGATTATGGGGTTCCCACCCTGGAGCATGGGAACCAGGCGGAAAAAGGCAGATATTCCCGGATGCCGGAAAGGCGCATCCGGGGTAATGATGGCCGGATAGTCTATTTCAGGCTCTTGAGCCCTTCAGGCAGCTGAATCTTGCCCTCCGCCACAGACGGGGGGTAAACGATAACGCGTTTGCCCGGCTCGCGCCACTGGATCATGCACCCAAGGGCCTCCACCTCCGGGTTATTCCCGTAGGTTACCTGATGGTCCTTGCCGAACCGGATACGGCCCATGGCCCCCTTTCGATCAACCTTTTCAAGGGCCGCCACCACCTTGTCGCCGTTTACTGATCCGGCCTTCTCAATGGCCTCTTTCAGCATGTAAACCATTTCGTAGGCCGGGGCCGGTGAATGGCCAGCCTCAATGGGTTTGCCGTACTTCTTCTGGTATTTCTCATAGAACTCCACGGATTTGGGCACCTTGGGCACGGGGATGTTGCCGATCTCAAAGATACAGTTCATTGCCCCTCCGATCTTTCCGTCAAATGTCTTCCAGGCCCCCGGGCCGGCAAGGGGTGATATAAAACCCGCCATGAGGGCCGGGATGTGCATGGTCTTCCACTGCTTCACCAGGATACCGCTCTGGGGCATGTCAAAGATCGGAAGGATCACCTGTGCGCCCTTGGCCTTTGCCTTCATGAGGCCTGCTGAAAAATCAGACGAACCCGTGGGGTACTGCTGCCGGCCCATCACCTTCCATCCCATCTTGTCAAATACAAGCTTGATCATCAGATCACCGGTCTTCCTGGCCCAGGCCACGTCCTGATTCATTATAAATACCCTGTTAAAGCCAAACTCCTTGTTGAGATAGGCCATTGTGCCGCCCAGGTACTTGATCAGATAGACGGCGTTAAGGCAGACCCTGAAGGTGTACTTATACCTGTCATAGTCTGTCATTACCTTCTTCTGCATGCCCGGCGACATGGCGGTCCCCAGGATCATGGGGATCTTGTACTGGCCCACCACGTCCATGCACGCGATGGCGCACTCCGACCTGAATGAGCCAAAGATGATGAAGTCGGCCTTGTCCTCGAGTATCAGTTTCTTGTGGGCCCTGATCACATCGCTTACAGGCACCCCCGGTTCAGCCCCCCGGGCATCGATGGCAATGACCTTGAAAGGCCTCATTTCATCCCCCACCTTGACGCCGCCCGCCGCATTTATCTCCTCCACGGCCATATTGACGCAGGCGAGACCCTCCTTACCCTCAAGAAACCCCAGGGAGGTGGGTACGCCCAGGATAATCGGTTTGGCAGCATGGGCCCCCTTCATGGGGACCGACAGGGTAATCAGAGCTGCCAGCACCAAAGACAGTAAAAGGATACTCTTTTTCATGGTTCCCTCCTCATAAGTTTGATTGTTGTTAACGATATGACAAGGACCCCGTGTCCTATGGTCATCTTGGCACGTCCGTAGCCGGTTCCTATTATTGCTCAAGGCTGTTTTCGGTAATCCCCTGGCCCTGTCTCATCAGCGCACTTCGGTCAAGCGGGTTATCTGGACCCGGAAGATAATCTTGCCCATATCCCAGAATACCTTTGCAAGGTTATCTTTCTGTTTGTCAGTACGGATGATTTTCAGAGTAATTAAACATACCCCAGACAAACTCAAAGATCAACCGATAAGCCTGTTATTCTTTTCTCTGCACAATGCTTTGTTATTGACAGGTGCCCTCAAATAATTCAGGATCTATGGAAAAAGTCCCGTTGTTGACGGAAGAAAAATGGCCCGGGCACCTCTCCCATGGGGGCCTTTGAAGCAGGGCGCCCCGGCATGAAACCCACGGCAAAGCAGAAACTATCCGGA
>Ga0136651_10001109_pt1 | contig 14823 bp, 13 predicted proteins | sample Mar14236cmmetaG_FD_94867 | JGI IMG/M metagenome (GOLD analysis project Ga0136651, IMG submission 94867) | Marine hydrothermal vent microbial communities from Guaymas Basin, Gulf of California to study Microbial Dark Matter (Phase II) - Marker... ...
CCTCATCGAAGAACCCAACCTGTGGGCTCTCGATGTTCAGTACACCGAGAACGCTATCACCGATCATTACTGGCACAGCCAGCTCGGACCGTGTTCCGTCTAATCCATCTACGTAGCGTTGGTCAGTCGTCACATCGTTCACTAGAGCATGCGTCCCATGATCCATCACCCAACCAACTATCCCTTCACCTACCGCGAATCGATCCCCCACAGTTACGTCACCCTTGCCACTGGGGTTGTGAAGCCCACGCAGTATCAGTTCGTCTCCTTCACGCAGTAGGATCGCGCTCCGCTGCACAGAGAACTGCTCACTGATAAAGGTAAGCGTGCTCTTCACAAGCTCTTCAATCGATGCTGCTCCCACCAGCATGTGCGCAAGGTCACGAATCTGAAACAGGAACGTGCGCGCCCTGAGGTTCGTGATTGCCACCGATAGCTGACTGGCAAGCGCGCCGATTATCTCCTTATCCTGCGAGCCGAAAGCATCCACGCGGCTCGCCTCCACGCTGATAACTCCAAGTGCTTCCTTACGCGCCAAGATTGGGACGTCAATCTCGGAACGGGTTAGATTACTCCACCTGAGGTAACGCTTCTCAATGCTCACGTCGGGAACAACTATTTCCTGCTGATTATCAAGCGCCCAGCGAGCAAATCCACTACCACTAACCGGCATGCGGAGACCAGCATATAGTACATCTTCCTGGGCATACTCACCTTCCGAGGCAAACCCCGACAGCACTAGTTCATCTTCCTCGCGTATCCAAATACCAAGGAATTCGTAGTGCATGTCCCGCCGCATGCGCCTCGCAGCAAGCTGGCACATCTCTTGAATATCTCGAGCTCCACCAAGTTCCCGGCTAAACTGTGCCAAGCCATGCAGCCTTTTTCTCTGCTTGTCCAGTTGCATGTAGCGATACGTTCGTTCCACAGCGAGTGCAGCCAGATTTGCGAGTGCGACTACCGGCTTCAGTGTCTCTGCAGTGGGCACCAAGCGATCCACCGGATCGTCGACGGAGATGTGCCCAATGATCCCACTTGCTCCACGCAAAGGGATGAACAGAAAGTCATCCGGATCCCATCCATCGATTCGCACGCTGCCTTCAAGGCCAAGGGAAGGTCGCCAAGGCGTGCGATCATGAGGAATGTAGTACGCATCTCCCAGGAGGAACTGCTCATCAAATGCAAGCTCCCTTTCTGCGGAGGTCATCACGCCGCCGGCGCCCAATCTCGCCATCTGTTCCTCACTCAGACCGGAGGAGAGCATCTTGTAGACGTCGCCCTTCTGCGGATCAGGAACGGAGAGGTCATAGAGAGAGAGAGCGGCACGTTGGAATCCACTGTGCTCAGTGATCGTATCAAGCACACTCTGAAGAATTTCATCGATGTCGCGCGACGAGAGGATCGATCGTCCAAGGCCGATGACTATCTCCTGCAAGCGGGAAAGGCGGCTCTCGGCCGTGACATCACGCGCAGTTCCTTCGATGAATTGTTCTTCGCCCACATCGACAAGATGCGTTTCGACCTGCAGCTCAATCGTTGTTCCATCTCTCTTGATGAATCGATATGTCGCCTTCTCGCCGGACGGCAACGTGCTGCCCTCCATTCGCGTACGCAGCCTCTCGCGGAGCCTCTCCTTGTCCTCTGGCGTGACAAAGTCTGTCGGGAGATGGCCGATAACTTCATCTGAAGAGAAACCGGTGAGATCGAGAAGGAATGTATTTGCATAGGTGAATCGCCCTGTGCTGAGATCTATGGCAAACACTCCAATCGGCGCATTCCCGATCAACTGCTCAAATCGTGCGCGCTCTGCATGGAGGGATTTCGTGAGGCAGCGCCGTTCGATGGTGGATTCGACCATCTCCTGCAGCGCTGCCGGCTCTATCGATTTGTCGATACAGCGCTCAGCTCCTAGCTGCAGTGCTCTAGCCGCACTGTAACTAGATGAATCTCCACTGATGACGTAGATTGCTGTCTGCGGGTGAGCGGCTCGGATGAGTGGTATAAGATCGATTCCTGAAGCGCCTGAAAGTAGAACATCAATGATAATGATGTCGTAGTCTTCCTCCTCCATCGCCTCTAGGGCAGCGGAGCCGGTCTCAACTGCCAGAACTTCGTTTCCGGAGCGGGTTAGGAGTCGCTTTATGACATACGCCCAGTCAGGATCGTCATCGACAACGATAATCCTTCCCGACACCACTGTGAGCATGTCTCCCCTATCCGGTCAGTTCTTCAATTCTGGTGCTGTCCTTTGTCCATCCTTGCTTAATCTTCACCATCAGCTCGAGATACACATGCACTCCCAGCAATGCCTCGATTTGCGACCGGGCACTGCTCCCGATGTGTTTGATCAATTTCCCCTTCGTTCCGATTATAATACCCTTGTGGGACTTACTGTCAACTACGATGTCGGCTCTGATTTCCACCAATCCATCGTCGCGTTCATGCATCCATTTGATTTGTACAGCTGTCTTGTATGGAACTTCCTGAAACGTTGTCGCGAAGATCTTCTCCCTAATTAGCTCCGCGATGAGAAACTCCACCGGACGATCGATCTTGACGTCGGCGGGGAACATCGCCGGACCAACCGGGAGATATGGCACTAGCGTGCGCAGCACCTCATCGATGTTCTTCTCCTGCGTCGCCGAAATCGGCACCAGTTCCCGAAACTTTCCCGTACGTTCATAAGCTAGGAGAGTCTCCTCAAGCGCATTGCCACGGGCGATGTCGATCTTGTTCACTAGCAGGATGATCGGCCGCTCCTCTCCGTCGAGGCTTTCGAGGATTGTGCGATCGTAGCTACTAACGCTCCCCCACGGTGCGACCATGTACAGGATGACGTCAAGCTCGCGCAAAGACCTAAAGGCCTCACGCAGGATATGTCGGCTCAGCTGATTGTGCGCCTTGTGCAGGCCCGGGGTATCGACAAAGACAATCTGCTCAGCATCCGTTGTATACACACAGCGCACCCGGTTGCGCGTCGCCTGCGGCTTGGGAGAGGTGATCAGCAGCTTCTCCCCCATCACCGCGTTTAAGAACGTGGACTTGCCGACGTTCGTCTGCCCCAACACACCGACAATCCCTGACCTATGTTTGCTCATCGATAAGATCCCCCTTGCGCACAGCATCCGCCAGTCGCTCGATCTTAGGAGCGAGGTACGTGTCACGATCGGTGTGGGGAACGACTTCGCGCACGCGCTCGTACATCCGTCTCATGGCCGGGGCGGGCTTATCGCTTCCCTGAAAGTCGATCGCCTGCGCAGCGCATAGGTACTCGATCGCCACAATCTTCTCCAGATTGTCGATGATCCTAAGCGCCTTGCGTCCCGATATCGGAGCGAGGCTGTTGTGATCCTCTTTCCCGCCAGAGGTGGGGATTGAATCGACAAGAGCTGGATAGCAAAGGACCTTGTTCTCGCTCACCAACGCTGCTGCGGTGTACTGAACGAGCATCAGACCGGAATTGACACCACCATCTTTGACGAGGAAGAGAGGCAGCCCTCGCCCCGTGCTTGTAAGGAGGCGATCAATCTGGCGCTCTGCAATGTTTCCCACCTCAGCAAGGGTCATCCCTGCCATCTCAAGAGCTAGACCCATTATCTCACCATGGAAATTCCCTCCCGATAGCACAGAGCTGTCAGCAAAGACAAGCGGGTTATCCGTCGCTGAGTTGATCTCAATCTTTAGTTTCTCCTCCAGGAAGGATAGCGCCTCGGCCGCCGGGCCAAGTACCTGTGGGATACAGCGAAGGCTGTAGGCATCCTGCACGTCATCTTTGGTGCTGTCTACAAGCGCGCTTCCATCAATCAACTCTCTTATCCGCTCAGCAATCATCATCTGGCCGGGATGAGGTCGATTCCTGTGCACGATTGCCCGAAACGGTGCGCTAAACCCACGCAGCCCCTCCAAGCAGAGTCCTGCCGCGCACGTTGCATTCTCCAACAGCCTTCTGCCGCGAACCCATACGAGAAAGGCAAGAGCACTCATGAACTGTGTCCCGTTGAGGAGTGCCAGCCCCTCCTTCGGAGCAAGGCAGATCGGATCTCTGTTGATGATCGAAAGAGCTGTTTTCCCATCGATGCGCTTGCCATCGTACATCGCTTCCCCTTCGCCGATGAGAACGAGAGCGATATGCGCTAGCGGAGCTAAGTCCCCCGACGAACCGACAGAGCCCTGCAATGGGACTATCGGGTGAACATGATATTTGATAAGGTCCACAAGGTAATCGATCGTCTCCTGCCGTATCCCAGAATGTCCCTTGGCAAGCGAGTTGATGCGAAAGAGGAGCATTGCCCGCACCACTTCCTCAGGGGCGGGATCGCCAACCCCGGCTGCATGCGACAACACGATGTTGCGCTGTAACTGCTTCAGGTCATCGCGCGCGATCGATCGGTTACTCAGGCGACCAAAGCCTGTATTAATACCATATACAGGTGTACCCTCAGAGACGATGTCTTCCACCACTCGTGCTCCCGTTCGTACACGCAGACGCGCTGCCTCCCCAACAGTGATCGCCTCTCCATCAAGAACAACCTTCGATACTTCGTCGAGTGAAAGCGTATTTCCATCCACTTCTATCATTTCTTTACATCCCTCCAGCACTAAGTTCATCTTCTGCTCGGCAGACTAGTCGCTACGTAGAGCTTACTCCTATCGGCACGATCGCTCACGTTCGAGATTGTAAAGCCACCCATCCGTCACTATACTCAATAGCGTATGAACACTATCATTTCGAACATTTCTCAGCTTGTCACAGCTCGTGGAGATAACCTGGTGCGCGGCTCGCTGATGAGCAGCCTGTCTGTGCAAGAGGGTGTCTCGATACGCAGTGAGGATGGAATAATCGTCCAGATCGGACGCAACGTTGATCAGCACGCTATTGATCTCACGATAGATGCACATGAGGCGGTGGTTCTGCCAGGTCTCGTCGATCCTCACACACACGCCGTGTTTGCAGAGACACGCGAGGAGGAATTCCTCGCTCGACTGCAGGGGCAGCCGTATGGTGAAGGGGGGATTCAATCGAGTGCCCGCGCCGTGGCAGCGGCAAGTGAAAAGGAATTGGTGCAGGCGGCACTTCCTCGCCTTCGCTTGATGCTCGAAAGTGGAACGACGACGGTGGAGATCAAGAGCGGCTACGGGCTGAGTCTGGAGGGTGAGACGAAGCTTCTCCTGGCGATCAGACAACTGCGAAAGGCTGCGTCAATGCGGGTCGTTCCCACTTTCCTCGGCGCACACGCATTCCCGCAAGGCGTGCGCCGCGACGACTACATCTCGACGATCATCACCGAAATGATCCCGACGGTACGCCGACGGCGTCTGGCGCAGTTCTGCGACGTCTTCTGCGATGAAGGGTTCTTCACACCAAGCGAGACACGGACTATTCTGCGTGCAGCACGGGGGGCTGGCCTGCGCTTGAAGCTGCACGCCGACGAATTGGCGGATGTCGGAGGGGCCGAACTCGCCGCCGATCTCGAAGCGACATCGGCGGATCATCTCCTGCGCACGAACGAACACGGGATGCGCCGCCTGCAAGAGGCAGGAGTGATCCCGGTCCTTCTGCCGGGAACAGCGTTCACCCTCGGCTCTCCCTACGCCCCCGCAAGGAGGATGGTTGACTTGGACTTGCCTGTTGCGCTCGCGACAGACTTCAATCCAGGAACCTGTCTCATATACTCGATGTGGATCATCATCGCCCTGGCGGTAATGAGGATGAGCCTCACAATCGAGGAAGCGTTGACTGCAGCTACGCTCAACGCCGCTGCCGCACTGGAGCTGTCCAGCGAAATCGGGTCAATCGAAGAGGGAAAACATGCTGATCTCCTCCTCCTCGATCTCGACAACTATCGTCAAATCCCATATTTCTTCGGGTATAATCCTGTGCGTATGGTGTTACGCGATGGTCAGGTCGTCTACAACAGCCCCGGTCACGGCAAACCTGAGCATCCCAAGAAGGCGGCCTCGCAACTGTCATGATCAGGATTCTCGCCTATGCCAAGATCAATCTTTCTCTGAGCGTTCTACGTCGCCGAGAGGATGGGTTCCACGAGATCGACTCCCTCATCCAGACGGTCGATTTGGCCGATGACATAACTGTCAGTAGATCAGGCGATTCGTTGAATGTGAAAAACAATCTTCGTATCGCGCAGCAGGAGGATCTTGCTTGGAGAGCAGCCAATCTCGTTCTAGAAGAGAAGACAGTGCGCTGCGGGATGCAGATCACTGTACACAAGGCGATCCCGACCGGCGCTGGACTTGGCGGTGGGTCGAGCGACGCAGCAGCAGTTCTGTGGTCGGTCGATCGTCTGACGCCACCGGTTCTTCCGCCCGGACTACTAATGAACATGGGGGCACAACTAGGATCGGACGTCCCTCTATTCCTACAAGGCGGACTTGTTCGGGCCACGGGAAGAGGGGAAAGGATCACTCCCGTCTTTCCATCACGCGGGGAGCACTTTGTCCTCATCGTCCCGCCGGTGTACTGCGACACAGCAGAAGTTTATCGAGAGATGAAGACGCGCGTCATCCTGAAGCGAGAAAGAACAAGCAAGCCCCAACTTGGGCAGAACGACCTGTACGAAGCGGCCATCTTCTTGTATCCTGAACTACTGCCCTACGCGCAAGCTATAGGAGAGCTGGAAGCCGAGTACGCTGGAATGAGTGGGAGCGGCTCGACATTCTACGCCGCATTCGCCGATGCGAGCAACGCAGCCACAGCGCAGCGCAGGATGGAAGAAGCCTTTCCGCAAGCACAAGTTTTCCTGGTACATGGTACGAATACGGGGTTTCTGGCGAAAGGAGAAGAGTAATGCAGATTGCTATCGACGGTCCTGCTGCATCAGGGAAGACTTCCCTCGGGCGAGCGCTCGCGCAGCGCTTCGGCTTCCTCTTTATCGAGACAGGAAAAATGTACCGCGCGGTCGCACTCGGGTTCGATCGCGGACTATCCATCGATAACATACATGTCACGATGAACGACGCTGGGCGCATCCTGTTGAACGGCGAGGACGTAAGCGATATCCTGCACACGCCAAAGCTCGACCAGGGGTCATCCCGAGTGGCCACTCGGCCCGAGGTGCGGCAGCTTCTCGTAAGGTTACAGCAGGAAATTGCTGAAGGCCGGGATGTCGTGATGGAGGGGCGGGATATCGGAACCGTTGTCTTGCCTCACGCGAATGTTAAGATCTTCCTCGACGCGTCGGCACAAGAGCGCGCGCGCCGTCGAGCCAACGAACGCCATCAGCTAAGACTAGACGAGACCTTGCGCGACATAATCGCCCGTGACACTCGCGACCAAACGCGTACCATTGCCCCCTTGAACCCCGCAAGCGACGCAACTATAATACATACTGACAATAAGAGCCTTGCCGAGGTTATTTCCGAGGCAATAGCTCTGGTCGAGGAGCGGTTGCACACCGGTGAGTAAGTGGCTAACTAATCTCTTTAGGAACAGTATCTACGCGTTGGTAATCATCCTTCTTGAGCCCCTGCTTCTCATTCTGTTCAGGCTTCGAGTTCGTGGGAAAGAAATGCTCGATGCGAAGAAGGAGTACATCATTGTAGCACACCATCGTAGTTATTGGGATATCCCTCTTATTGTCATCGCCTTTGGCATGCGCAATCGCATCCAATTCATTGCACGAGAAGGATTGAAGAAGAACCCCATCTTTCGCCCACTTCTGCACCTGTTCTCAACGACCATCGATCGCGACAACTTCAACAGGGGAGACTTTCGCCGCGTTCTGAAGACGCTGCGCAAGGAGAGGCTGATTGGTATATTCCCGGAGGGTACAACGAGAGCCGAAGCAAGAGCCAAGACAGGCGTGATTCACTTTGCAAAGCTTGCGCATAAATTGATCCTTCCCGTCCATCTAAAGGCCGATGGTACATACCCCCCACATTATCCATTTCGATTTCCGCGAATCACCGTGTCCATCGGCAAGGCGATCAGCCTGCCAGAGCTGGAAAGTGAGATCTCAACACTCCCCAAGAGATCGAGTGAGCGCGCTACTGTACTGACCGAACGCCTGATGGAACGCATTGAAGCTACTTGATAAAGGAGGCAGATAGTAGAAACTTAAGAGATTGACTTGCAGGCTCCCAACCCTGAGATGCAAAGGGAAGGGGAAATTCCACTAACAGGTGATAGCAATATGGAAGAAAAAATAAGGATGGAAGACGCTTTCACAGAAAGCGACGTCAAGATGTACAGCCGTGGTGACACGATCACAGGAACGGTTGTGCAGATAAACGACAGCGAGATTCTCGTGGACATCGGCTACAAATCCGAAGGGATTCTCCCGGTAGGAGAGCTCTCCCCCTTCCGCGAAGAGGGGAAGGTCGAGGAAGGGGAAGAGATCGAAGTACTCGTCACCTATATTGATGAGGAAAAGGGGACAGTCTACGCCTCGGAGAAGCAGGCCGAATACGAGAAGCGCATAGATTCTCTTGAAGAGGCATACCGCGCCGGAGAGATTATCGAGGGTGAGATCACAAATGAGGTCAAAAACGCCGGTTACCACGTCAATCTCGACGGCATCCGCGCATTCCTCCCAGGATCGCACCTTGGAAGCGATCTGCCAAGCGCAATCGATGAGTTGAAGGGAATGCGTGTCCAATTCAAGATTCTCGAACTGTCTCGCCGCGACAAGAATCTCGTCGTTTCTCACAAGCAGTACCTGAAGGATGAAGAGAAGAAGAAGCGCATGACTCTCTTCGAGAACCTTGAGAAGGGCCAAGTAATAGAGGGTACAATCCGCAGTGTCGTCGACTTCGGCCTATTCGTTGATATCGGTGGCTTCGAAGGGCTCGTACATCGTTCGGAGATTGCGTGGAAGGATCTCCCTGTTCCCCCCAGTCAGTACAAACCGAAGGACAAGGTTACCGTGAAGGTCATCGACTTCGACAAGGAGAAGGGCAAGGTCTCGTTGTCGATCAAGCGCCTTCGCCCCGATCCGTGGGAAGGGATTAGCGAGCGTTATCCCGCAGGAGCTAGGGTCAAGGGAACTGTTGTTAGCGTCACCGACTTCGGTGCATTTGTAGAACTCGAACAGGACATCGAGGGACTGGTGCACATCTCTGAGCTATCGTGGGGATATCCTGAAAACCCCAAGGACGTTGTACATGAGGGCGACGAGGTCGAGGTTGTTGTGCTCAGTTGCGATGAAGAGACGCACCGAATCAGCTTATCACTTCGCCGCACGCAGCGCGATCCATGGGAAGATGGTGAAGCGAAGTACCCGGTCGGACAGCGGGTAGTTGGTACTGTCACCAAGATTACGGACTTCGGTGCCTTCGTTAAACTTGAAGACGGCGTCGAGGGTTTGGTCCACGTTTCCGAACTCGATTGGGGACACGTCGCGCATCCACGCGATGTCCTTAAACAGGGCGAATCCGTAGAAGTGAAGGTTCTGAGCGTCGATCCGCAGGAGCGTCGCATCAGCTTGAGTATACGCGAACTAAAAGCGAATCCTTGGCGGAAATTCGTCGAGAACTACTCTCTGGACCAAGTGATCGAGGGAGAAATCACGGAGATTAAGGACTTCGGGGCATTCATGAAGATCACAGACGATGTCGATGGATTGATTCACGTCTCAGAGATCAGCGATGAGCGAATCGCGACCCCGAAAGATGTTCTCACCGTGGGAGACAAGATACAGGCAAAGATCATCGGGATCAACGAAGACAAGAAACAAGTGCGCCTGACAATGCGCAACCTGTTTGGGCCACCGGAGGTCCCAGTTGCCCGCGAGCCACGCAAGCCTCGATCGAGAAAGCGACCCAAGGAACGGATAGATAGCGCATTTCTTGATGGTGGCGGCCACGAGAGTCTGAGCATGCGGGACCTGCTGAGCAACGCCAATCTTGAGGACGACGAAACCACAAAGGAATAGACAAAACTTCGAGGAGGATTACATAATGAACAAAGGCGAATTCATCGATCGCTTGTCCGATTCAGCTAACTTGACAAAGAAAGAGGCACGGCAGCTTCTCGACTCCGTCCTCGATCTTGTTTCAGACTCCCTGCAGCATGGGGAAGAGGTCAAGCTTGTGGGATTCGGCAAGTTCGGCGTGCGAGCGCGCCGCGCAAGCAGCCGCATCAATCCCCAGACCAAGAAACCGATCCAGGTTGCTGCTAAGGTTGTACCCCTGTTCAAGCCTGGCAAGGAGCTGAAGAGTCTTGTGGAGAAGAACCTCAAGGTAACGGCGAAAGGCGGCGTGGCACGTAAGTAGTTACTCGCCTTCAAGTAACACATAAGCGATGGCCAGTCTGTCGGTGTGCGACAGGCTGGCCTCAATCTTTCCACCGGCAAGCTCACAAGTAACAACCGGCTTACCAGACGAAGAATTCTTCACCTCGATCGAGCGAAATGGGACAGCATAACCAAGTGCCTTTATTACGGCCTCTTTCGCCGCGAATCGTGCTGCCAGACGTTCGTAGACTCTGTCGCCACGCGTGCGAAACGAGTACTCGGCCTCAATTTCTGTGAACACACGCTCTACGAAATGCCGTCCATGACGCTCATACAAGCGCCTTATCCGCTCCACATCGACAATATCAACCCCAACTCTAATCATTTGCGGCAATGATGCGACAGCGCTCGGCAACTACAATCGCCCGCAGCTCATCCACTGCGGTATCGAGATCGTCGTTTATGACAAGATACTCAAAGAGGGGCATCGACTTCATCTCCTTCGCTGCAACCGCAAGGCGTGCTTGCATCTGCTTCTCAGTCTCCGTCCCTCGCTCACGCAGGCGCGTACCAAGGATCTCAAGTGATGATGGCGTAAGGAAGACATAGACGATGGAGAAATCGTTCAGCCCACGATCCATCAGTTTCTTCGCCCCGTTGACATCGATGTTCAGGATAACGTCCTTCCCCTCCGCGAATACTTCCTTGATCTGCGCACGTGAAGTCCCATATTTATGTCCAAGATATGTGACGTGCTCGACCACCTCATCGTTCTCCACAAGTTCCGTGAACTGCTTGTCTGTTATGAAGTGGTAGTCGCGGCCATCAACCTCATCGCTTCGGCGTGGGCGGGTTGTAAACGATACCGAGTAAGAGAATCCAGGGATAACCTCCATCACCCGCTCAATTACCGAGTTCTTTCCCGCACCGGATGGTCCGCAGACGACAAACGCTAGACCGCCACCCACCCCGCGCCGGTGCTCGATGATCGCCTCACTCGACATTCTGTACTTGTTCCTTGAATGCGTTGACGGCAAGCTTCATGTCTATCACAAGGCCGTTGATAGCCAAGTCGCGCGACTTCGAGCCAAGCGTGTTGACCTCGCGCAGCATCTCTTGGCTGAGGAAATCTAGCTCCTTCCCAACTGGTTCACTCGACGTGAGGAGCGATCTCGCACGGCTGATGTGCCCCTGCAGGCGAGCGATCTCCTCCTGAACATCGTAGCGCTCTACCACGAGGGCGATCTCCATCTCCATGCGTGCCGGGTCGACATCCACTGCCAGCGATGCTATCTTCTCCTGCATGCGGGTTCGCAGCTCATGCTGCACCTCTGGCAGTCGCTCCTCGACCTGGGCTGTAAGAGACAGTATCCTTTTCAGAATCCCTTCGATCTCTCCTGCGAGATGCTCTCCTTCCTTGGCCCGCGCAGCTCTTGTCGCCACGATTGCCTCCTGAAGAGCCTCATCGATGATCGGTGCAGGATCGTCCTCCTCACCGCTTGCCTGCTGCAGTGCACCCACTGCGATCAGGTCGGAGAGGGTCGGCTGCTCGGGAAGAGAGAATTGCTCAACCACCTGACGCAATCCGTCCAGGTATCTCTCTATCATCTCCAAGGAGAACACTTCCTGCTCCGCTGCTGCCGCGTCACGGTCAAGCAAGACCGACACTCCGACCTCTCCTCGTTTGAACGCCCTTTTGATTGCCTCTTCCACCTGCACCTGAACCTGCGGGCGATCATGGAGGGCACGCACGCGAACGGAGAGGAAACGGTTGTTCAGCGTACGCAGTGTCACCTCCGCACTCCAACCGGAGCCCTTCGCCGTTCCCATGCCGAAACCAGTCATACTACTTATCATCCTTTCCTCCAATGAACGAAATAGCAGCATACCCAACAACCGCAGATCGATCCCCGGTTACATCGCCCGAGGTAGCGTACGAAATGAGGCGTGCCTTCCAACCAAGAGCACGCGCACAGCTCATCACGGCAGCAATCGCAGCCCCACCACAGATTGTCAACCTTTCAGCTATTAGCTTATGATAGAACCCTTCAACGTCCAGAGCAAGAATAAGTTCGATCGCTTCAAGATCGATCTGGCGGGCAACCTCATTGGGCTGATAGTGAGTAAAATCGCTGCTGGCGATGACGAGGCCGGAGTTTCCCTTGGCAACATCGGCGATCGACTCACCAAGAGCGGCAACATCAGCGATTGGCGGGAGCATCACGCAAATTGGCACAAACGGAACATCTAATCCGAACAGATGCTGCAAGAACGGGAGCTGCACCTCGATCGAGTGTTCGCGCGCAAACGCTTCCGGCGCGACTCTCGCACCGCCTGCAACTAGCTTCCGAGCGATCGCGGTCGCAATCTTGGAAGTACCAAGCGGCGTCTCCCACTCGCCCTCAGTGGCGATCGAAATTGGAGATCCCATGCCCGTGTGATTCGATCCGAGGATGATCACCCATTCAGGTCTTCCGCGTGAGGCAACCTGTGCGTAACCTTCACCTGCTATCGCTCCAGAGTACACGTAGCCCGCGTGCGGGACGATCAAGCCCATCGATGAATCAAGCGTCACAGGAGCTCGCGGCGAGCCAGACAACAGCACTAATTCATGCGACAGGTCGTCGGCGTTCCCAGCGTAGAACATGCCAGCCACAATCGGCCTACGGTGTGAGATCATCATGCAAAGATTGTATCGCCACAGCAATCGACGGTGCAACCGATCGTCTTGACAGGTATGCCTGATTTCATTAACATCTTGTTACCAACTGGGAGATCGTTTAATGGTAGGACGACAGGCCCTGGCCCTGTTAGTGGGGGTTCGAATCCTCCTCTCCCAACCAATCCTTGCTTTCATTCGCTGCCCGTTACCGTTTCGAGCCGGTGTCTACTCCGTCAGCAATTCCGGCAATGCGCACAGCAAGGCAAATCCACCGCGAACAATCTTGTCTCGGCGATACGCAGAATCGGAGCAGGAATGGCAAGATTCTTGGCAACTCTTAGTCACAACGTGCGTGGAATTGGCATCAACTGCTTGCCCTGCCACTCCTTCGTGTTCTTCGTGGTGAAGCAACCCCTGACTCGCAAATCAACAGTCCGTTGAAGTACCACCGCAGTACTTGGTCAACACGGGCAGAATGCCTATAATGCTTGAAAGGAGGTGATGCAAGAAGAGCACGAAGATGCAAGAGGGCGAGGATGCAACAACAGCAATCAAAGGAGGCGAAATGGTACGACGACTATTGACGCTAGTTTTGTCAATCTGTCTAATGGCTGGAGTCGCTGCTTTCTCTATACAGCTCAATTACCTGGGAAGCTTCGATCCGCCGCGCGACGGCTGGACGTTCGATGGGATCACTGTTGGAGGAATCTCAGGGCTGACGCTCGCTCCCGATGGCAGCTTCTATGCTGTTTGCGATGACAAGGGAGCTAATGTAGATCCACCGGGGCTTCTATACAAGCTCAATATCGATCTCGATGCAAGCGGAATCCATGGGGTGGACGTTGCTGGCTTGGTGCACCTGCAAACACCGGATGGTGGTTCTTACACCTCAGGCAGCATCGATGCTGAGGACGTCCTCTGGGATCCAGCAGGCTTTGTCGTCTGCTCGGAGAGAGATCAGAACAACAATCCGTGGATCCGGCAGTTCTCACACGATGGGACATTCCTGAGCGAGATCCCAGTTCCTGGAAAGTTCATCCCCGCCTCTGAGGGAGACACTCAAGTGCGCGGGACGAGAACGAATCTCTCGTTTGAGGCAAGCACCTTCACTCCAGACTATGCCACGTTGTATGTTATGAACGAGGAAGCGTTGGTGCAGGACGGAGATGTCGCAACACCGGCGGCGGGCACGCCTGTCCGGTTGATCGAATATGACATTAGTAACAATACTCCCGTAGAAAAGGCTGAATACGTGTACATCACCGAGCCGATGTTCGCCGCTCCGCCGGAAGGCAAGTCCGGCGACAACGGGGTCCCCGGGATGGTCTACGTTGGACACATCACATCGCAGTTTGACCTGATCGTCATGGAGCGATCGTACGTGAGCGGTGCGGGGAACCAGATCGGGCTGTTCGGCGTTAAATTCGATGATGCATCGAATGTGGTGGGCATCGATGCCTTAGCCAACCCCAGCAGTCCGCAAACCGTATCAATACTGGAGAAAACGCCACTTCTCATCATCTCTGATAACAAGGACCTCACACAGGTCAACTTCGATCCAGACAACATGGAGGCGATAAGCCTAGGGCCGCAGCTTCCAAACGGACACTACACGCTAATCATCGCCTCGGACAACAACTTCAATCCGAAGTACCAACGTAACGTCTTTGCAGCATTCGAGATCGTTCCAGATGAGTAGAACGCGGTGAAAATGGATCGCATATGGGCAAGAAGCGCGAAAACTGACGTGATTTAAGAGCAAGAGAGACGGCACGCTTAGAATCCAGAGTGGCCCCTGAGCGTGCCATCCTTTTTATGTCAGGTATATTCACGCTTATTCCTCTAGTGTTACCTCGATGCTGTCTGAGCCGACGCAACTGTCTGCACTGGCTACTGTGAGAGTGTAGACGCTCGGCAGAGAGACAGTGATGTCCTCCGTAGTTCCAACCAGCGTTCCGCAGGAGTTTGTCC